>SDBT01019213.1_pt1 | contig 10713 bp, 5 predicted proteins | sample 2277101 | NCBI WGS metagenome assembly SDBT01 (sample SAMN10404973, study PRJNA504765) | marine sediment metagenome | isolation source: marine sediment core GS10_PC15, 103 cmbsf | place: Arctic Ocean: Southern Knipovich Ridge | collected 2010
TTCCCCCGTGGTGCCCCCATCATATCCCTCTATAGCGTGTCTCTATCTTGTCAGTTCTGCCCAGCTTAACGCTTTTCTGGCCGTGACACCTGTTCGTGACACCCGGCCGGTTTTCGGCCGTCGCCGTAAGTCTCGACGCAACGCCGTGTTGCGTTTGTCGCGTTTCGCAATGCGGTCCTACTATGGATAGGTTGGATTCGGGTTTCCAGATTGTTGGCATACCCAAACCGCAACAGTTCGCACCCGGCCCCGATCGCTCGCCGTCTGGCCGATAGCTCGCGAATCAGCTTTGCCTGTTCGACCGTCTCGGCCTCAGTCGCCGCTGTGGCTGCCATTTCCGCCAGCCGCCCCGCCCCAATCTCTCGCAATAGTCCGTTGTGCCGCAAGTATGTCACCAGCCTCGGCACGTCGACCCATCGCCTCCCGCCATCGAACGCCGCCAGCAGAATCGCGAAGATACGGCCGTAGGCTTCGACGTGACAATCCTCGGGCCGGAGAATCTCGCGAACGGACCCAAGTCGTGCCAAGCAGACGATCAAACTGCCCAACAGGGATAGCTCGGCCGCCGGCTTGTTTGGCAGTGGCTGGTCGAGAATCTCCGGACTGATCGGGTGCCGCCTCATCCAGTCGCCCCCCGCAACAGTTCCCGCGATTCCCGGTATCGACGACGCGCCGCCGTATACAGCAACCGCGAAACGTACTTGCCCGCCCGTTCGTGGTCGCCGCACATGACGACGGGAAGCCCCATCGCGACCCAGCCGAGAAGGCTGCCCAGTGCTGCTTGTGGCGTGACCTTGCTTCTCCAGCCCCCAGCTTCGATCCGCTCCCATGTGCTTTCGACGACTAACGCCCGGACCGGATAGGCCAAGAGCCTCATAACCTCGCGGTCGAATCTTGCTCGCTCGACGCCGATGCACGCAAGAAGATCGGGCTCGGACTTCCGTTCGATCGCGACGATATGCTCCAAACCTCGGACGCTGTAATCGCCGGTCGCAAGAGTGCCGCTGATCGTCTGCAACGGTGTCAGGTCGAGCCGCAATTGCTCGCGCGTGTCTTCGATCGCGACGACGTTCTTGCGTGGCAGTTCGGCCGGAATGCTCGTTGTCATTTTGCCCCATCCCGCCATTCCGCACAATAATCGTGAACGTCGTCGGTCTTCTTGCGTCGCTTTTTCGGCTGACGTGGTGGTGGCACTACGGAAAGACTCCGCTCGAAGTCGGCCAAGTCGTCAACGTCGATTCGGAATCTCGGCCGCTTGCTGCCTTCCGAAACGTCAATGGCTCGGAGTCGGCCGGATCGAATCCAGGCGATTACCTTCTCGGGCTTGATGCCGTATCGCTTGGCAATTGTCGGAGGTGTGACCATGTTGGTCATGGGCTGCCCTCCCCTTGCGGAAATTCAGAGACCGCATCGAGGCTTACCTGAAGTGGCAAGACGCGAATCCGGCGGGCCAGCTTACGGCGAATGAGTCGCCGCCCGGCCGCTTCGGCCGTCGACAAGTCCCAGAAGGTTTCCCCGCCGCGTCGCCAGCCGGTCGCCGTGCCAATTTCGAGAATGTACGCTTCCATATGCAAATGCTCCACTTGAGACACTTGCATTTTCGCACGGGAAAAACGGCGCAGACGGTTGCAGACGGTTTACTCTTGGGGATTGTCCCCCTGGGGGAGGCGGGCCACTCTCGCCATCGCCTTGCGTAGCGAGTGCTTATCGCATAGCGACGCGCCCTCGATTTTTTCCAGCCAGTCGCATATTGCAGACGGTGCATACAGTTTCACCTGGGCGTGATCTGGACAACGCCCAATTTCCGGCGGGGGATTGTGGGTGCGTTCGTTGTGCCACGCCTTCTTTTTCTTCCTTGCAAGGCACTCGTCGCCGTCGTTAAGAACCAAGGCCGCGTCGAGCAGGGACACGCCAAGCGGCGTCGCGTCCGCCGGTCGCTCGGGCTCGTCGGCCCGCTGCCGTAGGTCGTAGTCCGTCAGCACGTCCCCGCCGCGAACCGTCAGAGTCCAGCAGGCAACCGCCTTTTCGCGGTCGGCCTCAAGCACGCCTGCCACTTTCCGGAACCCCACCAGCTTGTACGTCTGGAGAATGCGGGTATTCTCGTCGGGAGGCAACTCTCTCGCCGGGAGAAAACCGCTTCGCTCAGATAGTGCCCTGAGTATCTCGATGCACCCAGCGGGCAAGGGAGGAATGTCGTACATGAGAGAATCTCCATCCTGTTAGGCCGGGCCGGTCGGGTGCCGCGCGGGAATGGAGAGCCGCGAAACACCCGGCCGATGGCGGGAAGCTATCCCGCACCCGGCAGAGTGAATCCTAACCGTTTTCGCTTGAATCGAAAAGCCACGCCCGGACGTGATTCGACACGGCCACAAGCCGCTCATCCGAGATTGACTCGCGATATACAGCCGCCATCGAGCCGTCGGCGTGGCCCATGATTGCGTTGACTGCCACCTGGTCGGTCGTTTCGCCGGCAATCGTCGCGAACGTGTGGCGCAACGCATAGAACGAACAGCCCGGCCGCTTGATGCCGAGTTTCCCCAGTAGCACGTTCGTGGCCACGCCGACGTTGTCTTGCCACGCAAAAGCCGTCTGGCGCACCCAGGGGTGGCCCAGCCGCGTCAGAAACACGCGGTCGCCATATTCCGCCTCGGCTGGCTCGGGACGCGTTCTGAGCGATTCTCGCAACGCCTCGATAGTCTCAGGCCACAAGGGGCAACGTCGCGGCTCGCCGGTCTTCGGCCTCGCGTGTTCCACCCAGTCGCCGTCCAAGTCGAGGGCCGCAATCGGCAGGCTCCCGCAATCGTGGTTGCCGAATCCGGCATTGATTCCCAACAAAACCATGGCTTTCAATGCGGGGGTTGCCGCTTCGAGCATCTGCCGAATCTCGGCCGCCGAAAACATCTTCTTGCCGTTCGTCTGCCGAGCCTCGCGGCGGTTGCGTTTCAACACTTTCTCAGAGGGCGCCGCGAACTCGCTGCCGTATCGGACTGGCCGGTCAATCAACTCATTCGCAAACGCAAAATTGAACATGCAGCGCGTCTTGCGAATCTCAGTCCCCCGGCCCGCCGCGGCGAGCGTCCGAGCCATAGCGGCAGACAACTTGGCAAAGTCCGCTGGCCGTAGGTTGGCCACAAGCCGAGTCGGCCCGAGCGTGTCGTGGACTCGCCGAAGCGTCCAGCCGTAATCGCGAAAAGTCCGCTCCGTGATTTCGCCAGCCGCCACGGCGCGCTTCTTGGCCGAGAGAAACGTGTTGATCAACTTCGCGACCGTCAAGCCTCGCTCGGCCTCTTGGGGCTCGCGGCCGCTGTGCAGGTCGTCGGCTTGTCGCCGATACACGTCGAGTGCCTTGCTTGCTCCGAAGTCGCCATCGTCGGTTACCTTGCCGAAGTATCGCGTCTTGCCGCGAATCTTCTTGGCCCACCGCTTCGTTGCGTGTGGGAACAACGGGAAGTCGTCGTGCGGCTTGGCTGGCTTCCGCCGTCGCCGCGGAGTAGAATTCGCCATGGGTCACCTCTCGGTTCGAGCTTTGGGGTGGCTCAGGCTCCGTGACGTTCTCTCAGGCGTCGCGGAGCCATTTTCGTGGCCACCGGGTGTCATAACTGGTGTCAGTTGATTCTACCCAGGCGGCCGAAAGAGTCAAGGACCCTATGAAAATAGAGGTTTCCGAGCGTTGGCCCGCCGTGAAAACTCTTACGGCCAGTAGGCGGCCAGAACGCCGTCAATCGCCGCGTCGTCGACCGACTCGTCGTCGTTGGTCATCTGCTCGAATTCGTAGAGCCATGCGAGTTGGGCAAGCTGGCCACCCGGATCGCCGAGCAGGGCGTCGTGAAGCACGGCCGAATCGGTCCCTCCGCCCTCGGCGTGGGCCCGGACTTGCTCGAAGTGCCTGGCCCGATTGTAGAAGCCGCTGCCGGTGAGCGAACTGCTGTCGGCGTCGCCCCGATAGACGTCGTTGCCGTCGGATCCGTGGAGGTCGGCCCGATCGGTCCCGCCGGCGGTCGAATACGCATGAACGGCGTCGAAGCCCAAGGCACGATTCTCGAAGCCGCTGCCCGAGAGAGTTCCCTCGTCGGGTGTGGCCACAAAGTGGTCGTCGCCGTAGGAGTCGAACAGCTTGGCCGTATCGGAGCCGGTGCTGGCATGGGCATCCACGCGGTCGAACCCTTCGGCCCGATTGTAGAAGCCGGCGCCGTAGAGCACGCCGAAGTCCGATGCTGCCACGAAGTAGTCATTTCCGGGCGAATCGAACAGATCGGCCGTATCGAACCCGCTCTGGGCAAAGGCGTGGACCGTCTCGAAATTCTCTGCCCGATTGCTGAATCCCTCACCGGAAAGCAGGCCGTACGAGTCGGTGGCAACGAATTGATCGTCGCCGGCGGAATCGTTCAGCCGGGCCGTGTCGTCTCCGCCGTTGAGCGCTCGGGCAATGACCTGATCGAAGTAGCTTACCCGATTGTCCAACCCGAGGCCGATCAGCGAGCTCTCGACCGGCCCGGCGGTGAAGAGGTCGTCTCCCCCGGAGTCGATGAGTTCGGCCATATCGGATCCGCCGGCAGTGGCGTAGGCATGGACCGAATCGAAGAACGAGGCATTCGTCTCGAACCCATCGCCGGAGAGCCGGCTTTGGTTTACTTCGGCCCGGAAGAGGTCGTTACCGGACGAGTCGAACATCTTGGCGCTGTCCTGGCCGCCAGCGGTTGCGTAGGCATGGACGACGGCGAAGTCCTCGACTTGATACTGGAACCCGTCGCCAGCGAGTCGGCTGAGCGCCGGCCTGGTGATCAGGATGTCGTTGCCGGGCGAATCGTACAGATCGGCCTCGTCGTTTCCACCCGGGGTCGCCTGGGCCAAGACGGACTCGAAGCCGGTGGCCGAATGATCCATGATGGAACTGGTAAACGTGATCTCGTCGCCGGAGGCGGAGAAGAGGTCCTTCTGCGAGGAGCCGTGCAACGTGATCGTGTCGTAACCACCGCGTCCGGCGATCGTGATCGCTTCGGCGGAGGTGATCGTCACGGTATACTCGTCGCCGATAAGCGTGGCATGGTCGGGATGCACGTCGGCCGTTTCATCCTGAGAGGTTCCGGTCAGATAGACGACGTCGTTTCCAGCGAGTCCGTCGAAGCGGACCTCGATCAACGACGAGGCAACGCCCTTGGTCACGCCGTTGAGCTTGACCAACCACGAGCCGGGATCGGCCGCGGCGATGAACTCGAACAAGTCGTCTCCGGACGTCCCCTTCACGTCCAAGATCGTGGGATTGGTTTCTCCGCCGCCCGTATCGACGGGTGGCTTGACCGGCGGATCCAACAGCCGAGCGTAGATATCGGTATCGATCGGCGTGGCGAGCAGTTGGTCGAAATCGGGGCCGACCCAAACGACGACATAGTCCCCGTTGTCCGTCGCCCGAGCCACCGCGGGACTGACCTGATCGCCGGCGGTCGTCGCATTGATGCGGAACTCGCCGAGCGGTTGACCCGTCTCGGGGGCAATGAAGTGGGAGCCGTTGGCCAAGTACATCCGGCCATAGATTCCGAAATCGGCCGTATCCTGATCGTCTTGGTTGAAGCTGGTCCATACGATCGAGAAGTTTCCGTTCTTATCCAAACCGACCGAGGACGTGTTCTGCGTACCCAGGGTCGTCTGATTCACTCGGAATTCGGATCCACCACTTCCAGCCGCATTAAAGAGGCGAGCATAAACACCGTCTCCGCTACCGTCCTGGAAGGCGCTGGTCCATGAGACAACGAATCGGCCGTTTTCGGCCATCGACACGCTCGGATCGTCCTGCGCGTTGAGTGTCGTCTGGTTCACACGGAACTCGCTGCCGCGTCGACCGCCGGTCGAGTTGTAACGCTGGCCGTAGACACCCGCCAAACTGCCGTCTTGTGCCGAGCTTTCCCAGACGATGACAAAGTTCCCGCTGCCGTCCATTCCCACGTCGGAACTCTGTTGACGGAAGCTCGAGAAACTGTTGACTCGGAACTCGTCTCCCATGGCGGGGCCAGCGGAACTATATCGCCGAGCAAAGATCTCGGCGCCGGTGCCGTCTTGCATATCGCTGGTCCAGGAGACGACGAAACTGCCGCTGCCGTCGGTTGCCACGCTCGGCATCGCCTGCGTCAACTGGCGAAACTGGTTGGCGCGGACTTGATCTCCCCGCGAACGGCCGAAGCGATCGAAGGACCGAACGAAGACGCCGGAATTGTCGATAGGACCTGCGCCGGACCAGGTGACGACGAAATTACCGGCCGGGTCCATGGCCACATCGGGGTCGACCTGGCTGCCGAGTTGGTAGGTATTGACGACGAACTCGGGCCCGATCCGTTGGCCGCGGCGATCGAACCGCTGGGCAATAATATCGCCCTCGGTAACCGCATCGAGGCCCTGGCCGTAGCTGGCCCAGACGACCACGTAGTCGCCCGTCTCGTCGATGGCCACGGCCGGATCGTTCTGTCGACCGATCGGTGTGAGATTGATCGGGAGATTCTCGGAACCTTCGCCAGGCGATCCGGGGCTTCCCGGGCCGTCGCCGATCACTACCTCGAACGTCCGTATGAAGCTCTCCCCGCCGGGTACGAAGCCCGTGTGTCCCAGCGGATTCCCCACCTTGTCATGCACACCGGTCTGACCCGGCTCGGTGTTCGACTGGAGAATCGGGTGCATCACCTCGATCGTATATTGCCCCAGCGGCAACGGTTGGAACCCTGCCTGCAAGGCATTGGCATCGACCGTCAAGATGGCTTCCCACTTATTGCTCGGCAGTGGGTTGAGGCCGAATTCCTCGGACAACTCGGCCGCCTTGTTCATGCCGAACTCGATCTGCACGATCGACCCACCGACCGGAATGCCGTTGGTCAACAGGCGATAGTTGTTGGGATTCGTCACGCTTCGATCCCAGCGAAGTTCGAGTTGCCGGAGCATCGCGTCGGATGCATTCTCCTCGGTGATGCCGAGAATCTGCAACTGGGCGGCGACATCCGGCTCGACCAACATCTCCTCGTCGAACGTCAAGACCATATGCTGCAATCCACTGGTGACGGGAAATCGCTCGCCCTCGCCCGTCTGCGTGCCGTCGGGAGCCACCAGACCGGTGACCAAGGGGCCGGCCGTGTCGGTCTCCTCGTTGAACTCGCGGAAATAGACGGTGTTGTTAGCGAGCATCTCGTCGGTGTACATGTCCATCTGGGTCCAGACCATGACGAAGTCGCCGTCCGGCTGCATGCCGATCGAGACCTCGGTCTGCCATGTCCCTTCGCTTCCCATCGTAAACTGTTCGATGAACGGCGGCGGGGCATCGCCCGACGGGCCACCTTGCTCGGTCGTGAACGCCGCAATCGTCGCGGAAAGCGGCGGTGGCACGTCGTCTATCGTACCCGAGGCCTGGCCTTGCAGCGGCGGCTGATCCTCGCCTCCACTGTCGTCGGCGTAGTCGATGATGAACTGGTAGGGAGGGCCGAACAGCGACGGAGTAACCGTCACGCCCGCTAAACCCAAATCGTTGACGATGGCGTTCTGAATCGCCACGGCCGTGGCCAGTAGGTCCAGGCTATTGAACGTGATCGCATTCGACGTTTCGGTTCCCGACGTCAGCGTGAAATTACCCTGAAGCGGTCCAAATCCCAACGGGCTGAAAACGAGCACCTGCTGCTCGTCGCGCTCTGGCATCGTCAGGTTGTTGTCGTTGAGAAAGATGAACATGGCTTCGTCGTGAACTTCCCCTTGGAAGGTCACCTCGAAGACATAGTTGTCCAGCGAGATACTGCCGAACATGTCGCTGATCTCCCACGGCGTTCCCTCGCGCTCCTCGATCTCGGTCATGAACGCGGATCCAAAGCCGCCGAAGCCCGACCCGTCGTTGATCACGCGAACCGAAATCGGGCCGTTGAAAGCGTCCTCGGGCCAATTCAGGCCGGTTCGAGCAGCCGCTTCCAGCGCCGCATCGATATTGTCGGCCGTGTCGTACGGATCGAGCACGTTGTCGTCGACGTCCACCGCAACGGTGACGAGCTCGCTGCCCCCAATCCGCGGGTGGAATAGTTCGATGACGAAGTTTCCGCCGGCAACCGTGGGATCCAGAGTAATAATGAATCGGCTGTTGCGCCCGTCGCGGAACGTGTTGGCAATGCTGTCGCTATAGAGGATGTCGAATGTGCCGCCGGTCGGGTCGGCGTCGAATCGGCTGAACATGGCCGCGTAAGCATCGCCGCGGAGCAAACCGGCCGAGCGATCGATGATCGCGCGAAGCCGGCCGAGTTGCGAGTCGGTCGCTCCGAAATTGTACGCCCGGACCATGATCTCGTCGATTACCGCGTCGACATCGGCCAGATCCCCGAAGAAAAGGTAGCCGATCGGCAACGTGTCAAATATCGGATCGAAGAACGTCAATAGATCGGCGTTGGTCGTGGGGTTGATCTCCTGGGCAATCGCACCGAGGAACTTCCCGGTCAGATCCATGGTCGAGTCGACCCACTCTGAAACGTCCGGGCCGTATCCTTCGTAGGAGATGACCAGATCGCCGTCGGCATCAATGGCCGGCTGGGCGGACATCTGAAACAGCGGCCAGTAAGGATCCCGGTCAGGATCGAGATCGGCGCTGTTGACGGCGAATTCCTCGCGGATGACCGCGCCGCTGGGCACGTCGGTCGGGGCGTCCGGGTCGGCCGGGTCGGCCGGGGCGAACAGTTCGTACATCTGCCCCCGCGCGCCGGAGGACGTGAAGCCGCTGTTGTCGGTTTCATCGCCGTGGGCCCAGGTGATGATGAAGTGATTGGCCCCATCGAAGGCTGCCGCGGAGTTTCCACCACCTGACACAACGAATTGGTCCAGCAGCACGACGCCGGCCGGATCGTAGACCTTGGCCTCCACGTTGACAAGGAAATTAGCCGGTCCAATCGGCGGGGGAACGACGAACCCCGGTTCGTCGGTGACGGACCAGGTGATCAAGATGTTCCCATCGTGGCTCAGCGCTACCGACGGATCGAAGAAGACGGATGTGTCCTCCACGTTGACCTGGAACTCGGACCCTCGGGGCGTGCCGTCGCGGTTGAATTGCTGGGCGCTGATCCCGTTGAAGAAACTCATGTCCTGGCCGCCGCTGGCCCACGCGATCACGAACGCTCCCTCGTCGTCCATCGCCACGGCCGGCTGGAACTGGGGGTTGGGTGTGAGACTGTTCACGCGGAACGTGAAATCGTCGACTCGAAAGACATCCGCTTCCGGGGGGATCTCCAGCGAGCGGACTCCTTGGATCGGTGTCTCCTCGACGCCGTCGAGGTCCATGTCGACGACCAGCGACACATCGTTCGGGTCGACCACGCCGACCGGCGCGAATCGCCTCGCGAAAATGTCCCACATGCTGCCGTAGTTCTCGAAGTTCGTCACCGCCCCTTCCCAGGTGATGATGAATTCGCCGTCGGCGTCCATCGCGACCGCCGGACGAAGCTGGTCGTGTTTATCCGGCTCGATCGTGATCGGGTTGTCCGGCTCCGGAGGATTCACGCGGAACTCGGGGCTGGGTTCCTTGATCGTCGAGACGTCCAACTGAGGAGAATCGATCAGCGAGTTGCCAAACTCATCCTCGACCTCGGTTACCTCCAGCAGCGGATGGTCCTGTTTGCCCGAGTCACCCACGAACGTGATGTCGAACTCGGTAAGGCTGATCGCCGTGACCTGGACCTTCGGCGCGGCGGTGCGAATGAATTCGGGAACGAAGTAAGGCCCCTCGACCGGATTTCCCTGGGCCGGCGGCAACCGGTTCGGCGGCGGAAAATCGACCGGGCCGATCAGAAAGTCCCCCGACGTCCGAAGAAACGCCTGCTCGATCGCCAGCGCCGTCAAGGCCGGGTTCGTCGGCGAAACCAAAATGTTGTTCAATTCCAGCGAGTTGCGGACCGTCGATATCTCGGTTACCGGCAGAAAACCGGCCGAATAAACGTCGCTTTCAATCGTGATCTCCGGGACATCCTTGCCCGCAGCCGCCTCGCCGAAGTGGATCAAGAACTCGCGCGGGTTGACCCCCTGCACGCGGACATCGTCCAACTCGCCGCCAAGCCCCCGCAGAGCCGTCTGGATCTGCTCGGCCGTGTTGCGAAGGTGCTGTCCGACGCTGACGCCCATCAACGGGGACTCACGATAGATGATCTTCGTGGTTTCCTCGGGCGAAATGATGCCGTTGCCGCTGAGGTCGAATCCTAGAACGATTTCCGCCGCGATGTTCTCATTCAAGCCGAACCCGAAAAACGAAGCGGGCTCCGGCGCATAGGTCGCCGAAATCTTGAGCTTCTGTATCTCGTTGCCACCATAGGAGAGCGAGAACTTGCCAAAGCTGCCGCTGAGAACGTCGTCGGCCACGCCGTCGGGGAGCGTGATCCGCTGCACCTCGTCGGTGAAGTACCGGGCATAGACGTTCGCATCGGTCATCGGGTCCCCGGTCAACTGGTCGATGACCGGTTTGGGGAGCCCCGTGATCGGGTCGATGATCGGATCGCCGGTGACCGGATCCACCTGGAACAACTCGTCGTAGCCCGTCCAGACGACCACGAAGTCTCCGTCGTGGTCTACCGCGATCGATCGGGCCGCCGCTGTGGTCTGCATCTCGTCAACTCGATTGTTGACCAGCATATCGTCCACCTGGACCGGAGAGACACTCAAGAGTTGTCGCTCCTCGAGTGGATCGACCGCCAGACGGCGAAACGAACGCTTCGAGCCGCT
>SDBT01019214.1_pt1 | contig 10713 bp, 6 predicted proteins | sample 2277101 | NCBI WGS metagenome assembly SDBT01 (sample SAMN10404973, study PRJNA504765) | marine sediment metagenome | isolation source: marine sediment core GS10_PC15, 103 cmbsf | place: Arctic Ocean: Southern Knipovich Ridge | collected 2010
CGCTCCCCGAACGCGATGTAGCCGCCCAGATCTGCCGGGACGAGAACGGGAATCCCGAGGCTGTCACCAATCTTCCTGACACTGAGAACGTCCCGCTCTCCGAGTTCATCGAAGCCTTCTTCGAGCGCGAAGTGAAGCCGCACGTTCCAACTGCTTGGATTGACGAGGCCAAGCGCGATAAGAGCGATGGCAAGGTGGGCATCGTCGGCTACGAAATCAACTTCAACCGCTACTTCTACACCTACGAGCCACCGCGCCCGTTGGAGCACATCGAAGCCGACATCAAGAAGATCGAGAGTGAGATCATGGAGATGCTGCGGGAGGTGGCAGTATGAGCCGGAAGACCGCAGCTTCAGATGACACGACCCGACTGATGGCGCTCATCAAGGAGCTGGAAACGGCTCGTGATCTGATAAAGGCAGGTTTCGGCGAACTCCAAGAGATCCACCTAGGCAATGACTTCTACCATCTTCCACAACAGCTTCTTGCCAGCGGCCTGGAGCGGCTTCTGAAGTGCTACTTCTGCCTTGTCTATGAAGCGCGCAACGGCTCGTTCCCGGACAAAGCATTCCTGAAGTCAATTGGGCACAGCCTTGTGAATGCGAAGCAGATGCTAATCGATGCCTACTTCGAGTCCAATGGAATCTCTCTGCTAGTCGATGATCTCGACTTCCTCCGAAACAACGCACAGCTTGATGAGATCATCAACATCCTTTCCGAGTTCGGGAAGATGGCGCGCTACTACAACCTTGAGATCGTGGCCGGGAGTCCGAATCCGCCAATCGATCCAAGCTCCGAGTGGGAGCGGCTCGAGACGAAGATCGAGGACCCTTCTCCATGCTTCGCCCCCGATTCACTCGAAGCCTTGCACCGAGATTACTACCCACGTGTCAATGCGAAGATCGTTGGCATGCTGGAGAGATTCGTTCGTGCCATCACGATGCAGTTCACACTCGGGAAGCATGGCGGACGACTCAAACAGCTCTCGCCAATCGTTTTCGATTTCATCATGCTGAAGGACAAGGAGTTCGGGACAACAGACTATCGCCGCTCCGTGGTTCGCACCCAGCAGAGTAAGGCGAACTGGTCCAAGCGGAGCAAGGAGAAGGCTCTGAGAAGCAAGTGGCCATCCACGCTTGTTGCGGCTGCAGACTACGGCGATAAGTGGCCGTTTCGATTCGACGAAGCTGTCGTTGAGTGTCGAGACAACATGTTCTGCGTTGTAAACATCAAAGGCTTCGACTTCGCACTAAACGGCTCGGCCAAGACTCGATTCGGCTATCCAGATCCTCATGATTCCGGTGTCGCAATCCTCGGACGATCGGTTGGGCCATTCATCAAACTCGCCTTCTCACTCAGCGAAGGGAAACAAAAGTGAAGCCGATCGCCTATCCGCAGTACAAGGACTCCGGCATCGAATGGCTCGGCGAGATCCCAGAGCATTGGGTCTGCATGCGTGTGAAGAACGTGGCAACAATGCAGGCTGGAGTTGGGATCACCAGTGATGCAATCGAAGACTCCGGAGAGTATCCAGTGTATGGCGGGAACGCACTTCGTGGATACACCATGGGCTTCACTCGCACTGGGAATGTCGTACTCGTGGGAAGACAAGGCGCCCTTTGCGGGAACGTCAACTATGCGAGCGGTCAGTTCTGGGCATCGGAGCATGCTGTCGTAGTCGGGCCTTCGGAAGATGTAGATGTGCGTTGGCTAGGTGAGACACTGAGGTCGATGAAGCTAAACGACTACTCTGTTGCTGCCGCGCAGCCGGGGCTTGCAGTAGATCGCATTCTTGTGCTGGGGATTGCAGTTCCGCCAGAGCAGGAGCAACACGCCATCGCCGACTTCCTCGATCGCGAGACGGCGAAGATCGATGCGCTGGTGGAGAAGAAGGAGCGGTTGATCGAGCTACTGCAGGAGAAGCGCACCGCGCTGATCACACATGCCGTCACCAAAGGCCTCGATCCCGACGCCCCCATGAAGGACTCCGGCATCGAATGGCTCGGCCAGATCCCAACGCATTGGGAGACAACGAGCATCAGGTATCAGTTCGACAACCTTGATCACAGGCGCATTCCGATCTCGAACGAGGATCGCGCGCCACTTGAGAAGATCTACCCGTACTACGGAGCGTCGGGCATCATCGATTACGTAGACGAATACCTTTTCGACGAGCCCCTCGTACTCGTTGCTGAGGATGGGGCAAACCTTTTGTCAAGAAGCACGCCACTGGCATTCCTCGCCTCTGGCAAGTACTGGGTCAACAACCACGCGCACATCCTCAGGCCTCGAACCGGGGACATCCGGTACTGGGTTGGGGTGCTTCAGACCTTCGACTACACACCTCTGATCTCCGGCGCAGCCCAACCGAAGCTCACAGGCGATCGATTAGGTGTTGTTCAGGTACCATTGCCACCGGGCGAAGAACAGGTAGCCATCGCTGAGCACCTTAATCGCGAGACAGCGAAGATCGACGCCCTGATCGCCAAGGTCGGTGAAGCCATCGAACGCCTGAACGAATACCGCACGGCCCTCATCTCCGCCGCAGTCACTGGCAAGATCGATGTGCGGTCGACTACCTGACGTGCGTGAACTACTATTGGAGGATCCCCGATGAATGGAGACCTTGAAAGGACACTTAATACACCTTCGTGGCTTGCCGATATCAGCCGTAGGGGTCTCAAGCGAGTGGAAGATAGTGTGTCGCGTGAGCAAGGACAGATCACTGTCAAGAGGCTAGCTCTTCTAGTTGCCGAAGCTGAATTGCACGAGTGGGAGTGCCCTCCCGCCGTTTGCCGCTTCGTCGAGAGCTTTGGTCAAGCCCAAGATCAGCTTAAGAGCATCTTGGATGTCTGGGCAGGCGTAGGAACTCTTGTCCTTCCTCTGGTTCAGGCCATTGAGCCGGAACGAGCAGTCGGACTATGTCCGGCGCCGGAGTTCCTGAATCTCATCAGGCGGGTGGAAGGGCATGAGCAGGTAGAGTGGCGAGTGGGAGATCCGATTGCTGAGCTCTCCGAATCATGTGAAGAGTTCGATATGGTTGTTGGTTGTCTCCCCGTTGGTATGCGAAAAGGAGAGCTTAATCTGGACTATGGGGGATGCGAGTTCCTACTCAAGGATACGCGGAACAACCTCATAATCGCATCCGCCTGCCGGCTCCTTGTGGAGGATGGGGTCGGAGTTTTTGTCGTCGGTCCTCGACTTGCGTTTCCCAATCTTCCTGGCTCATTCTTCTCACAGCTCGGCAGCATGGGTCTCTATGTTGATGCATATGTCTCGACTCCTCCAGGAACGTGGAAGAAGACGAGCGTGCCATTCGGTTTGGCGTTCATCCGTCGAGGCGAAGCAGAGTCTCTATTTATTGGTGAGCTTTCCAATATACCGGCACGGAACAAGGTCTTGCTTGAGAATCTTCTTGAACGCCGAGTGGGAGGTGACGTTGGGCTGGGGCGAATCGTCCGCTACTCTACCTTCCAGAGCTACCAGCACCTTGTGGGTCAAGAGCGTGTTGCAGAGCTGGAGGATCGTCTGAAGCTTCCGGGAATCCCACTTGTGAAGATCGCGTCAGCCATCAACTTGACAAAAGCTAAGGAGCCGCCAGGCTTCGAAGAGGAGGATAACGCGATCTACGTTCCCCTAATTGGGCGCAGCGAGGTTCGTACTCTTCTCTCCGACTTGACGCTCAAGCCACATAACTACGCCCAGGTCGTACTGGATGACTCGCAGGTCGATGCCCGTTACGTAGCAGGGTTTCTGAACTCTCCTGATGGAATGATCGTACGAGAGTCGGTGCTCAGTGGAGTACACATTCCGAAGATTACCAAGGCATCGATCCAGTACATGCCAGTCTTTCTCCCGGATCTCGGAACAAGCCGCGCAGTGCTCACGATCGATACGCAGCTGAGGGAGCTACAATCTGAGCTAAGCGAGTTGCGTGGCGCGCTCTGGGCGAATCCACTGGATGTTGAGGATGCTGCGGAGCGCCTTTCACGTGTGAACCGGAACGAGTCTCTTGTGGATTGGCTGGAAGCTCTGCCATTCCCACTCGCTACAATTCTATGGGCGTACTGGACGGATCGTGATGACGATCTCCGCTCGTACAAGAGGCTTCTGCATTTCTTCGAGGCACTTGCTGAGCTTCTTGCTGTCATTTTGCTGAGCGCGTTTCGCAATGACTCTCAGCTGTTTGCGCACGAATGGGGGGCGATCCGGTCGACGTTCGCAGAGACCGGCGCAACGCTGGATCTCAGTACGTTTGGGCTTTGGGTGCGGATCTACGAGAGACTGGCCAAGACGGCAAGAGGTCTACTATCGGGTGAACAACAGAAAGCTGTGTCCAACTGCGGTGAGTTGTTCCGTTCGCGCGACATCGAGGCTGTTTCCTCCCTCTTATCGCCAAGCATAGTTGGCGTGCTGCAGAAAGCGAACTCCCACCGGAACAAAGATGCGCACGGTGGAGCCGTAGGAGAGGCTGAGGCTCGCCGAAGGCATACTGCCCTGCGCGATCTTCTTGAGACAGCTCGTGCCGAGTTCGCTGGCGCTTGGTCACGCTTCCTGATGCTTATGCCGTCCTCAATGGAGTTTGAAGATGGTCTCTACATGACTACCTCAAAGGCGATTCTCGGCACTCGCACACCATTTGACTCACTGGATGTATCCACCAATCATCCGCTGGCCAAGAATCACCTCTACCTGATGGGATGTAGGGACGAAATGGCTCTGGAGTTACAGCCGTTGGTGAAGATCATGCCTTCACCCCAGTCAGAAGACAATGCCTGCTATTTCTACAGCCGCCGTGAGGATGGCAAAGCCCGGTTCGTCTCGTATCACTTCGATGCCGCTTCTGAGGTCTTGATCGATGCACTCGATACACTTGCGTTTCTTGATGAGTTGATGCAGCTATGACGGCAAGTTGTCAGTCGGCGAGATGGGTCTGCTTGTTCATCATTCCCATTATGGGAATCTTTCCCTTGTATACACTCACGGGAAGTGCTATAGTACCATGCGTGTGATATCAAGGAGGCCGCTGTGCGAGTTCTGGGCGAAGCACCCAGATGCAAGAACCGCGCTACAAGTGTGGTTCGCAGAAGCGAAGAACGCAATCTGGAAGACCCCTCAAGACATCAAGAACCGGCACGGAAGCGCGAGCTTCCCTGGCAACGACCGAGTGGTATTCAACATCTGTGGAAACAAGTACCGGTTGATTGTGCTCGTCAAGTACGGGTTTGAGGTAGTGTACATCCGGTTCATTGGCACGCACCCTGAGTACGACAAGATTGACGCGAAGGAGATCTGATGCGCCCGAAGGTGATCAAGACAGAAGCTGAGTACGAGGAGGCACTTGTCCAGCTCGATGAGCTGCTTGATGCCGCGCCTGATACTCCTGAAGGTGACGAATTCGAGCTTTGGGCGACGCTCATCGAAACATACGAGGAGTCGGAGTTTCCCATTGACTTGCCCGATCCGATCTCAGCAATCCGTTTTCGGATGGAGCAAGCCGGACTGAAGCAAATAGATCTAGTCCCCTACATCGGCAGCGCGAGTCGTGTCTCTGAGATTCTCAAGGGGAAACGCTCGCTGAGTCTGTCGATGATGCGCAGGCTTCACGAAGATCTCGGCATTCCTGCCGAGGTCCTGCTTCAGGAGCCTGGCGCATCGATACCGACCGAGCATCCGGAGATCGATTGGCTGCGATTTCCGATCGCCGAGATGCTCAAACGAGGTTGGTTCGAAGGATTTAGGGGCACACTGGGCGAGGCCAAGGAGAACGCCGAGGAATTGATTGCGCAATTGGTCTTCCCAAACGGCGTGGAGACTGGGAGCGTTCCCTGTTTCTTGCGGAGGAGCGTCCGATCCGACAGAGAGATGGACAAGGATGCGTTGACGGTATGGTGCGCTCGTGCATTGACTCAGGCACGGGACGAGCGTCTTCCAGACTATGAGCCTGGCACTGTCAGCAAGACGTTCTGTCGCGAGCTGGCCCATCTCAGCTATCTTCCAAATGGCCCTCTGCTGGCAAAGGAGTTTCTCAATCAAAGTGGCATCCATCTCATCACAGAGCGGCACATGAAGAAGACATACCTCGACGGCGCTGCTTTGTGGGCAGCGTCCGGCCGTCCTGTCATTGCGCTGAGTCTGCGGTACGACCGTCTCGACAACTTCTGGTTCACGCTCTGCCACGAGCTTGCACACGTGGGTCTCCACTTGGAGACAAATCGCGAGGAGGCATTTGTCGATGATCTTGATGCTTCGGGTAAGAACACGCAGGAACAGCAAGCTGACGAGTTTGCTGCGGATGCTCTTGTACCGAGAGCGAAATGGAACCGTTCGGGGTTGACCAGCAACTGGTCAGCAAGTGCGGTCGTTGATTTCGCGAAGAGACTCCGCATCCATCCGGCTATCGTTGCGGGGCGGATCCGGAGGGACCAGGACAACCATAGGATTCTCTGGCAACTGCTCGGGAAGGGCGAGGTGCGAAGATGCTTCGAAACGCCATGACGGGTGGCCAAGGCTAGTTAGCACGTTGGAGATGAGTAGCTGATGTCCGAGATCAAGGAACGCGCGTTCGAAGATGCGATAGTCAATGTGCTCACCGCGGGGCGGATGGACGCTGCTCCGGAAACGGAACAGCGGGAACGAGCGCATGGCTTTGGTGAGTACATCCCCGGTGGCTACACGCAACGAACGAGCGCAGACTACGATCGAGGCCTCTGCCTGATCCCCGAAGACGTTTTCGACTTCATCCTCGCCACCCAGCCCAAGGAATGGGGGCGTCTCAAAGAACACTACGGAAGCGATGTCAAGGTCCGATTCCTGCACAGGTTATCGTCGGAGATTGAACGGCGAAGCGCCATCGACATTCTCCGGAAGGGCATCAAGGATGCTGGCGTTAAATTTCGCATGGCCTACTTCAAGCCGGCAAGCAAGCTGAATCCGGATCTGCAGTCTCTCTATCTGGCCAATGTCTTTACCGTCATCCGCCAACTCTACTTCAGCGAATCCACGGAGCAGAGCTTGGATCTCGGGCTCTTCCTGAATGGCATTCCGCTGTTCACGGCTGAACTGAAGAATCCTCTGAATGGGCAAAACGTCGAGAACGCCATCAAGCAATACATGCGAGACCGCGACCCTCGCGAGCGGCTATTCGCCTACGGACGCTGCCTCGCCCATTTCGCCGTTGATCCGAATTTGGTCTACGTCACCACACACCTTCGCGGAGAAGACACCTACTTCCTTCCCTTCAATCAGGGCCGTGATCGAGGAGCAGGCAATCCGCACGTGCCTCCCACTCGTCAGGGCTATCCGACGAGCTATCTGTGGGAAGAGACGTGGGCATGCGACAGCGTGCTCGATCTTGTCCGCCAGTTCATCCACGAGGTTGAGTTGTTTGATGAGAACGGGCGAAAGACGGGCAAGAAGATCCTTCTGTTCCCGCGCTACCATCAGCTTGACGCCGTTCGCCGGATGGTCGCGGATGCTAGAACGCGAGGAGCCGGACAGAACTACTTGATTCAGCATTCCGCTGGCAGCGGAAAGAGCTTCACGATTGCTTGGCTGGCTCACCAGCTGTCCACGTTGCATGACGTCGACGACCAACGCGTCTTTGACTCCATCATCGTCATCACCGATCGCCGCGTGCTCGATCGACAACTACAGCGAACAGTCCTTCAGTTCGAGCAGACGTTGGGTGTCGTGGAGAACATCGATCAGACCTCCCGCCAGTTGAAGTCTGCTTTGGAGGATGGCAAGACAATTATCGTCACCACGCTTCAGAAGTTCCCAGTGATCGTCGAGGAAATCAGCAAGTTGGATGGCAACCGGTTCGCGGTCATTGTAGACGAAGCCCATTCCTCGCAATCTGGCGAGAGCACGAAGAGCCTGAAGCAGGTGCTGGCATCGCCCGATCTGGAAGCTGCCGAACGAGAGGAATCCGGACTTGATTCACCGGATGAGGAACTCCAAAATCGCGTGCTTGCGGAATTAGAGCTCCGCGGCAAGCTCCCCAATCTCTCGATGTTCGCTTTCACGGCAACCCCGAAGCCCAAGACGCTTGAGCTCTTCGGAGAGAAGCTTCCGGATGGCAAGTTTGGCGCCTTCAGCCTGTACAGCATGAGACAAGCCATCGAAGAAGGGTTCATCCTTGATGTGCTGGCCAACTACACGACCTACAAGGCGTACTGGAAGCTGCTCAAGACGATTGAGGACGATCCGAAGTACGATCGCTCGAAGGCTCAGTACTTGATGAAGCGGTTCGTGGAGCTTCATCCGCACGCGATCAATGAGAAGGTCGCCATCATGATCGAGCACTTCGCTTCGCAGGTTCAAAATCGCATCATAGGTAGGGCGAAGGCGATGATTGTGACGCGCTCGCGCCTACATGCTGTGCGATACAAGCTTGCCGTCGATCGCTACCTCGCCGAACACGGCTATCCCTGGAAAGCATTGGTCGCGTTCTCCGGAAGTGTCCAAGATGGTGGCAGGTCGTACACCGAGCCAGGCATGAACTCCGAGACCGCAGGGCGAAGAATAGGGGAGAAGCAAACTGCCAAGGAGTTTCGCTTCCTCATTGTGGCAAACAAGTTCCAAACTGGGTTCGATCAGCCGTTGCTACACACGATGTACGTGGACAAGAAGCTGGGCGGCGTCAATGCCGTACAGACGCTGTCGCGACTCAACCGAACGCTTCCTCCGGAAAAGGAAGAAACGATGGTGCTTGACTTCGCGAATGAGATCGAGGCGATCAAGAAGGGGTTCGAACCGTACTACGAGGAGACGTTGCTGTCTGAGGCGACTGATCCTAATCTGTTGTACCAGAAGCAGCAGCAGTTGGAAGACTTCGAGCTCTACACTGAAGCTGATGTGGAGGCGTTCGCGCGTGTCTTCTTCGCACCCAAATCGACGCAGGATCAGGTCTACGCTCAACTGCTGCCGATTGCCAACCGCTCGCGGGAACTAGAGAACCATGGGCGCGCCGATTTTCGTCACACGCTCAATGAGTATGCGAGGGCCTTTGCGTTCCTATCTCAGGTTCTCCCGTTTGCCGATGAGGATCTGATGAAGCTGTACGAGTTTGCCCGCAATCTGCGCCGCTTGATCCCTGTGGATCATGAACAGCTTCCGGTTGAGGTTCAGCGAAACATTGATATTGACTCGTATCGAATCCGCCGGACGAGTAAGGGAGCCATCAACCTCGAAAGCAAGATTGGTCAGTTGCATCCCATGGGGCAAAAAGGGCTGGGCGGGAGTAGCGAAGAGGATCTTGAGCCACTCTCCCTCATTATCCGAGAGCTAAATGAGCGCTTTGGCTTGAACTTGGGACCAGAGCATGAGGTCACGCTTGGCCAGATGATGGATCAGCTAGACCAAGACAAGAGCTTGGACAATAGCGCTCGTGTAAACACGAGAGAGAATGTACGATTGACATTCAACCACAAAGTCGACGACATCATTCAGGATATCGTAGAGCGCAATTTCGACTTGTACAAACTCATCACCGATAACAAGTCCGTTGGAGAAGCCGTTCGCACTCAGTTGTTCGACGAGTACGTCAAGAGACATCGGCAAGCTGAGGAGCTTCTCAAGCATCATGAATCCAAGACTCTGGAATTCAAGTCAAGTCTTCGTTGGAATCTCCGAGAGCAGAGGAACGATCCGACTGTGGTTACTCATTCCGTGTTGAAGACGATTGCCGCATTTCTCAACACCGAAGGCGGAGATCTGCTGATTGGCATTGCGGACGACAAGTCGATAGTTGTTGGAATCGATGTCGATCAGTTCGACAGCATTGACAAGTACCTCTTGCACCTGAGCCACGTGATCGGAGCCACGCTGGGAGATCGAGCGGGGACATGCGTTGATGCCAAGATGGAGATTGTCCAAGGGAAGACCATTTGCCTGGTCAGCTGTGAACACAGTCCCGAGCCCGTCTTCTTCAAGTGGAAGGACATTGAGGAGAACGAGGAAGGTGATTTCTACGTCCGTAGTGGCCCGCAGAGCGTGAAGCTGGATCCGGATAACGCAGCCGAGTACATCAAGACGCGCTGGAGAAATGCGCAAGAGACAGCGGATTAGAGGAATCACCTACTATGCCTTTACATCCGGGCGATTAAGTATTCGTGTGGCCCATATTTGCGGCAAGACCGAAAACCTATTCTGCACGTTCCCCCCATTGATCAAATGGATTGCTGGTACGCCACGCGCGACGATTTTGGCGAGTCTTCGCCACCATGAAATGATCATGGAGACAGATGATGGAGAAGTTCAGATGCTCACTTCAGTTGCCGCTGCAAGGTCTAAGGGCTTGAAGCAAAAGGCCGGGCCAGGGAAGCCGTCTTCCAGAGAGCCTGTCGCAAGAAAGCCTGCAGCGCGAATTCGCAGGCGCAACTCCTCGGATCAGGTAGCAGAGAGTGCGGGAGTCCGGGTCTGTCCCGCTTGCCACGACGTGGTGAATACGGTGATGTCTCTTGAGAGAGGGAAGCGGATCTACCGATGCAAGGATTGCGGCGGGATCACAGGGTATGCCTAAACGCCAGGTCTTGGTCTTGAGGGCCATCGTCGGGGCCAGATCTTAATTCTTGAATTCCTGCCCGCTTCTTGCCAGGAATAGGGTTGCCCCCAAGTAGTGACCGGCTGCTAGATGGATGCGCGCTCCTTCACTGGGTTTCATTATTTCACCAATCGGTGAAATATGTCGTTGCGGTGAAGAAGCTTGGC
>SDBT01019215.1_pt1 | contig 10713 bp, 9 predicted proteins | sample 2277101 | NCBI WGS metagenome assembly SDBT01 (sample SAMN10404973, study PRJNA504765) | marine sediment metagenome | isolation source: marine sediment core GS10_PC15, 103 cmbsf | place: Arctic Ocean: Southern Knipovich Ridge | collected 2010
GCCGCAGCCGATTACACCATCCACAGCGCCGACGGGGACGAGACCTTCACCGTCAATCAGAACTTGGATTCCGGCCAGTTCAACTACCTCGGCACGTTCAACTTTCAGGCCGGCACGGCGGGCTATGTAACACTGATACGGGACGAGGCCAATGGCTACGCAACATCGGCCGACGCCGTGCGGTTCGTGCAGGTCACGAGCAGCGGGGGCGGGTCGGTGGAGATAATCGTAGAGCCGACGACCGAGTTTTCTGCCGATTCGGCTGCAAGCCCCCCGCGGTTTGCCGCCCTGCCGTCACAAACCGCCCGGCGAAGGCCTGGGCGCCCCATCGGCAGGCGCGCAAGGTTATGGGATGAGTTGGCGATCCCGCACGTGTTTCAGGAACCCTTTGATCTCATGCCGCCATCGCCGGAGCATGCGGCGGGTACGGTACACGCCCCTCCATAGCTCCACGGCCTTGTCTGAGACAGACATCTGCCGGGCGAGGGTGAAGCGGATGGCAGGGAGGTTCAAATACCGCCGGTAGAAGCGGTCGTGGGCGTCGTAGACTGCCCTTTGCAACCCCTCCAAGCCCAACTGTGAATGACTGTACACGCAATGGGTAGCGTCGTAGTAATCCCAGTCAGCGGGGTAGTCTGTCAGCAGCAGGTTGTCGCGCTCGTTGCGGTATTCGTCCGTCCCGGGAAAAGGCGTCAGAACGCTGATCTGGATTGATTCCAGTTCGCACTCCCGGGCAAACTCCACGATCTCGTCAGCTGTCTGCCGGGTGTGGCCCGGGCCCATCACGAACATCGCGTGTATCCAGATGCCCTGATCGTGCAAGACCTCTGTGTCTTCCTTCAGCCTCTGGCGGAGGCTGGTCTTCCCTTGATATCCCTTGTGCCACTGGGCGGCCGTAGCGTCATCGATCGTTTCATAGCCGATGAAAAGCAGGTTGCAGCCGCCGTCCTTCATGGCCTCCAGAAGGTCCATATCGCGTTGGTTGCGCGACCCGTCCATCCAGGGGAAGTCCACGCGCACCTGGGCGTTGAACCGCATGCCCAGAGGCTGCATCTTTCGCAGAAGTTGCCGCGACCAATCGCGGTTGGCCGTGAAATTGTCGTCGTAGAAGAACAGATGGCGATATCCCAGGCGGTGGTAATGCTCCAAGTCGCGCATGACCCGCTCGACGGATTGCCGTCGGACCCGCCGGCCGAACATCTGCGTCACCGTACAGTACGTGCACCCATACGGGCAGCCTCGGGAAGTCATCATGGGCAGCTCGTAGAGATGCTTCTTGCGTGCGCCGGCGAGGATTTTGTCAAAATCGTGCATCAGGGCATGATTGAGGGTGGGAAGGGCGTCCATATCCTCCACCAGCGGCGCACGGATTATCCCCTCTCGCACGCGCCCGGCGGCGATGTCTTCTATGACCATCTCGCCTTCGCCGCAAACCACCAGGTCGCCGTATTTCAATGCCTCTTCGGGCACCATGGACGCGTGAATGCCCCCGAAGACCAGCGTGGCCCGCGGGGCATCGCGGCGCAGGCATTCGGCCAGCGCGTAGCCCCGGCTGGCCGTGGGCGTCATGATGCTGATGCCGATTACATCGGCCGAGCAGATGTCAGCGTAGGCGTCGCGGTTGTCCAGCACCGGGCCGGAGATATTCTCGCTATAGACCTGGACATCAAAGCCCCGTTCATCCAGCATGCTCGCCAGTGTAATGGGCCCAAGCATCGGCCAGCGGGCAATCCACGTGTTCAGCGGTCGGGCTAACGCGCCTCGGGGTTCGATCAGGCGTATCTTGCGGTTGCTTGTGGTACGGCGGTCGTTGGACATATCTTTGGCGGGCTCTCCTGGTCCATCCGGCCGGTGAACGGACCTATTGCGGTACAGGTGGGAAAACGTGGCTGCCTGGACGCACGCGCGATCCGTTCGCCGCATGCCATTGTCCGCTCTTGCGGAATATCCCACAAGGTTGTTTTGGGAAATCGCGGCCGAAAGAGGGAAAAAGGCCGGCCCGCAGCCGACTGCCAGGTCGCCATATGAGGCGAAGCCCTGGCCGCCTTGGCAAGCCGCCGGAGCTTTGTCAGGCCAATCGAACGGCGATGAGACATTGACCTCCGCTGCGGGCGGATTATACTTACAGAGTCGCAGCAAGCGGCGGCATAGCCAAGTGGACTAAGGCGACGGATTGCAAATCCGTTATTCGTGGGTTCGAATCCCACTGCCGCCTTGCCACCCGAGCGCCGGGCGCCAGCGGCTGGTCTTCCGGGCAAACCAAAGCCCGGATAAGCAGCTATTGCCGATCCCGCGTCCGGCCGCGGATTGACGGAACGTAGAGGATCCGTACCGGGCCGGATACAGGTGCCCCATGCAAATTGCCTTTATCGTGCTGCTGACGGGGGCCTTCCTAGCCGCCGTGGCCTACTTCCTGCGAATGGGACTGCGCCAAGTGCGGCGGACAAGGCTCCTGGCGAGGAACGCCGCCGCGCTGGGATTGCGCTTCTCGGCCCAAGACCCCTTCGATATCCCCGTGCGGTACGCCAATCTGGCGCCGGTGGCCTCGGGACACAGCGCCCGAGCGATCAATGTCACCTACGGACGCCTGGGAGGTTGGCCGATAAAAGCCTTTGATTTCTACTACGAGTTGGGCCATGGCACCCGCCGCGTGTCATGCCACTGCGTGATGGCCCTGGCCGAAGCCGCCAGCCCCATGCCTTTCGCCCTGATGTGGCACGACAACAATGCGGAGTGGGCGCCCTTGCCAGCGCGTCGGATTGAAAGCAGGATGTCCCCCTGGGCATGCAGTGGCGACAAGGCCCTCATCGAGCTGATGGCATCGATATGTCGTCCGTTCGCCGCCGACGGGCTGAGCATCCAGAGCTGCGAAAGGGTCTTGATGCTCTGCGGCCCCGGAGGGGGCAACGAAGATTACTCGCGCCAAATGGATCTGATTGTGCGTCTCCTGCGGGCCCTTCGGGAGAACCGACTGGCCAAGCCGCCCGCCGACGCCGGACCGCACAGTTCCCCAACCAAGGACGTTGAAAACCCCCTGTCCTCGTGGTAAAAGATAGGCTGTGCCGGGCGTGTCCCGGGCCAAGCTGCTGGAGGATAAGCCGTGCAGAGAACAACTCGGATCACTGTCGTGGCCGTCGCTATCGTCGGCTTGGCCGTCGTGGTGTTGGCAGGTTGTGAGTCGAAATCCGATGTGGCGAACCGAGAGGTCCTCGCCGCGGCGACCGAGGCCCGCCGCCTCCACGACCGAGCCTTGTCGCTTCTGGCTAACCCGGTCCAAAGGATCGGCGGCGAACTCGACCCGTTGGCCCAACCCCCGGCGCCGCCATTGGGCCAGATTGAGGTCTTGCCGATCGGCGTGCTGAATCCCGTCGCCTTGGAAAGCCTCGAACAGGCCGAGAGAATCCTCTCCGGGGCCATGAGCAAAGCCGCCCGGGACGCATCGCCTTACACAGCCGCCACGGGCTATAACCTCCTTGGGCAAATCTGCCTGCTCAAGGGCTTCTACCACGTCGGCGGCGCTGCCGAAGCCGGGGGACGCGCCCGGGAAGCCGCTCAGGCGGCGCAGCGCTCGGCTAATCTGGCAGGCGAGTACGAGGGCCTTGGGCATTTCTACGAGCAGTTAACCCAGGTTGACGACCGAGATCTGTTGCTGATGCGATCCCGGGCGGAGGCAGAGGCCCGCCAGGCCCGCGAGCAGATCGCCGCCCTGGCCGGAGAGATCGCGGCCTTGGCCAAGCAGAAGGGCAATCTGGAGGAGAGAATCAGAGAGGACTCCATCCGCGCTCGCGATCTGCGGATCAACACTCGGCTCGCCAGCAAGGGAGAAGGGCTGAGACTTCTGGAGCAGGCGTTAGCTGTGGAGAGGCAGGTCAACGCGAATTCCTCAGAGGTCTCGCACATCGAGAACACCATCGAACTTCACCAGCTTTCACTGGCGGCTTTCAAGACGGACATGGCTGTGGCTGAGCAGCGCCGGCAACTGGCGGCACGGCTCTTGGCTAGCCGCCAGCAGCAGAACGCCCAGTACGTTAAAGGATATCGAGACGCTCAGGAGTCCCTTGGGAGAATCGGCAACGAGCTGGACGCACATTTGCGTCAAGCCGCCACAGCCACAAAACAGGCGGGTGGCGCCAGAAAACTTGCGGTGGCCACGTACGAGGAGGCGATCAGACATTTCCAGGCGGCCCGACGGGCCGGGGACGGCAAGACGCAGGCGGACCTAAGCGAAGCCATCGCCCAGACGTCGCTCGCCGAGCTGCACGTTCGAACACTGCGCATGAAGACGGCGATGGTACTGTTGCACAGGCAACTCGCCGAGGCCATGCCCGGCGGACCGGCCATCGAGGACATCGCTCAACCATCGACGCCGCACGTCCCGCCTTCGACGGCGGACGCTGAAGCCATTCGCTCTCAGGCTGTGGAAGCCTATCGGCGGGCGGCGGAGCTCTATGAGGGCGTGCTGCGAAGGGCCGATCGCAATGTGAAGTGGATTTACCAAGGGCAGTTCGCCGCGGCGAATCTGGGCCTGTACGGATTAACGGGCGACGCCGAGGCCCTTAAGAACGCCAAGACCGCCCTTGAAGAAGCGCTCGATGGCCGGCGAGGCTCGAAGTATCTCGAATCCGTCGAGCAATTGGAACAACTGGCGAGCCGCTTATAAGCTCGTATGCAGAATAGGTTTGTAGATTAGCCCTTCCGAAAGTCGTCGCCAAGGGGAGAATCGCGCATCCCTGGGGGGTTCAGGGCCGCTCGTCGCGCTGAACCCGCCGTGATTTTCCCTATCAGGCTGCCTAGTATGTAACATAACTCCTGCAAGCGCGCATGCTCGCGGCTGGGTTCGACCGTTTATGGCTTTGGGGGCGCAAGGGTTGCTTTTTGCGCCCGGTCTTTACGGATCTCAGCGATCGTGGGGTGAGCAGAGGACGAGGTCGGCGGATGCATGAATACGTCAACAAGCCGATGGATGACTTCGCGGTGGAACTCAAGGCCGGGCTCTGGCGCTTGAAGAAAGGCTATGTCGATGCAGCCGAAGCCCTGGCCGCGGCCATCGATCCGTCCAAGGAATATCCCTACGATTTCGTCGTCTACAGCCTGACCGGCTATCGTTCCGCTCGCTCCGACGGCATCAAGCAGATGATGGCTGGTAAGGGCCTAATCGGCGACCTCCACCACCTGATGCTCGACATTTGCGAAAGCTTCGAGCTTCCAACGAGCGATTACCAGGAGAAGGTCTACGACACGCCTGCCCTGGCCAGGCATTTCTCTGTTTCGACCAAGACGATCCAACGATGGCGTCGACGGGACCTGGCCGGCAGGAAACTCACCTTCCCCGACGGGAAACGGCGTCTGGGTTTTCTGGAATCCTCCGTGAAACATTTCGTCGTCGGCCGTGGTGGACAGGTCCTGCGCTCCACAAGGTTCTCCCAGATGACAGCGGCCGAGCGTCAGGACATCTTCCGAAGGGCGCGGCGGATGGCGCGTTTTGCCGACTGCCACCTCAGTGAAGTCGCCCGGCGCATCGCCGCGCGAACCGGACGCGCCGTCGAGACTATCCGCTACACCATTCGCAAATATGACACGGAGAACCCCGACCGCGCTATTTTTCCGCGCCTCAGCAGGCCCCTGGATCAGAAACAAAAACTCGGCATCTACAGGAGTTTTCTCCAGGGCGATTCGGTCACAGCCTTGGCCAGGGCCTATAAGAGGACCCGAGGCAGCATCTACAGGATCATCAACGAGGTCCGGGCCGAGGATCTGCTCGATCGACAGATCAACTATGTCTACAACCCCCAGTTCGACCTGCCAAACGCTGACGAGTTGATTCTCTCTTCGCCGCAAGGCCCTAGTCGGAAAGGCCCGGCCGCACGCGCCACGCGCCGCGGCGCCGTCGTCGAAGAGGTGCCAGCCTATTTGCAGAAGCTTTACGAAGTCCCGCTATTGCGTCCCGAAGGCGAACGGGATCTGTTCCGGCGATACAACTACCTGAAACACAAGGCCAACACGCTTCGCCAGCAGATCGACCTAGATCGAATCCACACGCACGATCTCAAAGGCATTGAAGCCCTGCTTCTCCAGGCCAACCTCGTCAAGAACCGGATTATCCGGGCCAACCTCAGACTGGTCGTCTCCATTGCCAAGAAGCACCTCGGTGGCCCGCAGACGCTTCTGGAATTGATCAGCGACGGAAACGTCTCCCTCATGCGCGCGGTGGAGCGTTTCGATTACTCCCTGGGCTATCGATTCTCCACCTATGGCTCGTGGGCCATCATGCGAAACTATGCGCGATCCGTGCCCAAAGAGCGCCGGCAGATGGACCGATTCACCACCGGTCACGAGGACGTGCTCGACATCGCCGCAGGCCTGCGAAGCTATGACCCCAACGAGCTGAACCTCCCGGAGCTGCGCGAAAGCCTCGACGCCGTCCTCTCGCAGCTTTCCCCGCTGGAGCGGTCCATCCTGGTCGATCACTACGGCCTGGAACAGGACGGACGCGGCAAGACGCTGGATCAGCTCGGGCGGCGGCTTGGCGTCTCAAAGGAGCGCGTCCGTCAGATCGAGATGCGAGCCCTCCAGAAGCTCCGCAAGATTCTCTCTCCCCAAAAAGCCGATCTGCTTTCCTGAACCGTACTTGCCGCCGGCTTCATTCACGTGATGCGCCGGGCCCTCTAGGCCGGTCTGCCATCCGTGACGACCGCTGAGGGGGGGAGAAAAGAAGGAACCCCGTCACCAGGGCCGCCGTCGCCAACAGCATCAGCGCGCGACGCGCTTGGACGCGATGCAGTTTCGACGCCGCCGACAGCAGCCAGCTCGGCGGGCGCGGGGGAGCATCTTCGACGGCCGGCATTCGAACCACATCGGGAGGCACGGGTCTTCCCTGCCCCGGGTCCGTCACCACGATCTCGTCGGCTGGCCAGAGCTGTCCGTAGCTCATCGCCAGGCGCTTTGTGAGAGTCTCATCGTCCGGCAGGGCCGCCATGAGCTTGCTGTTGGCTTGGACAAGCGCCTCGGCGCGCCTCACCCCCGCTTCTCGGCCCGCCAGCTCGTACCTCGCTTCGGACAGACTGGCGTAGGCCGGCAGAAGAACAACGATCGCCAGCAAAGCCAGCCCCATGCCCGCCAGCCAGAGAAAGCCGAACATCCTGCCGGCCGAAAACAGCCCCGACCGAGCGGGAGGACCCTCAGCCCTTTTTCCATGTCGATGCGCCATAGACGGCCCTCGAACCTAGGGCTTCCTCTATCCGTAGTAGCTGATTGTACTTGCAAACGCGGTCTGTCCGAGACGCCGAGCCGGTCTTGATCTGCCCGGTGTTCTTGGCGACGGTCAGGTCCGCGATGGTCGTGTCTTCGGTTTCCCCGGAACGATGGGAAACCACCGCCGTCCAGCCGTTGCTCATCGCCAGATCGATCGCCGAGAGCGTCTCGGTCACCGTTCCGATCTGATTGAGTTTGATCAGGACGCTGTTGGCAACGTTCTGGTCGATTCCTCGTTGGAGAAACTTGATATTGGTCACGAACAGGTCGTCGCCGACCAGTTGGATTCTTTCGCCCAGGCGGGCATTGAGCTTCGCCCAGCCGGCCCAGTCGTCCTCGGCCAGCCCGTCCTCGATACTGCGGATGGGGTACTTCTCGCACCAGTCGCTCCAAATATCGATCATCTCTTCACTGGTCGCGATGCGGTCCGGTGCGGACTTGAAGAAGCAATACCCGCTCTTGCCTTTTTCCTTCGCGGCGTTGGCCAACTCGCTGGCCGCTGGGTCCAGGGCGAGCCACACGTCCTTGCCCGGCTGATACCCGGCGTCCTCGATGGCCCGGCAGATCAGCTCGGGGGCCTCGTCATTGCTCTTGAGGCTCGGGGCGTAGCCGCCTTCGTCGCCCACGGCTGTGTTATAGCCCTTGTCTTTCAGGACCTTCTTGAGGGCGTGAAATATCTCCGCGCCCATGCGGAGGCCCTGGGAGAAGCTCTTCGCCCCCCACGGCTGAACCATGAACTCCTGGAAATCCACGGTGCCGTCGGCATGTGTGCCGCCGTTGATGATGTTAAGCATCGGCACGGGCAGGGTGACGGCCTTGTCGCCGCCGAGATACTCGAACAGCCACTTGCCCGCTGAGATGCTGGCGGCCCTGGCAACGGCCAGAGAGACACCGAGCAGCGCATTGGCGCCGAAATTGCTCTTGTTCGGCGTCCCGTCGGCGTCGATCAAGGCTTGGTCGATCTTGCCCTGATCGGTCGGGTCCATCCCCGCGACCACCCGCGCCAGTTCCTTATTGACGTGCCCGACAGCCTTGAGGACTCCCTTGCCGCCATAGGCGCTCTTGTCCCCGTCGCGAAGCTCGACGGCTTCGTTCTCGCCGGTGCTCGCCCCCGAAGGCACGGCGGCCCGGCCCAGGACGCCGTTGTCCAACAGCACATCGACCTCCACGGTCGGGTTGCCGCGGGAATCCAGAATCTGTCGGCCTGTAATGGACTTTATCTTGCTAGACATCGGGCGGTTTCCCTTTCTTCTATCGGAGTTCGACCTTCTACTGCCTTAAGCCTTCCTGCTCATCGCAGGCGAAGGGCACATCTTAACGGATGGGGCCGGACATGCAAGCAAGCCGCCCTGGTGCAAGAAGACCCCCTGCCGCTGCATCCGCCGTCATGGCCTCTTTCAAAGCCCTTGCCGGCGCCGCATCAGTCGGCCCGGCGAATGCTTTCGATAACGACCGGCTCGGCCGGCACATCGCCCATCCCCCCTGCCGTTCTCGTCGAAACGGCGCGGATGCGATCCACCACCTCCATGCCCTCGACCACCTTCCCAAAAACGGCATACCCGAATCCGCGAGGCGTCTCGTCGCGGTGGTCGAGAAAGTCATTATCCACCGTGTTGATGAAGAACTGGCTTGTCGCCGAGTGAATCTCGCCGGTTCTGGCCATCGCGATCGTGCCACGCTCATTCTTCAGCTCGGCCGACGCTTCATTCTGAATCGAATCGCGCGTTTCCTTTTTCTGGAGCTGAGGGGTAAAGCCACCCCCCTGAATCATGAACTCGGCTATCACACGATGGAAGACGGTCCCGTCGTAGAAACCCTCATCAACGTAGGCCAGAAAGCTCTCCACCGTAATCGGCGCCCGGTCCGCCCAGAGTTCGACGGTGATTTCCCCAAGGGATGTCTCGATGATGACCATTGGCTTTGTCTTCTCCATTGGTGCGACGGTTTGCGGTTCATCGCCAGGGGAACTCGTATCGGCCGGCCCCAGCGAGCTGGTCAGCTCCGTCGGCTTTGCCGGATTTGCTTCATCCGGCTGGTGAATGTCCTTCCCATCCGAACAACCCGTCATTAAGAACAACGATACGACGATCAAACCGCCTGTCATCCATTTCATGAACATCATCCACCACCTATCGGCTGGCAAATATCCTGTCGTCGCCCGACCTGCCGTCGCCCGGCTAGTCCATGGCCTGGCGGATGGCCTCGGCCAGTTGCTCCGCCCGGCCTTTCGGGTACTGCCCCGCCGGCCAGTTAAAGTGAAACTCGTCGTCCGGGTTCCGCGGTATGATATGAAAATGCACGTGCATCACCGCCTGGTGAGCGATTGGCCCATTGTTCTGAAGCACGTTTAGGCCCTCACAGCCCGTCGTGCGCTTTACGGCCCGGACCAGGTCCGGAAGGGGCCGAAGTAATTGGGCCGCCTGATCGGCTGATAGTTGATCGACGGCCACAACGTGGAATTTCGGGATCAGCAACACGTGGCCTTCGGACAAGGGGGCGATATCCATAAAGGCCAGCGTCACATCGTCCTCATAGACCTTTACCGAAGGGATTTCCCCCGCTGCGACCCGACAGAAAACGCAGTCTGTCTTGCCCATCGCGGCCTCTCCTTGATAGTGTGCTGAGCTTGCCCCGCGGAATCAGGTTCCATCAACCGCCGAGCCCCCATACCGGCCGGCACATCGTCCCGCCCGCCAAGCGGACGCGCCGATCAACTTTCCGAGTCGCCTTCCTTAGGCTTTGGTTCTTCCTCTTGCGGCTCGGCCGGTTCGGCCTCCTGGGGCTGGGGTGCCGCGTCTTCGCCTTTCTGCTCGTCTGTCTCAGCGGGCTCCTGCGCGGCTGAGGAAGCTTCCCCGACGCCCTGTTCCTGCTCGGACGCTTCCATCCGTTTTCTGGCGCGGCGCCTTCGGCGCGAAACGGTCGCCGTCGTGCCCTCTTCCGCCGCCGGGGCCTTTTCCTCGACAAGCTGAAAGAGCACCTGCCGGCCGGCGTCGCCGATCCGTCGCTCTGCAAGGCGAATGACCCGCGTGTATCCTCCGGGGCGCTGAGCGTATCGCGGTGCGATCTCATCGAACAACTTCCGCACGACCGTCGTCTCTTCCTCGCCTTCTGCGTTGACGATAGCCCGATCCTGCAGAAGGGCAATCACCTGCCGCCGGGCGTGCAGCGTGCCCTTGCGAGCAAGGGTGATCAGTCTGGCCACAAAGGGGCGAAGCTCCTTGGCCTTGGTTTCCGTTGTCCGGATCGCCCCGTGCTCGAACAGCGAAGCCGCCTGATTCCGCCGCAACGCCTTTCGATGGCTGGAGGTGCGGCTAAGTTCCTTACCTGCAAGACGATGACGCATCGTTGACTACCTTCTCATCTCTCTGCCGAGCCGAAGAGCGGCTAGCCCTGGGTCTCGGCGGGGGGGATTTCGTCATTCTCGGGCAACGGTACGTTCATGCCGAGCGACAGGCCCAGGTC
>SDBT01019216.1_pt1 | contig 10713 bp, 23 predicted proteins | sample 2277101 | NCBI WGS metagenome assembly SDBT01 (sample SAMN10404973, study PRJNA504765) | marine sediment metagenome | isolation source: marine sediment core GS10_PC15, 103 cmbsf | place: Arctic Ocean: Southern Knipovich Ridge | collected 2010
TTTACTCATTTTTCCAATATGTCTAAAATCAGGCATTGTCCCACCACCCATCTCTTCTACCCCTATCCTGCTCCCGTCAATATTAAGCCCCGACACGCCATGCTTCAGGGCGTTCTCGGCGTATGTACCCTCGTTGGGCTTCATAGCTACAAGGATAGGTTCATAAGCGGGTTTAAGGCCGTGAGACTTCCAGCCGTTCCAGAGTTGGGCTTCGGGTGTGTGTAACTTAACATTTTCATTGTGTTTTTTATCAGAATAATCTTTTCCACGATAACTCTGTTCGTGTTGAAGTTTGGAATAGCCAATCTTACTATCAACTAAATCACCATCTAGCTTATTCCAATCTTTCCAATTAGCACTACCAAATGTTTTCTTACCCTCAATTCCCTTTGCAATGTCATAGGCTTTCGGAAAGCCTGAGCCGTACAGCCACATAATGCAGTCTTTGAGAATAAACCCTGCGTCCTCGACATTGACAGCCATACGGTGTTGTGTTCGTGAACCTGCAAAACAAAGTAAAGTTCCGCCGTGCTTCAAGACCCTAAGACATTCCTGCCATATCTCAATACTCGGAACATTATAATCCCACCTTTTACCCATAAAAGATATGCCATAAGGCGGGTCACAAATAATGGTATCTATGCAATTGCTGGGCCAGTCCTTCATAATTTCTAAACAGACCCCACACACGATTTCATTTACTGGTAGCTTCAATCTTTCTCCTTATAAAAAGTGTGGTATGGCAGGAATCGAACCTGCATCTCTTGTGCTACCAGTTTGCAAGACTGGAACTCACAAGCGCGTAGTCCACCGGTATCTTGCGCAAGACCCGAACGCTTACACCGCATACCACACTTATAGACAAATTCAATTTCTCATGTTCTTTAATCTCTTTCTAAATATCTCCTCCTTCATCTTCTCTATCTCATCTGGTGTCGGCAGGTATTTGGGCTTCTGTTGGGTGCCCTATTTAAAATAATAAGTTTTGTGTTTCCGGTTCATAACTTGCATCATATCTTTTGTTTTCCCCTTTGGGATAGGGCAATGGCTTAAATCTTAATCTATCCATCATATATTTTTTTGTTTTTTTGTCTGCACAAAAGTAGTAATATCTCGCCTTGCCTGTTGTTTTTTCTATTCTATCGACAAGTTTAGGGTTTATTTTATCTCCGTGTCTCTGATGTCTTTCTGTTCCATCTTTCATTATATATATATTCTGCCCCTCACCACCAATTCCTGTATATATCCAGTTCGTAGCCTGATAAATATATCCGTGATGCCCAGCCCTAAAATCAGAGTAAGATATTATTACTTTGGGCATAGGTAAGGCCTTTAGGCATTGACTAACAAAATACGAAAGTGTGTTTTTAGGTAGACCATCATTAACAACTAATCTATTAAGTTCCAACAGGTCAAATTCCTGCCATGCCTTCATTTCTGTATAATTTGGTGGCATACCAAAAGTGCAAACTCCTATTAATTTCTTGTCTATTGTATATAATCCATAAGCATACGATATTGACGGTATTCTGTGGGCATAATGCTTATGCAACAGCCAAGATTTATAATCATCTCTGGTAATTGTTTGAACAAAATATCTCTCATTTACAGGTAACATCTTCGTCGCCACAGGTAATTTCATTTATTAGTAGCCTCATTTACTCACCTCTGAAATAACCCATATAAATTGAAAAAATAGTCCACACAGTCAAGACTATTATCGTTAAGTTGCTGCGTAAAGTCTTATTCATTTAAGATATTCCTTTATTATGCCGCACCTGCCACAACGAGCGGCAGGTGGATGTTATTAAAAAAAAAGTTTTGGTTTTTCATTTTTAATTTCTGTAATTGAAACTTATCCCTCGAAATTCTTTTCGATCCGGCGTTAAGTAAAGCCCGTGAAATATCTCACAGCTTGCCCTCCTAAAATTATACTTCAATTCTTTCTATGATGTTTTCTAATTTGTTTAAGACAGCCGTTATCCTGTTGTCGCTTTCTTGGAGTTCCACCACCAACGGGACTAATTCCTCTGTGCTAGGGTCTGGGCGTTCACTACCAGTCTTTATCTCTGGTCTTAGTATTGGAATAAGTCTTACTTCCAATGTTTCAGCCAATGCTTCGAACTTTTCTGTTTTAGAGTTAAAAGTCTTAACTACTGACGCTAACTGTGGTTCTTCTCTTGCCGCTTTTGCCATTTGTTCTTCCATTTAACATTCTCCTTTCTAAACTAAATTTAAGTTTTTATCCCGACGAACTCCGTTGGGGGTAATGGTATTGTATGACGTTGGGGTTTCCAAAGGTGTAAACAAAAAGGATGTTGGTTTACGTATCTACTTTCTGGTGGGTGTAGCTGCATTACGGTTTCTTCGGGATTCCAAAACAGACTTTTTATCCAGCACATTTCATCCCAAGTCGGACATCTATCCTCTAGGCTTATTGAAACATGCTCCCATTTTTTGCCCCATGATGCTATAATGCGATAAGTAAACCCATCTTTCTGAATTGCAATAGCTAAACCATCGTCGCCTTCGTCAAAATATGGGCATCCGGTTATTTCTTTTTTCATAGATGATAATATTTGATTGACGGTTTTCACTTTTTCTCCTTATACTAAAGTCTTTTTAGTAGTAGTATTATGACTTGTTATGATTGTGAACATCTACACTATTTAACAAGCCGATTCGTTTCAAGGGCTTTACTCTGTTTATTTTCAACAATCCTCTATGTAACATTTCGTGATGATTCGGGCAAAGTATCAAAAGGTTGCTTATGTGGTCGCTTCCACCATTCTTTATTGCTACAATATGGTGTATTTCAACAATATCATTATGCCCACAAATTTGGCAGGCAGCTTCATATTCTTGAAAAAACCTCCACCATTTACTTGTAGTTTTATATCTTTTTGTTTCAATAGGCTTTTCGATGAGTTGCGGTTGCTCCCACGTCTCGTATTGTCCCATTTTCTTAATAATTGACATTGCTTCTAATAGTGTCTTTTCGTCTGCTTTAACTCTCCTGACCGCAAGTAATATCGTTGCATGGTTCTTATTGAGTTGTGCTCCGATCCTGGGATATGAATAACCACATTCTCGAAATACATAACAACAGATTGCACGTGTTTGGGCTACATCTCTTGATTTCGTGCTCCCCAAAATCGTGTGCATTTTGTCTTGACCGAAGTGTTCATCGAGTACCTTTAAAATTGTCGATATATCTATTTTTGGCATTCTCTTAACAGCCATCCTTCCATGTTAACAACTTGTTAACTTGCCGTCAACTAAATTTGTGAATTTTATAAATATTTTTTCATCCTATTTTTGCCTGTTACCAACTGCCCTAAGAAGTAATAGGATATACACCGCTTTTCCACCATTTTTCTCAACAGGTTAATCTGTTCCCGGTAGCCTCTGTTGTACTGGTTCAATGATGATCTTGACGGCTTCTTCATCATTTGCACAGGCTTTTAAGGCCATCATAGCCTCGCCGTCTGGTATGTCGATGTTCTCAATTACTATTCTGTCCGTGCCTTTTACACATTCTAACTTCTTTAACTTTCCGGTCAATTTGATACTCTTTGCCATGATACTTTACTCCTATAATTGTTTTGGTTTTATTAAGTGTAGCCCGTTAGCGTCTATCACTCTTATTAACTCGTTACAATCTCTTGCCTGCCAATTCCAATTCTCTACGAATTCGCCTGTGGGCAAAGTCCATGTTATTGTTTCTCCTGCTACTTCTACATCCCATTCATCACCCACTAATCTTATTTCGCGGGGGGCAATTCCACTCTCTTTTTTGTCGTAAGTCAAAAGAAATCCTACGGCAAAGGCAAATATAATGCAAATGAGCCATATAATTTTTTTCATTGATACTGCTCCTTTATTTATAGTCTTTCCATTTAACCCTTGAATATTATTATTGCAGATGGGAACGGGGCGGAATTCTTTTGATCGTCGAATTTTAATCTGCCTTTTATAAATCGTATCTCATCAGCTTTCATGCAATAATCATGCCACCATCGGGTATCTGTCCGGCTCGGAACTAAAAATACAACTGTTTTGCCTTTCTGATTTTCCTCGTAGCCTTTCTTGATCCATTTCGGGATCTCGCGTCCATAGGGTGGATTAACAAAATTACACTGTCCCCATTCGATTTCTAAGCCGTTAAAATCAGGTTGGTGGGGGCATGGGTCAAAATCAAACGTAAACTCAGCATCCAATACCTGATATACTGCTTTGGGGGTTTTCCAGTTTAATCTTAGGCTACTAAAATGCACTTTCACTTTATCTCCTCTATTTTGATATACATTCCTTCCTGTTCAGCCCAAACCTTTTCGGCGGTTATTTTACTTATTCTGCCGTCGTCGTCGTATACATAACTCGTAAGAGCGTCAAACACCGCTCTCTGTAGCTTATCTAAGTCTCTCTTACCCTTATGGGAGGGGTAGGGGTATCTTTTACCCTCGGCGGTCAGGGAGCCGTCCTTTTTAAAATGCCCGCCAGGTCTTTTGAATTGAAATCTGACCTCTACTTGTACGGCTTCCATATAAATTAAACCCCGATGATATTTAGACTGTATGAATATCCACTTAATCCAGTCCTCCCAAGTCTTTGTACGATCGGAGTCGTGAACAAGCCTATCTCCACCCAACCATTTTAAACTCCCTGCTGTTGCAGGATTGCCATTGACAAATAATTCGATCAATTTTCATTCCTTACAAATTCTTGAAGTTGTAAAATCACTAATTTAGCCATACAAACCGGGCATATTACACCCTTCCCTTTTTGAAAAGCTTTAATTGAAGTCATAATATCAAACATATCAAATTCCAATTCGGCTCTCATTGCTTTTGCAGGGTCGAAATTATCCGGCAATATTATCAGTCGCTCACAGATTTCGCACTCTACAGTCTTTGTGGACTCTGTTAAAATATCGTTATCTTCTGTCATTTGATACTCCTTGTGTTGGGAAATTCGGACAAGCAAATTCCCCAAATAACTCTTTTGCTTTTTTATCGTAGGCTTTGGCCGCTTCGATTTCGTTCATGGGACAATCTCCAAAAAGGCCAGACAGAGTTGTTACGCAGAATGGGCTTGCACCCGAATTGCCTCTGTCTGGCTTTACTTGATTGTGTTGTTCTGCGTAACATACCATCATTGTAATCCTTTATCGGAGATTATCAAATAAATTATGGTTTTTTATACAATATTTTTCCGTCTTTTTTTCCGCCATAAATCGGTTCAACTGTATCATCTTGCCAGTTATCTATTAAGGCTTTGGTTTGGTCTTGGTATTGTTTCACTAAATATTTGAATCCGGGAAACGGCATCTTTATACGGGGCGGTTTATCCATATATTTTACTATCGCCTCCCGCTTCTCTGATTGGGGTAGCTTTTTTAACAATTTCCTCATGAATAATACATTGTTTTGATGGGGAGCATCGGGGTTGTGTTCATGGCATTTGAGAGATAACATCACACTATATAAAGGGTCGTATCTTAATATCCATACAGACCTCATAGCCCCGTAGAAAATATGATGGCGATGTAGCGGAATGTGTAACGTACCAGGATCGCCGCAGATTACACAGACCTTATCAGTAGCGTCAACTATCACTTTCGAGAGATATAAAAGCCTTGTATCCTGTGCTTTCGTTAATCCGAACATTCTTGCCCCAATAGATTAGGGTTATCTGTTTTGTTGCCGATGATTTTGCAAACAGGTTTAAATCCGCCTTCTACTCTTTGTCCAGGGGCTGAATATTTATTCAGGGCTTTTTCCGCAACTAATTTGGCCTCTTGGCAAGTCTCACAGCAAGAGTTCTTTGATATTGATAGTAAAGCTTCTTTATATACTTCTATTTCTTTGGGTTCAATTTCGGTTATTTTTACCGTAGCTTTTATGCCTGCCAACAAGAAAAACCCCAATGGGGCTGTTCTATTAACAAAATTCTCTCCAATTTGTTCGCCTACATGACCGTTGTGTATTCTATATTTGCTCATAATATACTCCTATAATCCTATTTGTGCTCTTACTTTATCAAAATCTTCCATATCTTTTCTAAGGCCGGTTTCTAATGCTTTGCAAAATGAATCGGCGTATAATTTTCCAAATCTAAAATCAGCTTTATTCCATAATTCTTGCAATTCTTGTGGCGTTGGTTCTTCCATATACATACTCCTATAATTGCAGGGGCTGTCTGTGGCTGGTACAAACAGCCCCGTCTGACACCGCTAAAAAGGTTTATCCTTCCGATTTAGTAAACTGGGATTTCTTCTATTTTCCATTCTACGCCGGGGATGTCGAGGTTGGGCATACCGCTTTCCAGTTTGTCCGCTGCCCTCATTGCTTTGCGAATCATTGTCGTATCAACAAATAAATACCTGCGGGGAATCTGTGTTACATCGGTTATCGCAAAGATTAAATTCTTCCGTGTCGTTGTTGTATCCCGTAGGGCAAGGTTGTCTTTGGGTTTTGCGACTTCTTCAACTTCGACAGATTTTACATTCTCACCTGTACCACCTTTTGCTAGGCTGATATTTTTGCGGCGTTCTTCTTCTGCCTTTGCCTTTGCTTCGGCTTCTCTTTGTTGCTGCTCAGCTTTGGCTTGTGCTTCTCTTAGTTTGCGTTGTTCCTCCGCCCGCCATGCCAAAAGACTACCACTTAATCTTTGCTTTGCTTCTTCCACCGGCTCTGTTACTTCTTTGAACTTGGCATTGATAGCCTTAACTTGGTCGTTCAGAGGTTTGACGAAGAATTTGCGGGTCTTTTCCATAGCTTTCAGCCCTGCATTCATCTTCTTCAAAATGACGTTGGCTAGGTCTGAATCTCTTTGCTTCTTAACTACAAACTGACTCTGTTTAATCAGTCCGTTGCGGTCAGAATCTACCGCCGTGATGAGGTCTGTATTTATAGCCTCATCTATTCTTTTTGCGTTCACTACTTGAGTTTCCATAACATTTCCCTTTCAGCGTTAAAATTTATATTTCTTTTTCTGTTTCGGCGTATTTTTTACCGCCGAAAAATTCATTCATTTCTTCTACTACGCCCTGTGCATCTTTGCCGACCAGATTTTCACTTATAACATCTTTGAGGGTCTTGGGTTGTCGCCAAATCGCTAAATTGCTGATAAGCAAAAATTGTTTCATTGCTAAAGTCTGAGCAGAATTCGCCGCCCAAAAAGCATTACACCCAACTCCCATACCCCAACCTATTATTGAGTATCCAGTGTCAACGTCTGTGATTTCATAATACCCTGTAATACCTACCATCCGCCCATGAAATTTCATCTCTGGTTTTAATTCTGGTGAAGCTACAGGAAATACCGTTAAGCGTTCTCTATAGAAAGCATCTCTGTATGCTTGAAACACATCGGGAGCAACTGTGAAATTATAAGTCTCACCGGCATCATCAATGCCTTCCCCTGTCGTTTCAATCTGCTCTACTATTGCTAGAATGTTATGTCTTTTTTCTTCGAGCCTCGCCCGAAGAAATAACTCTTTGTCACTAAATATCCACGATTTATCAAGTTTGGTAAGTTGATTTAAAGGGTCAAGTTGTTTTTTGTCTTTTGATTTCGCTGTTGATTTCTTGCCAGATTTCTTTGTTTTTCTCTTGGCGGCGGTTTTCTTAACCGACTTCTTGACTTTCTTCTTTGTTTTCTTCTTTGCCATGATTATCTCCTATCAATTCAAGTTCAATTTTTGCCAACCAATCTAAATATCCTATGACTCTAAAATCCTTATGCAGTGATATTTCAGAAATCGTATTCAGGTGGTTTTGTATTAAAACACGCAAGGCATCACGTTCCTCTGGATTCAACTGTCCAAACCTATCTGTTGCGGGGGTTTTGGTTCTTTCGCTTTCATCCAATATCTTAGCAGCAGTTTCACCGCATATCGCATCCCAACATCCGCCACATATTCTGTCGTAATTACAGTTAGTTACAGATATTGTTCCAGGTTGTTTGTAACATCTATCACAAAATGTTTCAATATTTGCCATTGTTATATTACTCCGCTTCTAAAGACTATTTATAGCTTCGTCCAATTTGTCAGTGATTTTTTTATATTGATGTGGTATACTACCACTACCTTTTGATATTCTTTTTATGTAGCCCTCATGTTTTAACTTGATTAAGACAGTCGCTATAGCAGTTTTAGAAAATGCTTGGCCGTCAGGCATATCGATTATTTCCTCGCGAATATCCCTGACGTTAAAAGAGCCTTGCATCAAAGGAATAGCTTTGCGAACCATGTGAGCAAGTACACCATAATTCGATGGCTTTCTCTCCCTTAAATCAACAAGCATACCGATTACTTCATCAGCATTTCCGGAAAGTATAGATTCAGCCTTAGTTACTTTGGCAAGTTCACTTTCTAAATATTTCCTTTTTTCACCCAAACGTTTTTTCATTTTCCCTAACTGTTCATTCATAATCTCACCTCAATAAAAAAATTCCGCTGTAATCAGGTACGGGGAAGTCTTTAAATTGCTCTTTAAATCTTTCTTGATTTTTCTTATGATATCCAACTCTCTTTTTGTATTCCGGGTTTGATTTTAAATCAGTAGGTTCTTCGATAGCTTCCCAATAAAGTACATCCTGTCCTGACCAACTCATTGGGGGATTAAACCATCCATAAGGTTTTAAATTATTGCCATGTTGATCTTCACTGCAAATTGCTTCGCCCTTTTTAGGGATTTTTCCTTTTTTAAAAATAGCAGTATCATATCTGATTTCATCGTGTCTACCATACGGTGAAAATGCTAAAATATGGACTTGTTGGTTGTGTTTTGGTAAATCATCTTTTACATTGACCCAAGCCATTGTTATCTTACTCCTTATAGGCGAAACCGGAAAATCGGCTGGTACGACCAGAACCGCGAGGGGCTGATACACCGATTCCCGGCTTCATTGAATAATTGAATTGTAGTCCTAATCGTACCATACTTGTATTATCGGTTATCCCTTGTAAATGTCAATACCTTTTTTTGAATATTTTTAACTTTAAGGGTTTCCCCTATGCCAACCTAATGGTCTGTCCGCTTTTTTTTGCCACCCAAGTATCACAGGGTATTAGAATGCCCTTACAAGCAGCCGCTATTTCGGGATTTTTCGGGATTGCTTCGTATGCCTCTGAAACCGATAAGGATACACCGCTCCTGCATAACCTGCCGCCGATCCACTTCCAAGTTAAATCCATATTAACCTCCATTAGTTTCTGGAAAATTTAAATAAGCGAATTCTCCAAATAATTCTTTTGCTTTCTCATCATAAGCAAGTGCGGCTTTGATTTCATTGTAGAAATTACCAAGATAATATGTCTTGCTGTTCAAAGTTATACAAGCACGCCATTTCTTATCTTTTGTATGCGAAGAAACGCCTTTGTACAGGCTTGTTCCACCCTGTAAAGCTTGTTGGTTTTGTTGGTTTTGACTTTGAGTACAAAATCTTAAATTTCCTTTGCAATTATTTAAGCCATTTCCGTCCCTGTGGTCAACTTCCATGCCTTTGGGGGCGTTCATGATAACTCGGTGCATGCGTATTGTCGTACGACTGCAAAAATGCCGCCCTGCATAATAAGTTCTTTTATTTTTTCCTGCGTACCATTTGTATTGGTTTATCCGCTCAAAATCTTCGTCGTCAACTAATGCAAATTTTCCTTGAGTGAGTGAAATCCGTTTCATTGTATTATCCCTAAAAAAGCCAACCGAGTTGCTACCAGCGTGGACGGAGGGAGTCCGTGAACTGACCCGATTGGCTTCAAAAACTGGATTAACGCTAGTAGCATACATTTCAATATAGTCCTTTATTGGAGATTGTCAAATAAAAATTATTTATTTTTTCGGTATTCCACTTGGAGTAAAATACTTCATAGCCTCACGATCTGCACAATAAGCGTTCCACGCCTTAATCGTTTCCCGACCAACCACACAATCGACTTCAACTGTGTATCTTGCTTGACACAGAGCCTCTTGTAATTCCTTTACTGTGGGAATATAAATAGCCCCCAAAGACTGCTCAGATTGAGAAATGACTTCGAGGGCTGCACTAGAGGGTGATGTTAGCCTGTCTCTTACTTTATATCCTATTCCAACGAAAATTACCGCCATAACACACAAAGCTGCTGTTGTCATGAATATGTTTCTACTGTCTATGTTTTTTTGTTCACGTCCTTGTTCCATGATTTCTCCTTGCTCTATTTATTTGCTCTCCTGTTCCATGCTTTTTTACATCGCTTGCACTTATGTTTATCTTTTATCATATCAAATATATAGCCACCGACATTCAAGACTACATAGTGAAGTCGTCCACACAAAGTAAAGCCCTTATCATTTTTATTGAGGCAATGTATTTTGGCAATTCCTTTACTCATTTCTCTGCCTCGCTTTCAAGTGCTTGCTTAAATCTTTTCGTTCTTTTACAACTCTTGCAAGTTACATCGGGTTTGTAATGTGTGAATTTTCCGTATATTTGCCCGCAAGCAAGGCGAACATTATCCATATGCCAACGTACCGGCCTTAAAATTCCATAGTGTATCATTAGTTTCTCTTTACTCATTCCTTCCCTCCCGATTCTTGCTCTGGTAGGATTACATATCGAAAATGTGTTATGTCATCTTTTCTTATTCCATGACAATACCATCCTTTTCCAGTAGCATAATTGGGCTTTGCTTCTCGTTTTGTATAATCATAATAATAAGCATCCACA
>SDBT01019217.1_pt1 | contig 10713 bp, 7 predicted proteins | sample 2277101 | NCBI WGS metagenome assembly SDBT01 (sample SAMN10404973, study PRJNA504765) | marine sediment metagenome | isolation source: marine sediment core GS10_PC15, 103 cmbsf | place: Arctic Ocean: Southern Knipovich Ridge | collected 2010
CGCCGGCGACGCCGAGATGATCCAGCACGTTCGCGGGCGTCGCCGCACGCCGGCTGGGGCGCACGTGCCCGTGCTGCTGGCCGAGGTGATCGACGCCCTGGCGCCCCGGTCCGGCCAGGTTGTGAGTTCCGGGGACACAATACTTAATTATTCAACTCGGGGGAAAGAGGCCAGTAACCAGTGATCAGTAACCAGTTATCAGTGATCAGTGGCCAGTAGCCAGGGCAAGGGCAGTCCTGATAGAATGCGGCTATGCCGCCTCCCGGCCAGAATCCCGATCCGACCCGCCCAGCCTTCGCCAAGGCTACGGCGGGCAAGCCGTTTGCCACCACACACTGGAGCATCGTGCTGGCTGCGCCCGGGGCGCCAGAAAAGCGGAGTTCCGGGGACACAATACATAACTTTTCACCCGCGGCACCGTCACGCTTCAGCTCAGAACTCACCCTTGCCCCGGTTGCGGAGTCGGTTCCATACTACTCGTTCATCCTGGGCCCGGTGGTGTTTTTCATTCTGGTCCTTGTCATGTACATCTCGATAACGATCTTCATCATCCTGGGCGCGACGAAGATGAGGAAGCTGGAATCGTACGGGTTGGCGACGGTAGGCAGCATCGCGGCGATGTTGCCCTGCACGCCGCTATTCCTGATCGGCCTGCCGATCGGGATCTGGGCCCTGTGGGCGCTGACCCGCCCGGAGGTGAAGGCCGCCTTCGCCGCGAGCAAAGGCCGCGGCACCGGCGGCGCGGCCGCGAGCCCCGAGGCGGCCCTGAACTCGAATGACCCGCCTTCGTCCCCAGGCCCTATGGGCCCCCAGGCCTATGGGTCCCAAGGGGGCGGGGGACTATGGCGGACAGGCCCGGCGTTCCAGCGGTCCGGCGATCGGGCACTGCTTGCCGTGAGCCCGGCCGGTCGGCGGCGGCATTGCCGTCCCAACGAGATAAATCAATCGCTTTCCGGCTGCGTTCCTTACCGCGCCTGTGGGCGGGTTCTGGGAGTGTAACCATTCTGGGGTTTTGCTTATGTATAGGGCGGTGGGCGTGGTGCGCGGGCGGCGGCACGAGAAAAGCGTTGCCGCTCCGGCGGCGGGCGTTTATGATTCGCGGCTCCCCAAGGGACAGGTCTGTGTGACTGAATGGAAAGGAGACTAAAGATGAACCTGATGAAACAACTACTGGTGGTGCTGCTTCTTGTGACGGGCATGGTCGCGGGCGGGTGCCTTCCAATTGAGCTAAGCGCGTCGAACGGAAGGATTCTGATTCCGCGGCAGGAAGGCTACTGCGTCCTGGACATGTCGAAGGAAGAGGGGGCGACGAAGGTGGTCTACGCCCCCAAGTCGGACAAGGCGGCGATGGGTCTGTTCGCGCCGGACGGCAAGAGCTTCCTGGCCATCAGCCAGACCTCAGGCGGCGGAATGGGCGCGGCCTTCAAGCTCGAGGTGGTGCAGATCGCCGATGCGAAGGCCAAGACCATCTCGAAGGTCTCGAATCTGACCTACGCCCGCTGGAGCCCGGACGGCAAGAGCATCTCGGTGACGCGCGTCGCCGATGAGAAGAGCGCTGCACTGGACAAGAGCATGCCGGAGCTGCTTGTGTTTGACGCGGCCGCCGGCGAGAAGAAGAAGCTCGCTTCGGACGTGGGCATAATTCACCGCTGGTTCCCCGACTCGAAGCACGTTCTGGCCCTTCAGATCGCCTCCAAGGCCAAGGACAAGGACCAGTACTCGGGCAAGCTGGTGAAGATCGACGTGGCGACGGGCAAGGCCGAGCCGCTGGCGTCGGTGCTGGGCGGCGAGAAGGTGTTCATCGACATCTCACCGGACGGCGGCAAGGTGCTGTTTACCGCGATAAAGGCGGCCAAGGCCGGCGAGAAGGTCCCGCCAGAATCGGACGACAAGCCTCAGCTTCACGAGCTGGACATCAAGAGCGGTGCCGTGCGGGCGGTCAAGGAGGACGTGGCCTATGCGATCTACTCACCCAAGGGCACGAAGGTCCTGGTGGGGGCTGCGTCTGAGCAAGACGGCACGATCAAGCTGGCCGTGGGCGATGCAGCACTGAAGAAGTTCGAGACCGTCGCAACCGATGCGGCAAAAGGCGCCGGCGGCACCGGCGGCAGCAACGACATTTACCCCGGCTGGTTCGACGACGATAGTGTCTACTACATCGCAGTGCGCACGGTGTTCGGCACGTCCGCCAATAATTACCATCTGACCATCGTCAGCGCCGACGGCAAGAAGCGTGCGAACCTTCAGCCGATCATCGATGCGGGGTTGATGGAGAAATGATCCCGTTCGGCAACGCGGAACGGGGAGTCAACGTTTAACGGTGGTTCGTAAGAACCACGTGTGTCGTTTCCCGTTCGGCAACGCAGTTGAAAAAGTCTACGAGTCCACGCCCCCCCCTTGGGGCCCATGGGGCCTGGGGGCAAGAATGTCACGACGATGTGGATTAAACCCAGGGATTCTAATCCCTGGGCTTTCAGACCCATCCAAATTCGTGTAATTCGTGTAATTCGTGGAGGCGTTGCTCATCGATCCTTTATCCAGACGGATGAGTTGGCGGGACGACGGGCGCCATCCTTGCCGGAAGCGACGTCGCGGTTGTTGCGGGCATAGTACGGGATTGCCGTAAACGCCTTGCCGTCGGCCCACTTGCCCTTGATGACCATCACCCCGCCGAGCAGCTTGGGCTTCCACTCGGTGGTCAAGGCGGACTTGGGATCGAGGACACCATCAATATCCTGGCCAACGTTCTCGGCGGTGTAGATTAGCGGCCCATAGCGCAGGGCGACGCGGCCGGTGGTAGCGGCAATCTTATCGCTGGCTTTGATTCGCTGGACCTTCATCGGCAGCACCAGATCGATCTTGTCGCCGGCTTTCCAGTCCCGGGCGATCACCGCATAGCCCTTCTCAATGGTCGGCGTGATCTTGGAACCGTTAACCTTAATCGAAGTGATACCGTTTGACTGCGGCGTGGGGGTATAGAGATCGCTGACACCGCGGTCCGGCACGCGGATCCTGACGCTGAATTTCTTGTTCTTCGCGGGATTGACGGTGATGGCGACCTTGCCGCTCCAGGGATAATCGGTAGCCTGGACCATCTCGACGTCGGTCCCGGCAACGTCCTTTATCGTCACGGTGCTTCCGATGAAGAGGTTGACATAGAGGCTGTCGGCGCTCTTGGCATACGTCCAGGTGGGCAGCATCAGGAGGGTTCTGGGAATGTTGCCCACGCAGCACGGACAGCCGTGCCAGGGGTAGCGATTGCGGCCTGAATCCAGCGGGTTCTGGTAGAAGAAGTTCTTTCCCTCCAGATCGATCGACCCCAGCAGCGCGTTGTAGAGCGTTTCTTCATACAGGTCGGCGTACTTGGCATCGTGATACGTCAAGCTCAGCTTGTGCTGGAAGAATATATGGCCGCAACTGGAGCAGGATTCGCTGTAGCCATTGTGACGCAGCGAGTAGTTCGGGCCGAACCCTTCCGACGTCTCGCCGCTGCCTATGCCGCCGGTGAGGTAGAACTTCTTGTGGACAATGTTGTCCCACAGCGACATGACGGCACTGTGGTAGTCGACGTCGCCGGTTTCCATGGCAACGTCGGCCATGCCCGCGTAGGAATAGGACGCGCGCACGGCATGGCCCACGGCCTCGTACTGCTGGATGACCGGGACGTGGCTCTGGTCATACGGGCGCCCGCCCTTGCGGCAGTCCAGCAGGAACTTCGAAAGCTTGATGTACTTGTCGCCTTTGCCCTTGCCTTCGGTCTCGTTCACGAACCGACCGAAGCGCACCAGGGCGATCTCCATGGCCTGATGCCCGTCCCACCACGCCTTCTTCGGCGACGGCCCGATGTTCTTGTCCCAGCAATCGGCCAGCTTCTTGGCCGCATTGTAGAGCCTCTTGTCGGCGCCCTTGGTCATCACGTGGTGGGCAATGCCCGCCTCCAGAAAATAGCCGGCGACGTATCCCTCGTGAGCTGATCTGTACTTGGGCGACCAGTGTTCGCGGTCGTTGAGCGTGAAGTAGGTCTGCAGGTAGCCGTCGGGTTCCTGGGCGGCCAGGATCTTGGGAATCCAGTCCTCCAGCGAGGCCTTCATGGACTTCTGCGCCTTGATGATCTCCTTATCGCCCCCCGGATCGACCATTATCGCAATGCAGATCGACTCGATCGTGTTGTAAACCCAGGCATTGGCGAACACATAGCCTCGGTGTTTTCCATGGGGCTTGCCGGCCAGCTTCTTGGCTGCCTCAATGAGGTTATTGATGCCGCCCTGCTTCAACTCCGGTTCGGAAATCTTGTCGATGCAGTGAGGGATCCAGTTCACGATCAGGGCCTTGGCCCGGCTGTTCCATAGAGGGCTGTCGATCTTGTAAGTCTTGACCTCGATCAGGCCGAGGTGCTTCGCGGGCGGCGGCGAAACCACCTTGACCACCAACGTGGATGAGTCACTCAACTTACCCCTGCTGGCCGTCAGCTTGAGGTCATAGTCGCCCGCCGCGGAGAACGTTGCCGTCGTAGCCGGCTCGCCGGCGTCGGCGAAGGTGACCTTGCCGGGGCCGGATGCCTTGCTCCACGCCACTTTCGTCCCCGAGCCCTTCTTGCCCAGGGATCTCAACTTCCCGGCCAGGTAGGTCTTGCCTCCCACCACGACCGAGCGATCGATGCCCACCGCGACCGAGGGCGGGAAGTCGGGCGACTTGCCCGAGTCGTAAACTCTCCACTCCAGAATACCGGTGGAGAAGCTGCCGTCGCCGTCCATCTCGAGCCGGAGCCTGGCCGTGCGGACCTCGTCAAAGGTCGTCGTGTTGAACTTGTCTTTCGCCACGCCCAGGCCTGACGGCTTTTTCACCGGGGCAAAACGTTTGCCGTCCCAGTACAGCAGCCGGCATGCTTTGGGCAGACGGACGCCGCGGCGATCGTCCCACCAGAAGACGTCGATCTTGCCGGTGCTGATGGGCTGGCTCCACTTATACTGCACCCACTGCTTGCCCTTTCTGGGCCAGTTGCCGTACGATCCGGCCCCGCGAACATGTGAGGCCTTCGGAGCATCACCGTCGTTGAGCGCATCGAACGACGTATCGCCGGAAACATAAGAGCCGGACGGCTCCGCAACGGGCGCAAGATTCGCGCCTGAAGCGGCAGCGGTGGTCTTCTTGGGCGCCGCAGAGGCGACCGGAGTGTGTCGAGCGAAAGCCATGCAGATAAGGGCAACGGCTGCACCGATCAATACTGCCTGCGCGAAACGAACCGATAGTGTTATATTCATTGTTAGTCTCCTGGTAGATTTCACGTCCCTACAGTAACTCCCAGCCGGTTTTCATTCAATGTTCTGTGAGAGAAGCAAGAACGGGGCCAGGGACTTCTCGGGGCGATGATTGCCAGGGTTGAGGGCGAGGGGTGCGAAATCGCCTTGTCGATTGGGGCCCGTGAGTCTATAATGGCTCCTGAGAGAGGACAACCCGATGAACCTTCATGGGCGCGCCATCTATGAACGGGGCATACTGAGACTCACTGATCCCCTTGACATCCCGGACAATACGTCGGTTGAGGTAACTGTGACACTCCCGGCAGAGCCCAAGGAGTCCCATGGGAAAGCGATGCTTGAGCTGGCGGACATTGCGGGCAAGTGCGATCTGCCGGAGGATATGTCGGAACGACACGATCACTACCGCTTCAACCGGGGTGACTGATGCAGACGTACTTCGTCGACACGGCCCATTGGCTGGCACTCGTCAGTCCACGCGACAGTTGGAATTCCACTGCAAAGAAGCTGGCAGCATCTCTGACAGGACGGTTCGTCACCAGTGATTTCGTACTGCTCGAAGTGGCCGACGGGCTGGCTGCCTACCGTGCCTCAAAAGAGGCAGTACGGATAGCCGACTTCGTGCGGAAAAAAGCCGAGATCCACTTGGTCAAGGCTTCCACTGACGTCCTGAAAAAGGCTTGGGACCTGTACGATAGGCGTGCCGACATGTCCTGGTCTTTGACCGACTGCACGTCTTTCGTAATCATGGAGCAGATGGGGATCTCCGAAGCCCTGACCCCGGACCGGCATTTCGAACAAGCCGGTTTCGTCGCACTGTACCGTACGCTCCCAAGCGTGTAACAGACGTTCGTCAGCTTCTTGCGGCCAAGCCCTCCCCACCGTCACATCTTTTCGATCAGCTTCGCGAAGGCCTCGGCGTTGTGGGCGGCCTGGCCGCCGTGACAGTTGTTGAAGAAGGCGTAGACCTTGTCCATGGTGCCGGCCAGCTCGCTCCAATCGGCGATGAGGGCCTTCATCTGCTCCTGCGAGTAGTCGTAATCGTATCGCTCCGCGCCGCCGGCGTACCACTTGCTGTCGTCCCGCGAGTGCAGGCGAAGATAGCCCGTCCTGCTCGTCGCCGCCGCCGGGTGGTGAAACAGGCTGTCGATGTCCGGCACATCCGGGATCACCAGCGTCACGTTCCGCTCGCGCAGGCCGGCCAGGGTCGATTCGTGCTGCCACGAATTCTGCCTGAACTCCACCGCCAGCGGCACGGCCGCGAAATCCTCTATCACATCCGCAAGATACTTGCGGTTCTCGGCCGTGCGGTGGAACGACTGCGGGAACTGAAGCAGCACGCCGTTGAGCTTTCCGGCGGCCTGCATGGGCTCGATGCCCTCGATGAAGCGGCCGGCGACGCTGCGGTCCTGCTTGTGCGTGGTAGCCTGGTTCGCCTTCACCCAGAAGGTGAAGTCGTCGGGGCTTTTTGCCGCGATGGCGCCGATGGTTCGGGGATCCGGCAGGCGGTAGTAGGTGTAGTTGAGCTCGACCGTCTTGAAGTGCTGGACGTACTGCCGGAACATATCCTTCTGCTGGGTATCGCCCGGATAGAACGTGCCGACCCAGTCCTTGAACGAATACCCGCTCGTCCCGACTATGAACTGTAGCTTGTCTTTCATCTCTGCGCCCCGCTCATTCCGGCTGCGCGCGTCAGTATATCGCCGCAGACGCCGACGCTCCAACCCGATTTACATCGGGATTGCGACGGAGCGCCGCCGGCAACACCCCGGTAGAAGGTATTCCTTGACCGTCCCCCGCTTGCGGCTTAGCACGCAGACCCACGACCCTCCTCTTTGTCATTCACGACCCTCCGTGTGAAACCGCGCACACACACGTGCATTCCCCACCCATCCCTCATATATACGCACTGTGCCTCGCCCTGCTAAGCCGCAAGCGGCAATCCCTGCCTACCTGGCTAACGCCAGCTAGGCAGGCAGGGATTCTAGAATCTTGTCAGGACCACCCTCCACCTACTAAAGAACCAGAGTCTTTTCTCCGCGTTCTCTGCGGCTCCCCAAGGGACAGGTCTGCGGCCCCTCCATGATTGACAATCCGACCGAAGGTCATAACATCCACGTAAGACCCCTTACAAAACCGGGAACTATGGCGGCCGGTTGGTCGTCTAAGCGGGTGTTGATAATATGCAATTGCCAACCAACCACTCAGGCGTCCCAAGACGTGAAAGGAAGCAAGACATGAAATCCCTCAATCCTCGACGCGTAGTAGTCAGTGTCGCATTTGTCGGCCTGGTGATCCTGGCCATGGTTCTTCCGAGCGGCCCGGGCAAGCCCGGCCAGGCAGGTGCGGCCGAGAAGCCCCCGGCGCCGCCGGAAATCACGCTGATCGGCTCGTCAAAGGAAGGCATCGAGCTCGAGTTCAACCCCCCCGCCGGCAAGACCGATTCGGTCGAAGCCGAGCTGTTCGACCTGTCCGGCAAGATGCTGGCCAAGGTCACGCGAGTACACAGCGGCGAGCCCGTCAAGGTCAAGATGTCCGCGCCCATCGACCCCAAGGACCTGGCGAAGTATTACCTCCGCTACCGCACATCCGCCAAGGGGGAATTCCAGAGACGCAGCCTCTACTTCCTCAAGGAGATTCTGGAGACCACGGTCCTGTTCCACCGCAAGCTGCTGGCGGGCACGCGGCCGATGATTCGCGTGATCGTGAGGGACCGCGCGGCCGGCAAGGCGATGGCCGGGGCGAAGGTAACCCTCACGCTGATGGACAAGGACAAGACGATCGCGAGTCACGAGGGCGTCACGAACGCTCGCGGGGAGCTGAGTACGGCGCTTTCGCTGCCCGATCGAGAGATCAAGGGCGCGCGGCTGACGATCCTGGTCAAGAGCCGCACCGCCGAAGACATGGTCCAGGAGACGATAAACATCGCGAGCGCCACGCGGACGCTCCTGACGAGCGACAAGCCGCTGTACCAGCCCGGCCAGACGATTCACATGCGGGCGCTGTCGCTGCGGCAACCGAGCATGAAGCCGCTTGTGGAGGTCGAGGCGATCTTCGAAGTGGAGGACGCCAAGGGCAACAAGGTCTTCAAGCAGGTTCGCAAGACGGACAAGTTCGGCATCTCGCACGCGGACTTCGTGCTGGCCGACGAGCTCAACAAGGGAACGTACAAAATCCGCGCGATAGTCGGCGGGGCCAAGGAGGAAAAGAGCGTCAACGTCGACCGCTACGTCCTGCCCAAGTTCAAGATCGCCTTCAAGACCGACCGGAAATTCTATCGCCCCGGCGAGACGGTGAAGGTTGACCTCCAGACGGACTACTTCTTCGGCAAGCCGGTGGCCGGCGCAAAGGTGGCCATTACGTGCTCCAAGTTCGACGTGAAGTACACCGACTTCCAGATGATCGAGGCCACCACCGACAAGAAGGGCCACTACTCGTTCGAGGTGAAGCTGCCCGACCACTTCGTGGGCCAGCCGCTCGAGGCGGGCAAGGCCTCGGCGAAGTTCGACATCAAGATCACCGACACGGGCGACCACACCGAGAAGGTCACGCGTAACGTGACGGTTAGCGGTTCGCCGATCATCATCGCCGCCGTCCCGGAAAGCGGCGACCTGATCAGCGGGCTCGAGAACCGCATCTACATCGTGGCCACCTACGCCGACTCCTCGCCCGCATCGTGCAAGGTCACATGGTCCGACGCGCCCGGCGGCAAGCCCGTCGTGATCAAGACCGACGACGGCGGCTTCGCCCAGGTCACGATCACCCCGAAGGCGGGCACCAACGTGCCGATGACGCTGGCCGCAAAGGATGCCAAGGGCAACACGGGCCAGGCCAAGATCAACCTCAAGCCGAAGGCCCAGGCCGGCGACGACCGCGTTCTGCTGCGGACCAACCGCAGCCTCTACAAGGTGGGCGACCACGTGGCGTTCGAGGCGATGTCGACTCGCAAGACGGGCACGCTGTACGTGGACGTGATCAAGAACCGCCAGACATACCTGACCCGGACGCTTGAGCTGACCGACGGCAAGGCGGCTGACAAGATCGCGCTCGACGCCAACCTGGCGGGCACGGTTCAGATAAGCGCCTACGTGCTCGGCGCCAACGGCGTGATGGTCCGCGACCGGCGATTGGCGATTGTGGACCCCGCCAACGACCTGCGGATAAAGATCGGCAGCGACAGCAAGACTTACCTGCCCGGCACCGATGCGAAGATCTCCTTCAAGGTGACCGACTCCCGCGGCAAGGGCGTTGCGTCGGCCCTGGGCGTGATGGTCGTCGACGAGGCGGTCTTCGCCCTCCAGGAGATGCAGCCCGGGCTGGAGAAGGTCTACTTCTATCTCGAAAAGGAAATCGCCAAGCCTCGCTACGAGATCCACGGCTGGGAGATCGACTCGTGCATGCCGCGTCCGTGGCCCGGCCCCGGACCCGGCCCCGGCCCGGTGCCCCTGCCCATGCCGAGGGTCCAGGCGGCCCGGCGTGAGAAGGCGGCCCGGGTGCTGCTGGCCTCGGCCAAGGGTGCAGGCAAGCACTCGATCCACGTCAACACGTACCAGCGCGACAACCGGGCGTTTGCATTCCAGCAGAGGATGCAGCCGGCGATTCAGAAACAGTACCAGAAGATGGCCCAGGCGATGAGCAAGTACAGCAAGGTGCTCAAGAAGAACAAGCTCAAGAAGGGCTACCCGCTGACCAAGCTGGTCGAAGAGGGACTGCTGAAGAAGGCAGACCTGCTCGACCCCTGGAGCGGCGCGGCTTTGAAGATGAAACCCGGCAGATGGTGCACCGGCTGCCAGAACTATCACGGCTTCACCCTGACGTCCGTCGGCATTGACGGCAAGGAAGGCACGGCCGACGACTTCAGCTACCCGATGCGAGGGCGTGGCGGGTGGGGGAACGACGGCAAATTCGCACTGGCGGCGCGGATGCCGGCCGGAGGGGCGCGGCAGATGCGGTTAGGGGCGGCAAATGGCGCAGTGATGGACATGGCCATGGCGGAAGCAGCGCCCATGCCCAAGGCTAAGAAGAACGGCGGCGACCGGCCGACTTCTGGAAAACCAAGCGGCGGGCCCGCGCCGCCGCGGATCCGGAAGTACTTCCCGGAGACGCTTTTCTTCAACCCGGCCGTCATCACCAACGGAAAAGGCCTGGCTACGCTCACCATTCCGCTGGCGGACTCGATCACCACGTGGCGGATGACGTGCATGGCCTCATCGGGCGCGGGCGCGCTTGGCTCGACCACGTCGGGCATCCGCGTGTTCCAGGACTTCTTCGTGGACGTTGACTTCCCGGTGAGCCTCACGCAGAACGATCAGGTCCACGTGCCGGTGGTGGTCTACAACTATCTCAAGACCGACCAGACCGTGCGGCTTGAGGTCAAGAAGGGCGACTGGTACGAGATGCTCGGCCCGACCGAGCAGAAGCTCAAGCTCGGCCCGTCGGAGGTCAAGGCGGTCTA
>SDBT01019218.1_pt1 | contig 10712 bp, 9 predicted proteins | sample 2277101 | NCBI WGS metagenome assembly SDBT01 (sample SAMN10404973, study PRJNA504765) | marine sediment metagenome | isolation source: marine sediment core GS10_PC15, 103 cmbsf | place: Arctic Ocean: Southern Knipovich Ridge | collected 2010
TTGAATCTTTTATATACAGTTGCGTCAATATCATACATATCATCGAGAGAGTTTCTAACATTAAAAGATGTTCGTGGAATCATTTGTTATATTTATCCTCCTTCAATCAAAGACTGATTAATCTTCGAAAACCCTGATTTTTGGTTTCGAATGTTCGACTCTTCACTCTATTCAAATACTCCGTCTGCCGACAGTTCACTAAATAGCCCATCGGAAAACCCCAAAATATCAGTGCAGACATACTCTGTGTCCTGCCCCAAGCACGGTGCGGGTTTATTTAGCTCCGGAGGTGCCTCTGATAGCCTGAACGGAGGCCCCTCATAGTGGTGTTTTCCTATTTCAGGATGATCTAGCTCCCAATAATAGTGACGGTGGGCAAGCTGAGGGTCATTTTGGACATCTTCCGCCTTCTCAACAACCCCAGCAGGAACCCCCACTTCTTGTAATTTGTACATAATTTCCTCAGCAGTATAATCAATTGTCCATTGAGCCAACCGTTGTTCAAGCTCATCTTCGTTCTTTTTCCGCTGTAGTAAAGTGGCAAATTCAGGCCTCCTGACCCATTCAGGATTGCCCATAGCGTTACATAGAGCTTGCCACTCTTCATCAGTGAATGCTGCAATGGCACACCAGCGGTCGTCACCCTGACAGGGGAAAGTCCCGTGGGGAGCTGCATAAGAGCAGCGGTTACCCTGCGCATGCTGGATATGTTTATTGACTGTGTAGTCCAGTATTACGGGTGCTTGGAAATTTATCGTTGCTTCATACTGGGATAGGTCTATGTGTACCCCCTTGCCAGTACGGCGACGGTAGTCCAAAGCAGCCGCTATTGCCGCTGCTCCGATAGGAGGTGCACAGGTATCAGGGTACGGTCCATAGGGTCCAGTCGGTCCTCTATCAGGCCAGCCTGTAAGGTGAGTAAATCCTGAAAGAGCAACAAGTTGCGTGCCCAAAGCAGCGATTTTAGCATATCTACCAGTTTGACCTTGCTGACAAGTACTGTACATAATTATGTCAGGTTTTGTTTTCACCAAATTATTGTAAGATATTCCCAATCTAGCCATTGCTCCTGGGGCAAAGCTCTCCGCTACAATATCTGCCCAATTAATGAGCCTGTCAATTACCTCCTTGGCTCGAGGATGTTTCAGATTGAGGGCTAAGCCGTATTTGTTATTGTTAAAGCTAGCTGAATAGGCGCTACGATCAAGTCCAGGTATGCCATCCTTGAAGGGAGGAGCCGGTCTAATTACATCGGGGCGTGTACGAGATTCAACATGAATTACTTCAGCTCCTTGATCGGCAAGATACTTAACCGTTAGCGGTCCGACAACCGCCCATGTGAAATCGAGGATCTTTACTCCTTCAAATACTTGTTTTACCACAAGGCTTCACCTCTCTCTACCTCAATGGTGGGTAAGAATCAAATAACTCTACTCTGTTTTAGTATTAACAAATCATCGTTGGATAGTCCTAACTCAGCATATATCTCTTGGTTATGTTCACCAATAAGAGGAGCACGACGGCTTAGACCAGATTCTGTCCCGGAAAACTTGACAAAGGCTCCAGGATAGGTAACGGTATCACCAAGTTCAGGATGTTCCAACTTTTCCCAAAATTCTCTATCTTTCAATTGCGGGTCTTCTGCAATTTCCTTAGCTGAATAGACCGGATATATCATGATTCTCTTTTCAATCGCATCCTGAAAAAGTTCCGCCATAGTATGTTTCATAAAGAAATTACTTATTGGTATCTCCATGCGAGCAAACTGTTCTTCAGTTGTTTCAGCTGTACTATACTTAGACCAATCAATGCTATTTAGGTACTCATCCTCAATACCATCGCTATTCATCCAATCAACGAAAGCTTGGTTGCCTCTTCCATCTGGCCCGCCACTGAATGCTGTGTTAAAGCTAACATAACCATCCTTGCACCGCCAAATCAACCGGTTGTTCCTAGCGATACTAAGCCCAACACGGCACTGTCCAGCTCTGCTTAAGTTTATACGGCCTACATCCCAAAATTGCCTGACATTACACAACGTGCGAACGACTTGCTCCTGTATCGAAACATCAACATATTGACCCTCTCCGCTTACACTACGGTAATAAAGAGCAAATATGGTACCGGCAACACCGACTGCGCCACCGTGGGGGTATGACTGGGGAAAACTAACCCGTAGCGGGGGGCGGTCAGGATAGCCAGTAACCTGACTCATCCCGCCCATACTCCAGGTGACTATGTCCGGACCTTTAAAATTCTTATATGGACCCGTTTGACCAAAAGGCGTAATTGAAGTCATAATAAGACTCGGATTAACCTGCGAAAGTTCAGTGTAGCCTAACCCTAAGCGCTCCATGTAACCTGGAGGGTAGGATTCTATAACCGCGTCAGCAGTCTTGACTAACTTCTTAAACATTTCCTTACCATCAGCAGATTCAATATTTAACGTGATACCCCTTTTGTTGGCACAGTAGGCAAACCAAAATAGACTCTTTTCTGGGTCAGGAATGTCATGGTAAAAAGGACCGATATTGCGAACAGGGCTACCACCGGGTCTCTCCACCTGAATGACATCGGCACCAAAATCACCCAAAACCCTGCCGCACATAACCCCTTTCTCGTCGGATAAATCTAAAACGCGATAACAAGACAGAAGCCCCGTGTTCTTTTTCTCCATAGTTTCAATCCCCTTAGCTAGAGGGTAAAGATATCGGTGCTGAAGCGGACGCAACCTTTCCCCGTCTTAATTCTCTACCCAGCTATCGTAATCTACTAGATTATAGCCTGTCTCCTGATACCCTAGCTACCCTACCCCTGAAAAATATCACTTGGAAACCCATCACTGTAACCCTATACTTACCTCGGTAGACCCATAGCACGATTGTATAACAAGGCCCAATCGATCGTTGTAGGTAAGCCACCTGAGCTTGAGCTTGTTGCGAAACTCAAAGCAGAGAGTCGGTGGTGCTGTAAAATATTAACATAAACATTAGGCAGATACAAGATACCTTTGCTTCAGTGAATGTGGATCTCAGCTTCCCTTAGCTTGTTGATGATCTGCTCCGGAGCATAAGCCTTCCTGACCATCTATTCCCTCTTTATTGTCCTATTTTACTAACATTATAACTGGACTCCTTTTTGGGGGGCAGGTCACAGTCCTACTGATACGCCATTAATCAATCTTGGATTGTGTAACATGGGTGATATTGTTTATCCCCGGAAACACCAATCAAGTAAATATAATTAGAGCAGGTGATGTTGAAGGGCAAATTGGAGGCTGCCGAGCGACTCTGGTAGTAAACTCTCACCTGTCTCCGCCCTTTGTGTGTTTTAGGTGGGTTGATAACATATATTTGACAACGTGAAGTGCGTCGTTCTACAATAAGCTTCGTTTGAAAGGAGGGGCAAGAATCATGGCTAGCGCTTTATTCTATAAGGCAGCTGAATTGAAAGAGGCCTGCGCTCTACTGTCAAAGTACGGTAAAAGAGCCAAAATACTTGCCGGTGGCATCGACGTGATGGCCGCCGTCAACCGCAAATTGTTGTCCCCTGAGATAGTGATTTCCATTAGTAGTAGCGGTTTGGATTACATCAAAGCGGAAGGAGATAGTCTAGTTATTGGCAGCACCACAACTCACTCTGAGATTGTCCGATCGGCGCTGGTACAGGAGAAAACCCCACTCTTGGTGGAAGTAACGAAGCAAATAGGGTCTCCAGCAATCAGGAATATGGGCACGATTGGTGGCAATCTGGTTAATGCCTCACCCGCCGCCGACACAGCGATAGCACTACTCGCCCTGGGGGCAAGGTTGAAGCTGGTATCCACCAGCGGGGAGAGGGACGTCGCTGTGGAGGGGTTTTTTACTGGCCCGGGGAAAACGGTACTTGAGTCTAATGAAATCCTTAAGGAGGTGCGCATTCCCTTCCAGAATGCAGACAGCAAGTGGGCCTGGTATAAGATTGGCAAACGAAAGGCTGACATCTGTTCGGTAATCTCAGTGGCGGTAGCCCTAGAGATGGATGGTAACATCTGCCGTCTGGCCCGCATTGCTTTGGGAGCAGTAGCGCCCATACCCCTTCTGGCCAGACAGGCAGGGGGTTTGCTGGAAGGGAAAAAACCAGACGAAGCCCTGATTGAAAAAGTGGCTAAGACGGCCTCGGAGGAAACAACTCCCATCGATGACGTACGGGCCACAGCCTGGTACCGACGCAAGGTCAGCGAAACGCTGGTCAAGCGTCTTCTCGACCAAGTTCTGAGACAGAAGGGGGACGGTTTATGCCTACGTTAAGACTCAAAGTTAATGGCCGCGATTACAAAGTAGAGGCTGAACCGACTACTACCCTGCTTGAGGTCTTAAGGAACAAGCTACTCATCACCGGACCTAAGGTGGGCTGTAATATCGGAGACTGTGGGGCCTGTTCGGTTTTGCTTGATGGCCACTTGGTCAAATCCTGCATAACCAATGCCTTAGCTACCGACGGCAGTGAAGTGGTTACTGTGGAAGGGCTAGCGGAACCGGGGGAACTGCACCCCCTGCAGAAGGCGTTCCATGAGTACTACGGCGCACAGTGCGGCTTTTGCACACCGGGGATGCTTGTGGCAGCTAAAGCACTATTGGAGGAGAATCCGGCTCCCACGCGGGAAGAGATTAAAGAAGGCCTCTCCGGTAATCTATGCCGGTGTACTGGTTATGTGAAAATTATCGATGCGGTTATGGCAGCGGCTCAGGAGATGAGGGAGAAAACCGAAAAGGAGGCAAACTGATGGCATTCAAGGTCATCGGCAAGAGGGAAAAGCGCTACGACGGGCTGGCTCATGTAACCGGGGAAACTAGGTATGTAGATGATATATTCGTTCCCGGAATTTTAATGACCAAGGTTCTGAGGAGCCCGGTAGCTAAGGGCCAAGTTCGCAACATTGACATCTCCGGCGCGGAGCGTTTACCGGGCGTGGTAGGTGTCATCACCAATGAGGATGTCCCCAACATGCACCAGGACCAGCCTGTCCTCGCTTCATCTATCCGATACAAGGGGGAGCCTATCGCTGCCGTAGCTGCAGTAGATGAAGATACCGCCCTGGAAGCTATCTCTAAAATCAAGGTTGACATTGAGGAAGAGGAAGCCGTGTTTGATCCTCTGGAGGCGATGAAGGCTGGTGCCCCGAAGGTGCGGCCTGAGGGTAACCTTTATATGTTTGGTGAGTATCCTTTCCGGAAAGTCGTCTTTGGTGATGTAGAGGCGGGTCTCAAGGAAGCGGATTATGTGATTGAAGGGGAATATTTCCACCCGGCACTGGAGCACGCTCCTATAGAACCGTGGGCCAGTCTGGCAGTTCCCGAAGCCGACGGTAGACTTACTGTTTACACCATGGCCCAATCCCTCCACCTCACCTTGGGCTGGCTTGCTGACGTGTTGCATATGGAGCCGGATGATATAAGATTCATCAAATGGGCGTGGCGAACCCGACAGCGTGGTATTACCAGCCTCAGCGATCTTAAATATATCGGTGGCATCAGCGGCGGCGCTTTTGGCGGTAAACTTGACATTCAGGCTGACCACATTCCGGCCATTCTGGCACTAAAGACTGGGCGGCCGGTCAAGTGGCGCTGGACACGGGAGGAGGACTTACTCTACTCCATCTACCGGGGTGCCTGGCATATTAAAATCAAAGATGGGGTCAAGAAAGACGGGCGCATTGTAGCTCGCCAGGTCAGAAGCATCCGTGACGCTGGAGCATACACCTTATTAAACGCCTACGCGGTGGATAAACACTGCTTCCTGGCCACTGGCCCCTACTTTATTCCTAATGTCTACGTTGAGGGTTACTGTGTCTATACCAATAAGACACCGGCTTGCGCTATGCGTGGCTTTGGCATTACACCAAGCACCTTCGCTATCGAGGTGCAAATGAATAAAATCGCCCGGGAGTTAGGCATAGACCCGTGGGAACTGCGCTTCATCAATGCTTACCATAACGGTGATCAGACAGCGACTAGACATGTCCTTGATAGTGTTTACCTTATCGAGGCTATGCAGGCTTTGGCCAAGAAAGCTGGAGTGAAGCTGCCGGACAAACTGATGGCAATGACTTCGGCGGAAAGGAGTAAACAATGAAAAAAAGAGGTACTGGTATTGCCGTTGCTGAATATCCCAACGGGGCATGCGGGGGTGGCGATCTAAGCCAGGCTATTGTCAAGGTGAGGGCAGACGGTTCTGTAGACCTCTTTTTCGGGTCTCCTGACCTTGGCCAGGGAAGCCAAACAGTGATGGCCCAGGTGGCGGCTGAGGAATTAGGCGTCAGGTACGATCAGGTGAAGGTGTACAACCGAGATAGCGATACTACCCCCTTTTCATTTGGCACTGGTGCCAGCCGGGTGACTTTTTACGACAGCAACGCTGTGGCTCAGGCAGCTGGGGAGGCGAGGGCAATCCTCTTTGAGGTAGCCGCTCCCGACCTGAAAGCGTCTCCTGAAGACCTGGTGGCCTCAGAAGGAACTATCTCCGTTAGGGGTGACCCCAAGCGCAGCATCCCCATCGCTCTGGTAGCTAATAAGGCAAACAGTGTTATGCGAAAGGTGGTGGTGGGCCGGGGAAGTTATATGCCTGCGGTTTCTGAGCCAGACCCGGAAACGGGGGCCTGCGATCCCTTCTGCACCCTCACCTGGGGTGCAGTATTGGCAGAGGTTGAGGTGGATACCGAAACCGGCGAGGTTGATGTGCTCAGGTTGGTCTGCATCTATGATGCGGGTAAGGCTATCAACCCACTTCTCGTGGAGGGCCAGATTGAAGGTGGTGCCGTGATGGGACTCGGCGCTGCCCTTATGGAGAATCTATATCCCTATTATCCATCCCTGGAGTGGGCTCCCCGGACATTGGGAGAGTACGTGATTCCCACGGCGGTTGATATTCCGGACATACAAGAGGAAATTGTTGAATGCCCCTCCACGGGAAATGTTTACGGAGTTAAGGGAATCGGGGAGATGACTGCCAATCCACCCGGCCCGGCCATTGTCAATGCCATCCATGATGCCATCGGGGTGTGGATTAACGAGATTCCCGTGACCCCGGAAAAGGTGCTTAAGGCACTGGAGAAGAAGACGGCATCCGAGCCGCGATATTAAAGTCTGACGAGCACCCTGAGGTGCAAGCCAGTATGGCGAGATAGCTTATGATATCAGCGATACTTCTGGCTGCTGGTAAGGCGAGCCGCATGGGCAAGCTAAAGCAACTGATGCCTTTTGGCCAAAGTACTATTGCGGAACAAGCTATTGATAACCTGTTAAGGTCAGCGGTAGATGAGGTTATTGTGGTGGTGGGGTATAGGGCTGAAGAAGTGATAAAGACCATAGGTACTAGATCAGTCAAGCTGGTGGTAAATCCAGATTACAAGCAGGGGATGAGCACATCTATAATAGCCGGGCTAAAGGCGGTTGATAGCCAAGGCCAGGCCGTAATGCTTGCTTTAGGTGACCAGCCACTTATAGATAGCCGGACTGTCAATAGATTGATAGACGAATTCAGTCACCATGATAAGGGTATTGCCATCCCAACCTACCAGGGTAGGAGAGGACACCCGATTATTTTTGACATCAAATATGAAGAAAAACTGCTAGCACTAATGGGTGATATCGGCGGAAGGCAGATAGTTAACGACCATCCCGATGACATCCTTGAGGTGGCTGTTAGCTGTAAAGGAATCATAATTGATATTGACACTGTGGACAGCCTAGCCCTGAGGGAGGTAAACTTGGTTGAGAAAACGCGCAGGAGGTAGACTACATGACAGGAGCTACTGAAAGTAGGCACAGTAACCGACAGGATATAGCTCGCCTGATCATCGGGGTCATAGTATTCGGCTCTATTTGGGGGTTTTTAGAGGCCACTCTGGGTGGATTTCTGCACATGATTATCTTCCCCAACAAAGGCGCTATCATGGCTGGAATTGGCATAGCCCTCATGGCCTCAGCGCTGGCCATCTACAAAAAGCCGGGAATGCTGCCTGTTATAGGTATCATCGCTGCCTCATTTAAGCTACTCGGCGCCTGGATTTTCTCGCTGCCCGTTACCAGCATCCATATAATAAATCCGGCTATGGCTATTATTTTCGAATCGCTTGTTTTTAGTCTAGTTGCCGCATTTTTGATGAAGAAAATGGAGAAAGCTGCCTATGTTGGCATTGGGGCAGGAATCTTGGTTGGTATCGTAAGCGCCGTCGCCTGGGTTAATTTTGCCATACATGTTATGAATGCCCCCGCCTATGCTCGCGTGGTGTTTACAGCTAGTGAGTTCATTACCAATCAGGGCGTGGTTCAAGCTTTATTCTGTGGTATATTTTTACCTCTAGGCTATCTGTTGGGAGGGAAGCTAGCGGCCAGAATTTCTCCATGGTTAATAAGCAGGCCTCGTCACTATTACGCTACATCAGCAGTTATCATAAGCGTTTGTTGGATAGTTAGTGCCCTAGTCATTATGGCCGGGGTCTAGTCATGGCATGGTCATTATTGTTACTGGGGCCATAGGTGCTGGTAAAACTACGATTTGCCAAAAGCTTATTAAGTGTGACAGATACAAATAGAGCTGGATATCTCGTGGGGATATCCAGCTCAGTTATCCTGGATCTCGAACAACCTTTTCTTAGCTCTTACCGATTCTGAACATCTTGGTTCCACAACTGGGACTGACCTGCCCCTCAGGCGTGGTTTGGAAGCTGAAGCTATCAAAGGGTTGCGCTCGATCATCCAGGCAGCGTGCTCTGTGTTGATCCCTGTGGAAGTCGACACCTACGCTATAGATCATCCCTTTCTCCTCTTCAGTGGAATTCGGGTTCGGTGGAAATTTGGCCGGTCCCTTTGCCCATTCGTGCATCTGATGCGGGGCTAGCCACTATGGACACCCCGATTTTTTTAATCGGGCCACTCTAGAACCGGCAGGCAATCTGATTGGCGGGGCAACCCAAGTTCCCCAATGAATTGTGCACCTCACCGAAACCCGTCAGGCTCTATTCTATCCTATTTTGAGGATCTCCAGCCTGAAAGTAATATACACTATGAATTGTCTAATTGACAAGGGGCCTGAGGATTCATTCTACGAACTCTTCACACTGATAGTACAAGTATACTTGGATGTACTATATGCTGGATCAGTGCTGTGCCATACCAAGTAGAGGGGAACAAGGAGTACATTCTTGTGCCTGACAAGCAAGGATCACTATCATCTCTCAGGATAGTCGCAAAATTCACAAATCCTGAGAGATTCGATTCCCACACATAACCCGGTGCCGGCTAAGTGGCAGCCAAGATCACGATTTACAGTTCATTGACATCCAATCAGTCTGAACGGTAGCTCTTAAAGTGCTTTGTCTTGTCCAAGGCATCCTCAAAAATCTGATGAAACTTGTGGAATGCCTCTTTAGCGGAACCTGCCTGTTCTCTACCTTTGATAAACATGAGATTTTGCTCATCCTCGGCATATCTGATATTGGTGCCCATGGTATGATAGACGACGGCGGAGTCAAGGTTGAGGGCTCCTACCTGGTCATAGGTATGACGCCGTGCCAATTTACCCACTGTTATGGCATCCCGAGGAACAACACATATTGCCCTAGCTAGATTGTAGACTTCTGCTTCCAGATCCTCCTTAGGGACGGCTTTGGTTATTATACCAATCTGCTCCGCTTCTTTGCCACTTATAGTCCTTCCGGTGATAAGTAGTTCAACGGTTTTCTTGGTGTGGGAGCCCAGAAGCTCTAGAGGCATCACGGGAAAGCCGCCGAAGGCTAATCTATTACCTCTGTGAGCGAATTTGGTATTATCGGCGGCCACTGCTATGTCGCAGGCCTCGGTAAGCCAGATGGCAGCTTCTATGCACCAGCCGTGCACCTGAGCCACTGTCACTTTGACACAATCAAGAATGGCTCTCACAAAGCCCATTATCTGGGTATCATCCACCATCAGCCGTGTTCTCTGATATGGACGAAAAGTGGCTGTGCCCCCGTAGACACGATACACTTGCTCCAGGTCGTATCCAGCGCAGAAGTTCTTCCCGGCACCTCTGAAGATGGCAACCTTCACATCAGGGTCCTCGTTAACCATATCCATGGCATCCTTTATTTCCTGTGTCATGCAACCTCGCCCAATGCTTACCGCATTGCTCTTCTCAGGCCTATTTAGGGTAATGTATACAATTTGCGGTTGTTCCTTGTCCTTCTCGAAACAAATCGTATTGAACTTGACTCGCTCTTCGTTCATTTTTTCCTCCTTATGGTATTTTTACTCTCTAACCGTTCAGAATGTCTGGAGAGTGCCAGGTGTATTACCACCTCTATTCTACTAATTCAGGCACTTTATACCATATCAATGCACCACTCTCGTATTCGCTTCTGACTAGGGCCAGAAGCGAATACGAGCCTCTCTTCTCAATTCGGAACGGAAATCAGGGTGGGCAATGGCAATAAGCTCCTCGGCTCTCTGGCGCTGCGTTTTCCCCCGGAGCCTGGCAATTCCATATTCAGTAACCACAGTATCAGTTAGGGTGCGAGGCACAGTTGCCACTGTGCCAGGTTCCAGCTGAGGTACAATCCGGGAAACCCTCTCTTCCTTGGCAGTGGAAGGCAGCACCGTGATAGAACGCCCACCTTTAGAGAGAAACGCACCAATAGCGAAGGCAAGCTGCCCCCCAGTCCCAGCAACCATTGTTGGACCAATGGACTCAGC
>SDBT01019220.1_pt1 | contig 10711 bp, 4 predicted proteins | sample 2277101 | NCBI WGS metagenome assembly SDBT01 (sample SAMN10404973, study PRJNA504765) | marine sediment metagenome | isolation source: marine sediment core GS10_PC15, 103 cmbsf | place: Arctic Ocean: Southern Knipovich Ridge | collected 2010
CCTTTGAGTACCCAGGTATTTTCTTGGCTATCATCACACAGTGTTGGGCAGCAGAGGGTATTACAGTCCGGGCAGCTGATTTTTTCACAGCCACGGCCCCAGAAGTTGTAACCAATATCCCAACTGAAGTTGCGCCAGTGTACATTAAACATGGCAACAATATCTGCTTGAGCGCCAACGCTAATGTTGGTCTCGAGCGTACTGATGTTTGCGACTGGTGCATATTCATTATTAAATTGTGCTACGGGGGTCTTTACGCCTGATGCGCTTCCGCTTGTATTTTTTGAGGTATCTGCACCTTCTAGGTTCAGCTTAATAACCGGAGACATTTTTGCTGCAAGCATATAGCGGCTGTTTGGCTTACCACAGATATCAAAGGTACGTTGATGGCGTGCTTTGAATAAGTGAGTAACATTGGCATCAAAATAAATACCAACATTGCTCTCTTCATCTTCAGAGTGCCAGAAAGTCCAATGCGCCGTTACGCCACCGCCAAGTTCCCAGTGGTTGCCGTTGCCAACGAGTGTATCGAATAAGAAACATGCTTTTTGTTTGTTACCGGTCGGTGCAGCGGCTTGGATATTGAGGCCAAAATGATAGTCTTCATGTTGTACCATATTCCAGCCAAGTTCCATGCGCAAGTCGGCAAAGCCGGTTTTGGTGCGGGTGCATTTATCCATTTTTGCAAACTTGAGCCCCTGGAAGGTAGTCCCTTTGATTTCAAAATTAGCCGATCCCGAAAATGTGACAGGGTCAGTTGCTTCTGGTGCGGCACCGCAGATATAGGAACTAAAGTCATCAAGTAGTTTGTCTCGGGTTAGTTTATCTGGAGTAAAATAGCCCGCAGGATGATCGCAGGTACCCGTTGCTACAACAGACTCGCAAAAGTCAAGATCCCAGCGGGTGTGGGTGATTGGACCATAGAATCTCACATATAAACCATTTACCCATTCATCTAAACCAAGATAAAAATCAAGGTCAACATTGACGTTTTGAATGCGAAGATCAAAGCTGATGCTGCTATCAAAATCGGATGGCAGGTAGAAGTAATCAGCAAGCCATGCTTTTGGATCTCTATCTTCTACCTTGCAGCCTTGTATTTTAACTGTTGGGCAGTCACAGCCTTTAACTAATGATGGGCCAAACAAGCAGCAGGCAATGCGCTGTGGGTGGAAGGATTGGGTGTATTCAAGCATAGTTGAGAACATGCCATACCAGGTATCCATATCATATAAATGAGTATGGCCGACTGAGCCTACCACCTGGCGCACTTTATCGCGGCCTTGTGAACGTGGCCAAAAACATGAGGTAACATCGCAGTTGTCGCAACAGTTGTTTGATGCCTGCAGGGCAGTCATGCCAGCTAGTGCTGCTAGGCAGATGATCGCTTTGAGTGTTTGTTTCATACTATTAACTCCTTTTTAAGGATTCTGTTATTTTTTTCATTAATAATTAAATGAGAAACCACCTTTAACCCACACACCCCATTGTGATAATGCGCAGCTAAGGCAACTGCGGCATGGATCACAGCTGGTTTCGCAGCCGGTATTGCAAGTGGTGTTGCATGACGTATCGCATGAAGTATCACATGGCTTGCATGATGTTTTTACGCAACAACAATCGCTTGTTTGGCCAAATTCGCCAAAGCCACCGATTCCCAAGTATGGTGCCCAATTATCGCGCTCCCAGTCATATGAAAAATGAGCAAATATTTTGTGTGAAGTGCCACGTGTTGGTTGGAAGTTCACATCTTCACAAGTTAGGAATACTGGATTGGCAGAGGTTTTTATTTGGTCAGACCCACTGCGGACACATAGGAGTCTTTCAGTATTGGAGCCATACTCAAGTGCAAATAATGGATTATCTATATTTTTGTTTTCTTTTTTATCAGTGTCACCGCTTGTTCCGGAGCAAATAGTTGCTTTACTTTGGGTTGCAGAAAGTGCTATTGGATCATTAGCTTCAATAAAGTCGCCTACACCAGTATTTGCAAAACCATAGACATGCGCATCACCTTTGAGTGCCCAGGTATTTTCTTCCAGTGGATCACACAACGATGGGCAGCAATTCTGGTCACAAGCTAGACATTCAATTTTTTCGCATGCACGTCCCCAGAAATTGTAGCCAATATCAAAGCTCCATTGGTTCCATGAGAAGTTGAACATAGCAACCACATCACCTTGAGCAGGAACATTAACGCGGACATTCATGGTGGTTAAGTTAGCTACCGGAGCAAACTCATTTTTGAATTGAGCTGATGGTGTAACATTTAAGTTATCTTGACGACCGCTGGCGCTTGATGCGCGCAAATTTTTAACGGGAATTCCCACTTTTTCTGCCAGCATGTAGCGGCTGTTTGGTTTGCAACACAGGTCAAATGTACGTTGCTGGCGAGCACCGAACAGATGAGTTATATTTGCATCAAAATAGAAACCAACCTGTCTCGTCTCATCGTCATTGCGCCAGAAGGTCCAATGAGCTGTTAGGCCAGCACCCAATTCCCAATGGTGGCCGTTGCCAATAAGGGTATCAAATAAAAAGCAGGCACGTTTTTTGTTACCGGTTGGTGCGGCTGCCTGAATGTTAACGCCGACGTGGTAATCCTCGTTTTGCCAGATGTTCCAGCCAAGTTCTGCACGCAGGTCAGCAAAATCAGTTTCGGTGCGGCGGTCTGAGGTTATTTTGGAAAATTTGAGTGGTTGGAAGACGACAGCAGGTTTTGTTACGACTCTTTTTAGGGGGCTTCCTCCTCGTACTTCGGTGGTTTCTGGCGTAGTTACTGGGCTTTGGCCACAGGCATATTCGGCAAAGTTGTTAAGCAGTTTTTTGCGGTCAAGTTTATCCGGGGTGAAATATCCTTCGGGATGATCGGCAGAGCCTTCTTCGCAGACCTTCTCGCAGAAGTTCAAATCCCAGCGTGAGTGCACTATCGGGCCATAGAGTCTTAGGTACATACCTTTGACGTATTCATCGAGGCCAATGTAAAAATCTAGATCGAATAAGAAATTCTCAATACGCGGCTCGAAGGAAATGGTGCCACTAAAGTCCTGTGGCAGATAAAAGTAATCGGCAAGCCAAGCACCGGCATCTCTGTCGGTGACGTTGCAGCCCTGAATTTTAATTGTTTTGCCTTTGCAGTCGCAGTCATCAATCACTGAGCAACCAAATAAGCAGGTTGCAATACGATCAGGCCTGATCGACCGTGTGTATTCGAACATACCTGAAAGGGTGCCATACCAGGATTCCATTTCATACAGATGAGTGTGGCCAACTGAACCAACAACTTGACGTGTTTTATCGCGGCCTTGCGATCGCGGTAAAAAGCAGGGGGTTGTTTCGCAACCATTATTATTAGATGATGCGTGTAAGATGATTACACTGGTAAGCGCGGTGATTGAGAATATTTTTTTGTACATTTGTTTCATCTACTAACTCCTTATTGTTTTGATTGACAAATTTCTATCTTTATTTTCTACATATTTTTATGTTTGTTTGCAAGAGAAACGTTCAATTCATTCTTCATGACCAAAAAACAGAACGCCACCTTTTATCCAAACACCCCACTGAGAGAACGAGCAATCTATACAGTTATTGAAACATGGAATGCAGTAGTCTTTATTGCATTTTGAACTATTGATGATGGACGTATCACATGGATCACAGGTGCAACACAGACTTTCTGTCTTGCCAAATTCACCAAAGGCACCAAAACCAACAAATCCTTGCCAATCGCTATTGAGTTCCCAGTGGTAGTTAAAATGAGCGAATATTTTGTGCGAAATGCCGCGTGTGCCTAAGAAATTGATATCATCACATTGTAGCAAGACAGGGTCGAGTGACGTTTTAATTTGATCGGCGACAGCGCTATCAGATGCTGTAATATTATTTAAAAGCTTGATAGAAACAAAATTGCTATGATCGTCAATTTGTGCCAAGGCGAACCGTGGATTGTCAATGCTACAGTTGGTTTTTTTGGCGGTATCTCCACTGGTTCCTTTGCAGATAGTTGCGTTGCTTTGCGTGGCCGAAAGCGCTACAGGGTCTTTGTTCTCTAATGGTCTAAGTTGACCGCTACTGGCAAAACCAAATACATGGGCATCACCTTTGAGTGCCCACATATCTTTTTGACTTTCATCACAGAGTGATGGGCAGCAGGTACCGCATTTTTCGGGACATTCAAATTTTTCACATGCACGGCCCCAGAAGTTGTAGCCAAAATCAAATTGCCATTTTGGCCATGAGAAATTAAACATCACGGTAAGATCGCCTTGTGCGGGAACAGTGACCTTCACGTCGAGTGTAGTAAGATTGGCAACGGGAGCAAACTCACCCTTAAATTGTGCTGAGGGTTGTTTGACTTTATTAGGGGTTGTATTACTCGTCATGTGACCAACAAGCAATTCAACCGGCGTGCCCAATTTTTGTGCGAGCATGTAACGGCTGTTTGGTTTGTTGCACAGATCGAACGTGCGTAATTGACGTGCACTGAATAAGTGGGTAGCGCTTGCATCAAAATACATACCAAATTCTTTTGATTCGTCATCATTGCGCCAGAAGATGTGGTGTGCTGTTATGCCAGCACCCAATTCCCAGTGGTTGCCATTGCCAACGACGGTATCGAATAGAAAGCAGGTTTTATTTTTATTTCCCGTTGGTGCTGCTGCTTGGATGTTGGCACCCCAGCGACTTACGGTGTTTTTCTTTTGATGATAATTCCAACCAAACTCTAAGCGTAGGTCAGCAAAACCGGTTTTAGTACGTTCGCACGGGTCAAGCTTTGCAAATTTAAGTGGCTGAAAAGTAACACCGTCTTTAACTCTTGTCACCGTTTGTACGGTTGTATTTGGAATATCTTCAGGGCTTTGACCGCAGGCATATTCAGAAAAATTGTTCAGAAGTTTGTCTCGGGTTAGTTTATCTGGAGTAAAATAGCCTTCAGGGTGATCACACTCACCAGCAGAGTTTACGCATTCGCAGAGATTCAAATCCCACCGTGTATGGGTGATCGGGCCATAAACCCGCAGATAAAGTCCTTTGAGCCATTCATCCATGCCCATGAAAAGATCGAAATCGATATTAACATTGCTAATACGTGGTTCAAAACTAATAGTGCCATCAAAATCTGATGGTAGATAGAAGTAATCGGCAAGCCAAGCTTTTTTGTCTCTGTTCTCTACCTTGCACCCTTGAATTTTAATGGTATCTGGGCAATCGCAATTATCATTGAGTGAGCAGCCGAACAAACAGCGAGCAATTTCGTGCGGCCTGAATGAACGGGTGTATTCGACCATAACTGAAAAGTTACCGTACCATATTGCTGGATCGTACAGGAATATATGATCGGTGGTACCTACCAATTGTCTGACTTTGTCACGTCCTTGTGAGCGGGGACTGAAACAAGGGGTGACATCACAACATTCATTGGATGCTTGTGCAAGCGCGAAACTGGTGAATAACGTCAAAAAGAACAATGTATTAAAGATGGGCTTCATACAACTTACTCCTTTTTTATTTGAATTGGCCTTTGCTATCACTACTACGGCTTTCTTAATTGCAACGGTGTCTATTAGTTTGCATGCTTATGAATACACAAGAGATCATTACTATCATGTATATACTATTGAAATAGAAATGCAACAACAGAAATGGCCCGGTTAAACCCGGGCCACGTAATTGTTTTCGTGCAGCGTGTTATAAAAAATTAGCTAAAGGAGAAGCCACCTTTCAGCCACAGACCCCATTGTGAAAGTGAACAGTCAACGCATTCCGGGCAACAGGAATCGGTTGTTGGGCAGGTAGAAGTTGTCTTGCAGCAATCATCGGAGCAGCACGGTTTGCAGTCTTCTCTATTTTTACCAAATTCAGCAAAACCACCGACACCAAGATAAGGAATCCAACTTTCTTTTTCCCACCAGGTGTAGCTCACGTGGGTGAACAGCTTGTGTGAAATGCCGCTTGTTTCTTGGAAGTTCAAATCATCGCAGGTGAGGAATATTGGTTGGATGGATGTTTTGATGTGGTTGGCCTGTCCGTTTGGTGTCCGACTTGCAGTAAGTCTATCAAGGCCTGTTTGTCCTGCATACGCAAATAATGGTCGGTCGACATTCAAGTTTAATTTTTTATCGTCCTTGCCATTTGTTCCTTTGCAAATAACTGCTTTACTTTGAGAAGCAGAGAGTGCAATAGGAGTATCCTCATCAAGACCTGAGGCACTTTTTTCAACAAAGCCAAACATGTGTGCATCACCTTTGAGCACCCACATTCTTTCTTGGTTTATATCACAGAGTGACGAAGGGCATGGGCAACGTTCTTCGCATTTATCCGGGCACTTGATATCTTCGCAGCTACGGCCCCAGAAGTTGTAGCCAATATCCCAACTCAAGCCGCGTCTGGTGTAATTAAACATACCAACAACATCACCTTGTACGCCAACACTAACTTTTGCATCGAGGGTGCTAATATTAGCAACAGGAGCGTATTCCTTAGCAAACTGTGCGAGAGCAGGCATTTGGTTTGATGGATTGTCGTCTTTTGACTCATCAGATCCAGTTAACTGATCTTCTACTTCCTGTGTCATTTTAGCAGCAAGCATGTAGCGGCTGTTTGGTTTGCCGCACAGGTCGAAGGTACGCAGTTGGCGCGTTTCAAATAAGTGTGTAACGTTTGCATCAAGATAGACGCCCATATGTTTCTCTTCATCTTCACTTTGCCAGAGAATATAATGCGCGGTGACTCCTGCGCCGGCTTCCCAATGGTTGCCGTTGCCGACAAGGGCATCAAAAAGGAAACAGGATTCTTTTTTACCACCGGTTGGTGCAGCACCTTGAATATTTACGCCAACATGATAGCGATCATTTTGCAAGACGTTCCAGCCAAGTTCAAAACGTAGATCAGCAAAACCAGTATCACTGCGGCTACACGCATCCATTTTGGCAAACTTGAGTGGCTGGAAGGTAAAGTCTTCAATGCCAGTAATAGTGGCACAGCCGTTAATGAATGTGGTGAAATCTTCAAGCATGTTATCTCTGCTCAGTTCGTCGGGGGTGAAGTAACCTTCGGGGTGATTTAAGCTTCCTCTATCTTCTACGCATTCGCAGAAATCAAGATCCCAGCGCGTGTGGGTGATCGGGCCATATATTCTTAAATACGATCCGCTAAGCCATTCATCTAAGCCAAGATAGAGGTCAAGATCGATTAAAAAGTTTTGGATGTGTGGTTTAACGGTGATCTTACTTTTAAAGTCTTGTGGGAGATAGAAATAATCAGCAAGCCATGCGCGTGGATCTCTGTCGTCTGCTTTGCACCCTTGCACCTTGAACACGCGTTCTTCTGGGCAAGCGCAATCACAATCTTCGATCAGTGAACAACCAAACAAACATTCTGCAATGTGCCCCGGCCTGAATGACCGCGTATATTCAAACATGATGGAAAACGCACCATACCATGATTCCATCTCATACAAATGGGTATGACCAACCGAACCGACAACTTGGCGTGTTTTGTCGCGGCCCTGCGAGCGCGGTGAAAAACAACTGGTTACTTGGCAACAATCATCAGATAATGCTTGTATAGTAATCACACTGAACAGCGCGATGATAGAAAATAATCTTTTAGTGTTCATACGTTCTCCTTTTTTATAAAAATGATTTCTTTCTTATTTTCCATATTCGTATTTTTAAACTAGTAAAAGATAAACGAGTCTGTCAACAGAAAAATAGGCCCGACTTGTGCCGGGCCCGTTAAGCGCTTGTTCAATGCGTGCTGATTCATTCGAGCTGATTGTCTTAATCTAGTGGAACGACACGCCACCTTTTAACCATACGCCCCATTGTGAAAGCGCGCAATCGATACATTTCGGGCAGCATGGATCGCAGTCATCGCATGGCGATATACTAGGGCATGGGTCGGACGTGCAAATATCACATGTGCCACTTGAGCATGAACTATTGCAGCTATCTTCATTTTTGCCAAATTCAGCAAAACCACCAAGGCCTATGTATGGGAACCAGTTATCACGATCCCAGCAGGTGTAATTAAAATGAGCGAATATTTTGTGGGAAATGCCGCGTGTTTTTTGGAAATTTAAATCGTCACAGTTGATGAAGATTGGCTGAATGGAGGTTAAAATGCGGTTTCCAGGTGAGCCATCGAGCTCTGGGGCGGCAACAAGAAAGACAATGTCAGCCGCTAAGGCAGCTCTTGGTCTATCAACAGTATCATTAAATTTCTTTTTGTCCTTGCCGCCAGTGCCTTTGCAAATAGTTGCTGCACTTTGCGATGCCGAAAGTGCTATAGGGGTATTTTCGGGGGTATTGTCAGAGCCTTCTACAAACCCGAACATGTGAGCATCACCCTTGAGCACCCACATTCGTTCTTGTCCTGGGTCACATATATTCGGGCAGCGGCAGTTGTCATCGCATTTGTCAGGACAGATTTCTGGGCATTCAATTTTTTCACAGCTGCGGCCCCAGAAGTTATAGCCAATATCAAAGCTGAATTTGCGTGCGGTGTAATTAAACATAGCTACCAAATCAGCTTGAGCGCCAATGCTTACTTTTGCATCTACTGTGCTTACATTTGCCACTGGTGCATACTCATTGGCAAATTGAGCAAAGGCATTGACTTCTAAGCCAGCTCCTAGATCTGCGGCACGAGTAGGTAATGGCACGTTTGTTAGTCCCTGTAAATTATTTTTTACATTATCAGTCATCTTGGCAGCAAGCATGTAACGGCTGTTTGGTTTGTCGCAGATATCAAAGCAGCGTTGAGCGGTTGCTTTGAATAAGTGGGTTACATTAGCATCAAGATAGAAACCAAAATGTTTGTCTTCTTCCTCGTTCCGCCAGAAGATGTAATGTGCGGTGAGGCCAGCGCCCAACTCCCAGTGATTGCCATTACCCACTAAAGCATCGAATAAAAAGCATGCACGTTGTTTGCCACCAGTTGGTGCAGCACCTTGCAAGTTGATGCCAAGATGGTAGTCGTCGTTTTGATAGAAGTTCCAACCAAACTCAAAACGCAAGTCAGCAAAGCCAGTTTGTGTGCGTTTGCATTTATCCATGCGGCAGAATTTCAATGGCTGGAAGGTAACGCCCGGGACTTCGATATTTACTGTAAAATCTGAGCCAGAGGGCTTGCCTGTGAAGGTAAATGGATCAATTGCGGCGGGTGCGCAACCGGATGCATAGGAGCCAAAGTTATCAAGGAGTTTTTCTCGTTCTAATACTTCTGGCGTGAAGTATCCTGCCGGATGATTGCACGTGCCGGTTTCTACTACAGATTCGCAAAAGTTAAGATCCCAGCGGGTGTGGGTGATTGGGCCGTGTATTCTTAGATATAAACCTTCTTTCCAGCCGTCAAGGCCAAGATAAAAATCAAGGTCGACTAAAAAGTTTTGGATGCGCGGTTCGAATGAAACGGTACTAGAAAAATCTGATGGTAGGTAGAAGTAATCAGCAAGCCATGCTTTTGGATCTCTGTCGTCTACTTTGCACCCTTGAATTTTAATGGTGCGGCTTGGGCAATCACAGTCATCAATCAATGAGCAACCGAATAGGCAGCGCGTAATATGCTGAGGTCTGAATGAGCGGGTATACTCAAACATGACGGAAAAGTTTTCATACCATGATTCCATGTCATACAAATGTGTGTGACCAACCGAGCCGACAACTTGACGTGTTTTATCGCGGCCTTGTGAGCGCGGCAAAAAGCATGATGAGACATTGCAACAATCTTTTGATGATGCATCGAGTGCTATCACACTCAGTAGTGCGGCAATTGAAAAAATTTTTTTGAATAGGACTTTCATAATGTAACTCCTTTTTTTATGGGAACATTTGTTTTATTCACTTGCAAATGTACATACTAAAGTGATGTGATATCAAGATATTGATGATTTTTTTAGTTCTCCTTTCGACGCCGACTAATTACGTACGCATAAATATTTATTTTTGTGTAACAGAATATTGTATTGTTTACTTATTAGTATCTATAGCTTTATTACGTTAAAAATGCAACACAATAAAACGGGCTCGACATTTGCCGAGCCCGCTTAGTACTCATCTTAACTGCTTTACCGGTTGTTTATCTAGAACAATGATAGGTGAGCAAGCGTTTTTGCCTGCTCACCTATCAGATCATTACTGGAATGATATGCCACCTTTGAGCCATACACCCCATTGCGAAAGTGAGCAGTCGATGCACTTGTCGCAGCATGGGTCACACGAAGATGAAGATGAACTGGTGTTGCATGCAGTTGTGCAGCACGTAGTGCAAGAACCTGATGTGCAAGAACTCTTGCAGCTATCTTCGTTTTTGCCAAATTCAGCAAATCCACCAACGCCTACGTATGGAATCCAACCTTCACGGTCGAACCAGTTGTACTGGAAGTGGGTGAAGACCTTGTGGGAGATACCACGTGTTTCGATCAAGTCCAAGTCACAGCAATCAAGGAAGATTGGCTGGATTGAAGTCTTGATGTGATTGCTCACTTCATTGAATACACCACCACCATTCACTATCTTTGTATGGATAAGACGTCTTCCATAAGAGGCAGCGTAGGCAAATTGTGCATTGTAAACTTCGGTGTTGAGATTATTCGTGCCTTTTCCATGGGTACCTTTGCAGATGTCTACTGAGCTTGCTGAGTCAGAAAGTACACAAGCATCGTTTTATTTCGCACAGACTTTGTCTACAGGAATGAAAACAAACA
>SDBT01019221.1_pt1 | contig 10711 bp, 5 predicted proteins | sample 2277101 | NCBI WGS metagenome assembly SDBT01 (sample SAMN10404973, study PRJNA504765) | marine sediment metagenome | isolation source: marine sediment core GS10_PC15, 103 cmbsf | place: Arctic Ocean: Southern Knipovich Ridge | collected 2010
AGCCGTAATCCTTGCACGCGGGCTCGGAACCCGCATGCGCAAGCAGGATAATTCAGCCGAGCTTGACTCCCAGCAGGCAGCCGTCGCCGCGACCGGAATAAAGGCGCTCATGCCGATAGACCGACCGTTCCTGGATTACGTCCTGGGTGCACTTGCCGAGACGGGCTATCGAAAGATTTGCCTGGTGATCGGGCCAGAGCACGACGCCATCCGCAAGCACTTCGGCGAGGAACTTCAGTGCGAGCGAATCAACATTGAATTTGCGGTGCAGGCTCAGCCCCTGGGTACTGCCGACGCGGTAGCCGCCGTCGAGCAGTTCGCCGGTGACGATCATTTTCTCTGTATTAATTCGGACAATTACTATCCCGACGAGGCCTTCAAGGCCCTTGGCGAACTCGACTCGGCGGGGCTTGTGGGTTTCCAGCGGGAAGGCATGCTCGCCGGGAGTAACATTCCATCCGGTCGCATCGTCAAGTTTGCGGTGATCAAGACCGACGCCGACGGATACATGGAGAGCATTCTCGAAAAACCAGCGCCCGAAGTTATCGAAGCTTTGCCCCAGCCGATCTGCCTGAGCATGAACTGCTGGCGGTTCGGGCCGGAGATATTCACAGCCTGCAAAGCAATCGAACCTTCGCCTCGCGGCGAGTTGGAAATTCCCGACGCGGTGCAGTATTCCATTGATACCCTCGGCGTCAAATACAAGGTCGTCCCCCTCATCGCACCGGTGCTGGACCTGTCCAGCCGCGACGATATAGCGGGCGTGACCGAGAAACTCGCCGGTACGGAGGTAAAGCTGTGAGCGATCAATTGACACTGCAGGCGATGGGCGATGCAGGCATCGTCGCCGGCCTGCTTATCGATAACGGGCTCAGCGAATCTGCCGTCCATCGCAAGACAGAAATGTTCGCCGCCGCTGCTGCGTCGCTGATCGCCAAGGGCAACACGCCGGATTCGCCGGCGCGGGCGTTTTTCGTGCCCGGGCGAATAGAGGTGCTCGGCAAGCATACCGATTATTGCGGCGGGCGAAGCATGCTCGCCACGGCAGAGCGTGGCTTTTGCATGATAGCTGTCGACCGCAGCGATTCGGACGTCCGCGTCATGGCAAACTCGCTTGGCGAACAGGCCGAGTTCAAGATGGACCCGTGCCTGGTGCCCGGTCCTAGTTGGACGAATTATCCTATGACGGTCGCACGCCGCCTGGCAAGGAACTTCAATGGGACGCTTTGCGGTGCGGATATTGCGTTCGATAGCGATCTTCCCGTCGCGGCCGGTATGAGCAGTTCGAGCGCCCTCATGGTAGCGCACTATCTCGCATTCGCGGCGATCAATTCGTTCGACGATCGTGAAGAGCTTATCGGTAATATCGACTCGCGAGAATCGCTGGCCGGCTATCTCGGGACGGTGGAAAACGGCCAGAGCTTCGGCACGCTCGAAGGCGACAAGGGCGTGGGAACTTTCGGCGGCAGCGAAGATCACACCGCGGTGCTCTGCTGTTCGCCAGGCAGGATGAGCCAGTATTCCTACTGTCCGGTGAAGTTCGAAAAATTCGTCGATCTGCCCCCGGAGTACGTCTTTGTGATTTGCTCCAGCGGCGTCGTTGCCGAGAAGACAGGCGACGCGATGTACAAGTACAACAATGCGTCGCAGCTTGCCCGGACCGCAGTCGATGCGTGGAACCAGGCAACAGGGCGAAACGATGCGCACCTTGCCGCAGCCGTCGCCAGCAGCGCCAATGCGGCCGAAGAAATGAGGCGGGTACTCAAGGATTATCGTGGAAGCGAATTCGCTCCTGCTGACCTTCTGAGGCGATTCGAGCATTTCTACGCCGAGAGCGAGGAGATTATACCGGCGGCGGGCGAGGCGTTGGCGAGCGGTGATATTGACCAGTTCGGCCGGGTGGTAGACAGGTCGCAGGAGTTGACAGATACGCTGCTGCAAAACCAGGTGCCAGAGACGATTTTCCTGGCCCAAAGCGCCCGTAAGATCGGGGCCGTTGCAGCATCGGCGTTCGGGGCGGGCTTTGGCGGAAGCGTCTGGGCGCTTATGAAAGTCGATCAAGCCCAATCACAGATGGAAGCTTGGGCCAGCGCCTATCGCGAGGCCTACCCAGCCCAGGCCGCCCGTAGCGAGCACTTCATAACCAGGCCCGGACCTGCTGCGTCCGCTTTGTAGTAAGTTCGGCAAAAGCGCAAATAAAAAGGACCACCCGGCAGGGCGGCCCTTTTTTTATTGATCTGATGCTAGAAGCCATTCCAAAATCTCAATTTGTGTTGGAAGCGGCGGTTTTTCCGCCCTGCATCGTCACGGAAACTCGACGAATCGTCTGATTCTACATCGTCTTCGTTTCTTGCAGGATCGTAAAACCTGCTCGCTTCCATCCACAAAGCAGTTTATGGGAGGACTTCTCGTTACTGGAGTCCGCCCTTGAGCGGCTTCTTGCGCTTCTTGGGAGTGTAGGCCGGCTCGCTCGGGTCGGTGGCTTGGCCGGTGTAGTTTGGCGATTCGGTAATCGCCTTGATCGAAAGCGAAATGCGGTGGGCCTCTTCGTCGACGTCCAGCACCATCGCCTGCACGCTCTGACCGATGGAGATAGCTTCTTCCACGCGATTGACGAACCCGCCGCCAAGCTGACTGACGTGAATCAAACCTTCAACGCCCGGGGTGAGTTCCACAAACGCACCGAAATCGGTCGTCCTCGTAACGCGGCCGTCGATTATGCTGTCAACGGGCCAGCGAACCGAAGCACCAATCCACGGATCGTCGCCGACCTGCTTGATCGAGAGGCTCATGCGCTTCTTCTCCAGATCTATCCGCAGTACGCGAACTTTAATCGCTTCGCCGGCGGTGACGACTTCCTTCGGGTGTGCGATCCGACGCTCGTAGCTCATTTCGCTGATGGGAATCAGCCCCTCGAGGCCGTCTGCGAGTTCGATGAACGCACCGAACGATTCGAGCTTGGTTATGCGTCCGGTAACGATCTGACCTTCGGGGAAGCGGTTCTCAACATCCTGCCACGGATCGGGCAGGATCTGCTTGAGACCGAGAGCGATCCGCTTTTCTTCCAGATCGATCTTGAGTATCTGAACCTCGATGGCGTCACCCTCGGCGACGATCGATTTGGGATCGTCGATGCGCGAGTGGCTCATATCGCTCACGTGCAGCAGGCCGTCTACCCCGCCGATATCAACGAACGCACCGTATGGCATGATGCTGCGGACCACGCCCTTGACGCGGCTGCCTTCTTTGAGCGTTTCCCACATTTCCTCTCGCTTGGCTTCGGCTTGGAGGTCCAGAAGGTTACGGCGGGAGACGACTACTTTGCCCTCGCGGCGATCGAGTTCGATGACCTGACATTGCAACTTCTGGTTGACGTAATCGCCGAGTTCCTCGACGCGGAACCGCTCGATCTGACTGATGGGCATGAACGCCTCGATGCCGTTGATCGTCAGTTCCAGTCCGCCCTTGTTGTGGCCGGTAACGCGGCCTTCGACGGCTTGGCCTTCTTCGAGTGTTTCCCACGTGGCGGCGAGCACCGCACCCTGGCGCGAGAGCAGGAGCAGCCCGTCACGCCTGTCGTAGCCTTCGATGGTGAATTCCACGAGGTCGCCGATTTCGGGCAGCGGTTCGTCTGCGAACTGCGCAGCCGGCAGCATGCCCTGAGATTTACCGCCCATATCGACGAAGATATCGTCGCCCTGAATAGCCTCCACGCGGCCTGTCTTTACGCCCGCTCCCTGCCCGGCTGGCGCTGCCGGTGCGCTGGCGGCGTCTTCGGCTGCGATCATATCGCTGATGGACATGTCGCCCAGTGCCTCGTCGAGTTCCTTCTGGAGCTCTGCGTCAAGCTTTGGCGCGGCGTGGAACCGATTGTCCTTCTCATACTCCTGGAAGGATTTGTCATCTGTCATCGTACTACCTCGTTGGGAACTTATGCTTCCGATGCGCTTACGGTGCGACCGGCTGGACTCAACATAATACCCACCTGCCGCCTGCCTGCCAACCCTGCAGCCCGGATGCTCAGGCGTTCTTTTCGGCGGTGGTGCGGTGTTTGGCGAGGTCTATGGCGAGGTTGATCGCGGCGATCATGCTCGATGCGTCGGCATGGTTCTTGCCCGCGATGTCGAACGCTGTTCCGTGGTCCGGCGATGTTCGGATAATCGGCAATCCCAGCGTGAGGTTCACCGCATCGCGCCATGCCAGCAGTTTGATCGGCAGCAGTCCCTGATCGTGATACATCGCTATCACGCAATCGAACTTTCCATCCAGCGCCTTGAGGAATACGGTATCTGCGGGGTAAGGCCCGGTTGCGGCGATTCCGATTTCGGTCGCCATCAGGATCGCCGGTGAAATTATGCGGGTCTCCTCGTCGCCGAACTGGCCGTCCTCGCCTGCGTGCGGATTGAGCCCGCACACGGCGATTCGCGGTTTTTCGAACCCGAACCAGTCCCTGAGCGCCCGGTCGGCAAGCTCTATCGGGTTGAACACGCAGCCGATGGTAAACTTGTTGCGGACGGCGAACAGGGGTTCGTGAATTGTAGCGAGCGCGACTTTGAGCTGCGGGGCGATGAACATCATGGCGACGTTTTTCGCCTTGCACTTATCGGCGAGCAGTTCGGTATGGCCGGGATATTTTTTCACCCCCGCCATCTTCCACGAGATTTTGGAGATCGGGGCGGTCACCATCGCGTCGATAAGCCCAGCCTTTGCCGCTTCGATTGCGTCCTGACAGAACGCCATCGACGCCCGCCCTCCGATGCGGCTGGGCCCGCGCTGCATTGCGACGGGCATGGAAATCTCGTCGTAATCGAGCACGACCAGGTCGGTCTGATACCGTCGGATGCTTTCGTGATGGTCACGTTCGAAAAGCAGATCGAGATCGAGCGCGTCTGCGGTGTACGACAATTGTTCGCTGAGTCCGAAGACCACGAACTTCGCCCGCCGGCGAAGGGACTCGTCGCACAGTGCCTTGACGATGATCTCGGCCCCTACACCGCAGGGGTCGCCCATCGTGATTCCAATTGTGGGGCGGTTGTCCATGTGTTTTTCAAAGATGCGCCGCAGGGCCGGGCTACTCGAGGAAGCCCGCCTGCCTTAGCGCGTCCAGACTTACCCCGCCCGATACCGGACGGCGCGCGAGTTTGCCGAGATACTTTTGCACGTACTTTCCAATGATGTCGGTCTCGATATTCACCTTCGAGCCGCTCTTGAGTTCGCCGAGTGTCGTCTCGTCCAGCGTCGTCGGTATCAGGGCGACCGAAAAGTTGCGCTCGGAAACATCCACCAGCGTAAGCGAAACGCCGTTGATGCAGATTGAACCTTTGGACACCATCTGCAAGGTTATGCCCGGCTCGGCGGTGAGTTCCATTACGTATTCGCTGCCGGTGCGGATGGTGCGAACTTCCGCCACGCCGTCGACGTGGCCTTGCACGAGATGGCCGTCCAGGGCATCGCTAAGCTGCAGCGAACGCTCGAGGTTCACCTTCGAACCGGCCTGCAGCGAACCGAGCGTGGTCTTGGAGAGCGTTTCGGTGATCACGTCGAACCGGGCCGTCGGGGCGCTTATGGACGACGCGGTCAGGCAGGCGCCCATTACCGCTACGCTATCGCCTTCGCCAAGACCTTCTGCGAGCGGGCCGAGGTCGATTGTAAAGCTCCTGCCGCTGCCGGAGCGGCTAATATTGGTCACCAATCCGATATGTCTGACTATTCCGGTAAACATAGATAATCCATGCTATGAACTGCAGAGCCCTGCGTCTAGAAAATCTGCCGCAGGCAGAATTGCTAAATCTACTCGGTGTGAAAAGACTCTTAGTGGGCGACGGCGGCAAGTGCGGTATGTAAACTTGCGTCCAATGAGGCTAGAATCTTGGCTTGGCTTTAGCATAGCCCGCATACAGGGCGACAATAGAGGAAATACTAAAGATGCGAGTAACACTTATAGGCCCGCCACAGTCGGGCAAGAGCACGCTTTTCGCCGCGGTCGCCGAGGCTGGTGGCTCCAATGTGGACCTTAGCAGGCCCGACCAGCCGCACCTTGCAGTGGTCAAGGTGCCCGACGAAAGGCTGATTTGGCTAACTGAGCATTATAATCCGAAGAAGGTGACTCCGGCAGAGCTGGAGTTTCTCGATCTGCCAGGGTTCGATTTGTCGAGCGCCACAGGGCGCAGCCGCGCAAAGACACACTGGGCGGCGATGCGGCAGAGCGACATGATAGTGATGGTGGTCCGCAGTTTCGCCGGCGATTCGGTTTCCGCATATCGCGGACGGATCGATCCCAAGGCGGATGTCGAGGAACTGCTTTCGGAGATGCTGTTCGCCGATCTGGATCAGGTCACCGCCCGGATCGAAAAGATTACCGCTTCTCTCAAGAAACCTACCGGCAAGCACGACGAGCACAAACGCGAGCTGGAATTGTTCGAGCGACTCAACGAAACACTGGAAGCCGAAAAGCCGATCTCCGAGGCAATCCAGACCGATGCTGAAGACAGGCTCCTGCGCAGCTTCGCATTCCTTTCGCAGAAGCCCGTGCTTGCGGTGCTCAATTGTTCGGAGGGCGAGACTGACGAATCGGCCGACGAATTTGCCTCGCTGCCGTGCATTCAGTTGTCGGCTGAGATCGAAGAGGAAATCGCGCAGTTGCCTCCGGAGGATCGCGGTGAGTTTCTCGACGATCTTGGTATCGAATCGCCTGCGCGCGATCGGCTTATCAAGGCATGCTACCGACGGCTGAACCTGGCGAGCTTTCTTACCGTCGGCGAAGATGAATGTCGTGCCTGGACCGTCCCGGCAGGGATCGCTGCGGTACTAGCTGCCGGTGAAATCCATTCGGATATATCCAGGGGTTTCATCCGCGCCGAGACTGTTGCGTACGACGATCTGAAATCGGCTGGCGACATGAAGGCCGCCAAGGCCGCCGGTAAGGTCCGACTGGAAGGAAAAACTTATCCCGTCGCAGACGGCGACATTATAAACTTCCGTTTCAACGTATAGAACCACGTCGCAGAGTTCAGTCAAATTGAAAAGGCGTCCATGGGACGATCCGAAACCAAACCGAGGCGAAGTTGGTGGCAGTTTGCGGCCAGAGCGATGGCGCTAGCGGCTGTCTTGGCAGGCGCGGCGTATGTAACGCTTCCGTTCTGGTTGCCGACTGATTATCTCAAAGACCAAATCGCCAAACAGCTAGCCGCCCAGACGCAACTGGAAGTGACGATCGACGAACTGACGGTCAGTTGGGCTAGCGGGTTGGAACTGAGTGGCCTGGAGATTCGCTCGCCCGGAGACAATTCGCCGATGGCGATGGTTTCGGTACGGAGGATAGGCGCGGAGTTTAATCCGATAGCATATTTCCTGTCCGACAGCATCGAATGGCTGGAAATCTCCGAGCCGAGCGTATTTGTCGATATCGATGACCGTGGCAATCTTAATCTCGCAGCGCTGGGGAGTCTCAAATCGGACGTTCAGACCAAGAGAATCTCCGTTCATCAGGGCCGGGTAACAGTTCGAATCTCCGGCAGCGACGAAGTACTGCAGATGACGATCGCCGGTGCGGAGTACGTTGCAGGCCAAGGTGGCAAGCTTGGCAGGATGACGGTCTCGGCGACGCTGCATCAGGCCGATGTGTTGGCGCCCATAAGCATGAGACTCTCCGGGGGCGACCAGCAGGCAATCGCAGCCAAAGCGGTGATGAATTTCTCGCACCTGGATTTAGCGAGGCTGCCGCTGATCGACCTGCTCGATCTTCCCCTTGCCGGGCTCGACGGTGAGTGTCGCGGTTCGCTCGATCTTTCCATGAATCACCAGGGCGTGGTGGAACAGTTCGTCCTGGACCTCTCGATCAGCGGGTTGGACGTAAGACCTCTCAACGGGTTGGAGCTTCCTGTGATTGACGATGCGGGGCTGCATCTGGCGGCTGCTTACGATCCGGTTAAGGGTAATCTCGACATACAATCGGCCAGCATCAGGCTGCCCGGAATCGATCTTTCCGGGAGCGGATCGGTATTCAGCGATCTCGGTAAGAGTCATCTACAGGCTGTCAAAAAGCTCGATCTATCGGGCACGATCTACCCTGATCGCATAATGGCGCTGATGCCGCATAAGCTTTCAATGCCCGGCGAACTGAAAATGAGCGGGCCTGTGAGCGTCGGGCTGGGCATTAAACTAGAGAATAACTTATTCGATCTCACGGGTAGTTTTGATGCCGCCAAGACAGAAGTGACATTGGCGGACAAAGTTATCAAACCCCTCGGCAGAGAGTTTGCAGGATCGATCTTTGCCAATGTAGATCGCCGCAACTGGCGGATGACTATCAAGCCGGGGCAGGGGCGAGTTACTCTTGGCGGAAATTCGTTGCAACTGGAAGGAACCGTGGACGATGTTCGCGGGCTGGCGGCCATTGTCGATAGCGAGCCGGACCCTGCGGCGATAATCGGAGCGATTCGCCTGGTTAGTGGCAGTGGCGAACTGGAGATCAGCGAACTGGAATCGCTCGCGTCTGTTCTGGAAATCATTAACGGTCGGGAATTGGAATCGATACAACTCAAGGGCCTGATCACAGGTTCGCTCGCGATACACCGCCAGATAGATACTGTTTTCGCAGCGTCGATCAACGTCCCGGCCGATACCGAACTGCTCATCGGCGATCTGCTGACCAAACGAACTCTGGAAACGGATTCGCCGTGGTCGGTCAGGCTCGACGGCAGGATAGACTCTGGAGAATCTGCAATCAGAGACGCTACCTTGACCATCAAAGCCGCCAACGGGCGTATCGCTCTGCGCGACGGGATGGTCTCATTTGCAGGCGACGCCGGCGGGGGAGTAACCGCCTCTGCCTCACTACAGGCGGACAATATCGAATCACTGCTTGCGATCAGTCCGTATCTGCATGATGCCTTAGGCGATTCTTTTGCGGGCGGGCTCACTGGCAGCAGCCAACTGGTTCTGACAGAAGACTCAAGCAGGCTGGCTATCGGAGCGGATCTGTCCGGACTGACCATTCGTGCAGGCGATGCCTTCATAAAGCCAGTCGGAGACAAATGCGACGTGGCGATCAAGTATACCGGCCTCTCGCCTTTGCATCAGGGTATCGCCACGCTTGATGCGAGTGTGGATTTTGAAAAAGCCCGATTGGACGCGGATATCGCAATCTCGCGCATCGGCGAGCAAACTGATGAAAAGTTCCGAGCCGTTGTCAAGGTATCCGACCCGGTGTGGTTGATCGAATCGTCCCCGGCGGTGGCTGCGTTGCTGGAGCAGGTGGATCGTGACAGACTTTCCGGGTCAATTGAATTTGCAGTGTCCGCTGCCGGTGGCGATGGGCTTGATGCAAATGCGACCCTTCGCGCCAAAGGGCTGACGTTTCTGCTGAAAGGCGCAGCCCAACCGTGCGTGGTTGACGGTCTGCTGAAAGCATCCCTGCTGACCTCTGCGTGGGAAGGCGACGTCTCGCTTACGGGGCAAATCGACTGGACCGATCTTTCAGTTAATCTGGGTGACACGTTGGTCAAGCCGGCAGATCTGCCTGCCAAGGTAGATTTTAACTTGTCCGTTTCGCCGGACAATACTCGGGTCAGGCTCGATAGTCTCGTCGGATATATGGGCGGACTGGAACTGTCAGCCGTCGGCGAGGCGTCTTTGGTGGCAGGTGAGCGGAGCGGTGAGACGCGGATTAAATTGTCTACAGACGACATGGGCTCGTTGGCGAAGTTCGCTCCTGGTCTTGCAGGCAAGAATCTCAGCGGTCAGGCGTCGATGGAATGCGATCTGGTTGCCCGGGTCGGTCAGCCTCTGCTGGTGAGTTCGGCCCGGTTGAAGGCGAATGACGTTCGCGGTAACGTTAACGGCAAGGACGTGCGAATCGACGGGCAGCTTGGGCTTGAGGACGTCAGTCTTGGTCAGAAGATTGCGATTGGTCGCATTGAGACAACCGATCTGGAACTGCAAGCCGGTACGAATCACTGCTGGCTGACCGCCGATCTGACCGACCTGTCCGGCGATACGAGTGGAGAGTTTGTTCTGCTTGCCGAAATGCTCGATGACAAGGACTTGAGCGATTGGTTTGGCGACGCGGACGAATCCGAAGCTGAACCGGATGCGAAGTCCACTGCGGGCGATATTCCATATCGCAGGCTTTCGGATGACGAAAAGGCCGGGCTGCGGGTGCTGGCCGGAGATTTGCTTGAAGGGACCAAGCCTTTCCTGACGCGGATGAATGTGTCCGGCAGGGTGAGCATCGGATGCCTGCGCACGTACGATCCGTCGGTCGCGAGATTCTACGACGTCAGCAACGTAGAAATCGAAGCGTCACTGTCCGACGGGCATTTGAAGTTGGGTTACGTTGCGGGCATGAACGGCGGAACGATGCGGGACAATTACGAAGTGCAGTTAAACGATCCGTCGCCCATGCTCGCTTACAGTTCGATAATGGACGATGTCGTAGCCACCGAGAACATTCAGCCGCAACTGGCGAAGTTCTTCCCGGGCAATACCGTCGGTGGTCTGTTCAATCGAAATGAAAAAGCCACCATCCCGCTGGTCGATAAGATAGCGAACATCATCGAGCACAATTACCCGCTGCACCCTGTCGGCAAGGCCAGAACGGTTACGACCGACGGAGTCATCGAAGGGCGAGGTGCACCGAAGTTTGTCACGCGTGTTTTCCCGGGTCTGAATCTTACGAAGTATCGCTACAAGACGATGACGAGTTTTGCGA
>SDBT01019222.1_pt1 | contig 10711 bp, 5 predicted proteins | sample 2277101 | NCBI WGS metagenome assembly SDBT01 (sample SAMN10404973, study PRJNA504765) | marine sediment metagenome | isolation source: marine sediment core GS10_PC15, 103 cmbsf | place: Arctic Ocean: Southern Knipovich Ridge | collected 2010
TGCACGTCCGCCGCCATCTGGACCCTGCCCTCACACGCTTCCATCTTCACCGGGCTGTTTCCCAGCGAGCACGGCACCGACGAGGACCACCGCTGGCTCGACGACGGCCTGACCACCATGGCGGAACTCCTCCAGCAGAGGGGATACGAGACCGTCGCCTTCAGCAACAACACGTGGGTTTCGGGCGTAACCAACCTGACGCAGGGGTTCGATCGGTACGTTCGGCCCGGTGCCCTCCATTTCGGGCGGGGCAATAGCATACATGAGTTTCTGGACCGAGTACTCTACCCCGCCGGCTGGGTGGGCCAATGGCTGGGAACGCTAACCGCTCAAGATGTGGGAGCCAAGTTCACCAACCAGCTCGTGGCCCGCTGGCTGGACAGCCGCGGCCGGCGCCAGCCCTTCTTTCTGTTCGTCAATTACTGCGAACCTCACGACCCCTACCGGCCCCATCGACCGCACCGAGAGCTGTTTATCAAACCAGGTGATCTCGATGCGTCGTATCGGACTGAGTTGCGCGATACGGCTGAGTACTCAATTCTGAAACGTGACTGCTTCACGCCGGAACAGTTGAAGCTGAGCAGTGATTGCTACGATGGCGACACCCGCTTGATGGACGATTACACGGGGGAACTGCTGGAAGTTCTCGCCGAGCACGTACCGCTCGACGACACGCTGATCATCATCACTTCCGATCACGGCGAGAACGTGGGTGATCACCACCTGCTGGGCCACGCCCATTGCGTCTACGATACTTTGGCTCACGTTCCCTTGCTGATGCGTTACCCGCGACGCCTCCAACCCGGTCGCACCGCTGAGCTGGTGCAAACCACCGACCTGCTGCCGACGGTGATGGACGCCGCCCATGGTAATCCGGTGGCGACGCCGTCGACGTTCGGTCGGTCGCTTCTGTCCCCACCCAATGGAAGCGACGCGCCGTCTGAGGTGGCCAACTTGGACCCTGCCAGCTCATCCGCGAACGAGTTGACCGGCCGCCCGGTGGTCGTCGAGCGGATGGCCCCAACATTCGTTGCACTCAACCAGGCCCAGGGGCTCGATACGCGATTCGATCGAGTCCCGCATGAGGGCCCGCTTCGAGCCATTCGCCAAGGCCCCTGGAAGTACATCGTCGCCGCCGACGGTCGCGAGGAACTCTACCACGTTATCAACGACCCGGGCGAGACCGACAACGCGATCGATCAACATGGCCCGATTGCCAACCGGTTGGCCGAACGGCTCGGGCAGTGGCTGAAGGCCTCACGCCCTTATGAACACACCATTCAGACCGGTGGTGAGAAGCGGCCGATGGACGACGAGGCCCTGCGGCGGCTCCGCGCCCTTGGCTATGTTGAGTAGCCCCCATCTGTATTTCGGAAGTCCGAACCGGAAGGGGGGCGGGATCTACTCCAAACACGGCCCGCCGTGGCCGCTGAGGGCTACGCAGATATTGAACGACTGCCCGGGCAATGTCTCCGCGTTTGGAGGAACCGTCCGCCAGCGACGCCGTGAATCGTCCTCCTCCCACAATTGTCTGGTTCTTCTTGGCGACTTGGCGACTTGGCGGTTCCCGCAAATCCCGGATGAACCCGGATTTTTGCGGTGGGACAAAACGAACTGAACGGTAGGAAGGAGTCGCCTTGCGCATCGTTGTCATGGCACACAATCTACGTGTCGCCGGCGGGCTTTCAGTCGGCCGGAACGTCGTGGCCGCCCTGCGCCGCGTCGCCGACGAACACGATTATCTCATTGTCATGCCGACCGACTGCGGCTACGAGAAAATCGAGAAACCAACCCGCGCCCAGTGTCTCTACTTCCAGAGAAGGCGCGGTGCGCCGGGACAGTGGTATTACGAACGCTTCACGCTCCCGCGCTTGATCCGCGGCTTCGCGCCCGACCTGATCTGGGGACTCGGCAATTTCGGCCTGACCAACCCCGGCGCCAAACAGGCCTTCCTGTTTCACAAGCCGCATTTCATCTATGATCGACGCCACACCAAGGTCGAGACCGTCGGCAATCGCTTCCGCAACTACGTCGCCCGCCGGCGACTCATCAACTCGCTGCGCTTCACCCAGCTCGTTTTCTGCCAGACCAACACGGCGGCCAAACGCTTCCGCCGCTATCTGGGCTATGCCGGCAAGATCGCCCTGATGCCCAACGCGGTCTCGCGCTTCACCAGCGCGGGTGCCGCCACCACCCCCCCACCCGTCTTCGAGCGGCTGGGCGGCAAGTACGTGCTCTTCTGCCTGACCAAGTACTACGCTCACAAGAACCTGGAGCTGCTGGTGGAGCTGTTTCGGGACTACGGCGCGGACTTGAGCGACGTCGTAATCCTGCTCACCGTGCAGGCCGATCAGCACCCGCGGGCGCCCGCGTTGATCGACAGCCTCCACGACCCGGCCGTGCGTGAGCACTTCGTAAACGTGGGGCCCGTGGGCCAGCACGAGCTGGCGGCGTACTACACGCACAGCGCCGGGCTGATACTGCCCACGCTCCTGGAGTCGTTCACCGGCACTTATCTGGAAGCGATGCAGTTCAAGCGCCCGATACTCACCAGCGATCTCGATTTCGCGCGCGACGTCTGCGGCGACGCCGCTCTGTACTTCGACCCCTGGAAAACACGCGCCGCCCGCGACGCAATCCTGAAGCTGAGAAACGAGCCCGGGCTGGCCCGACAACTGGTCGAAAACGGAACCACCCGCATCGACGGGATGTTCAAGTCCTGGGACCAGATCGTGATCGAAGCCCTGCAGGCCTTATGCAACCTGCTGACGGCGGACGCGACCAGCGCCGAGCAGTCCGGTCGGCCGACATGCAACGAGGATCCCGGCCCATGAAGCAGATACTGCAGAACCTTCGTAGCGGCGAGCTGGAAGTCGCCGAGCTGCCTTGCCCGCAGGTCCGGCCCGGCCATCTGCTGGTGCAGACCACGCGCAGCCTGATCTCCGCCGGCACCGAGCGCATGCTGGTGGAGTTCGGCAAAGCGGGTCTGCTCGCCAAGGCACGCAGCCAGCCCGACAAGGTCAAGCAGGTGCTGGACAAGATTCGCACGGACGGTCTGCTGCCCACCTTGGAGGCGGTCTTCAATCGTCTGGACGAGCCGCTCCCGCTGGGCTACTGCAACGTGGGCCGCGTGCTGGAAGCCGGGCCGGGCATGGCCGGCTTTGCCCCGGGCGACCGCGTGGCCAGCAACGGCCCACATGCCGAGGTGGTCTGCGTGCCCAAGCATCTTTGCGCCACGGTTCCCGACCAGGTCAGCGACGAGGCGGCGTCCTTCACCGTGCTGGCCAGCATCGGCCTGCAAGGCATCCGTCTGCTCGACCCGATGCTGGGCGAGAAGATCGTGGTGGTCGGGCTCGGACTGATCGGGTTGGTGACGGTGCAACTGCTGCGCGCCAGCGGGTGCGAGGTGCTGGGCATCGACGTCAACACCCAGCGGCTGAAGCTCGCCGAAAGCTTCGGGGCCCGGACCGTGGCCGCCGCCGCCGGCGCTGATCCGGTCGCCGCCGCGAATGCCTGGACCGAAGGCGCGGGTGTCGACGGCGTGCTGGTAACCGCCTCGGCCAAGACCGACGAGATCATGCACCAGGCCGCCCGCATGTGCCGCCGACGCGGGCGGATCGTGCTGGTCGGCGTGGTCGGGCTGAACTTGCGCCGGGCGGATTTCTACGAGAAGGAGCTGAGCTTCCAGGTTTCCTGCTCGTACGGCCCCGGACGCTATGACGACGCCTACGAGCAGGGCGGACACGACTATCCCTACGGCTACGTACGCTGGACCGAGCAACGCAACTTCGAGGCGATCCTGGCCACGATGAAATCCGGCGGCCTGGTGGTCGACAAGCTGATCACGCACACCTACCCGCACGCCGACGCCTCCGCCGCATATGACACCGTCAGCAAAGACCGAGCAGCATTGGGCGTCGTGCTCGAATACCCCGCCGTGGTCGAGCGCGCCCCGCGCCTGACCATCACCCAAGCGCCCACGCCACCCGCGGATTCGGCCGTGATCGGCGTGATCGGCGCCGGCAATTTCTCGAAAATGACGCTGATGCCGCACCTGGCCAAGTCCGGAGCCCGGGTCGCCTACGTCGCCGATCTCAACGCGGCGGCGGCGCGCCATCTGGCACGGAAGTTCTCTGTTCCGCAGGCCGTCACCGACTACCACGCGATCCTGGACGACCCCACCGTCAACGGCGTAATGATCGCCGTGGGGCACAACCTCCACGCGCGCTTCATCTGCGAGGTGCTGGCGGCCGGCAAACACGTATTCGTGGAGAAGCCCCTGGCGATGAACCTGGGCGAGCTGGCCCAGGTGCTCGAAGCCGCCGCCGCCCATCCCACGCAGCAAGTAACACTCGGCTTCAACCGCCGCTTCAGCCCCCACGCGGCCAAAATGCGCGAGCTGCTCGGGCAACGCAGCGAGCCCCTGGCCATGAGCATGACCGTCAACGCCGGTCACATCCCGCCCGAGCATTGGACTCAGGACCCGGCCCGCGGCGGCGGGCGCATCATCGGCGAGGCCTGCCACTTCATCGACCTGCTCGCGAACCTCAGCGGCAGCCCGGCCCGCTCCGTGGCCGCAACCATGATGGGGTCAGGCGTCGCCACCCACGAAGACAAAATGTCGATCACGCTGGGCTTCGAGGACGGCTCGGTCGGCACCGTGAACTACTTCGCCAACGGCTCAAAGTCATACCCCAAGGAGCTGCTCGAGGTCTTCAGTCAGGGCCGCGTGCTGCGGCTGGACAACTTTCGCAAGCTGACCGGCTATGGCTTCAAGGGCTTCGGCCGCTTCAAGACCGCGCGCCAAGATAAGGGACACGCCGCCGAATTCGCCGCCTTCATCGATCGGATCACGACCGGCGGCGAGCCGCTGATCCCGCTCGCTGAGTCGGCCAACGCCACCCTGGCCACGTTTGCCGCGATGACCGCCGCGGCGGAGACCCGCACCGTCGTGCTGTCCCAAGAGTACGCGGCCCTCGCCAACGCGCTGAAATGAACGCACTGCAACGCATGTATTACATGACCCGGGCCGTCGGTTGGGGAAACCTGCCGCGCCGTGCGTGGCAAGTGTGCAAAGGCCGCTTGGGCATCACCCGCCGCCGCCTGCCAGGCGGTGAACTGCGGCCGGAAGTGCTTCGCCGGCAATTCGTGTCCGATTACGAACCAGACCAGGCCGCGCATCGTTGGCGGCAACGCGCCGCCCGGTTCTTCTTCGCGCCCCACCAGCACAACGATCTGGCCCCCGCCCTGGCTGCGGTGGCGGATGAATCCACCTGGACCGACCGGGTAGCGCGGGTTGTGGCAGAGCTTCGCCAGGGCCGGATGATCCTCTTCAATCGCTCCTTCGCCGAGGTAGGTGATCCGCCCCGGTTCAATCGCGACCCGCTCCATCAATACCAGTGGCCAACCGGGCGGCACTGGAGCACGTACACTCAATTCGATCCCCACCGCCATGATCTGAAATGCGTCTGGGAGGCGTCGCGCTTCTCCTGGGCTTACTACTTCGCACGCAACTACCTCAGACGCCGCGATCCGGCGGTGGCCGAATTCTTCTGGCAACTCTTCGACGAGTGGGACCGGCAGAATCCCTACGGCCTGACGCCCCAGTGGGTCTGCGGGCAGGAAGCCACCTTCCGCATGTTCGCCTGGGTGTTCTGCGCGCAGGCGCTGCTGCCGGACCAGTCCTCTAATTCCCGCCGACTGCACCGGCTGACCGAGCTGGTCTGGTATTCGGCGCGGCACATCGAGCGCAATCTCAACTACGCCCGCGGGCAGAAGAACAACCACGCCCTGAGCGAAGCGACCGGCCTGCTCACCATCGGGCTGCTCTTCCCCGAGCTGCGCCGGGCTCCCGCTTGGCGCGCCAGAGGCCGCCGGGTACTGGAAACCGATCTGTTGCGGCAGACTTACTCCGACGGATCCTACATTCAGCACAGCATGAACTATCACCGCCTGATGCTCGACGACGTCCTCTGGGCGGCGCGGCTGGCGGAACTGCACGGGGAGCCGCTGTCGGACGACGCGTTGGCGTGCGTCGGACGTGCCCTGAAATGGCTGCTCGAGATGATCGAGCCCGAGACCGGACGCGTCCCGAATTACGGCGCGAACGACGGCGCCCAGGTGTTGCCCCTGAGCACCTGCGACTATCTGGACTTCCGCCCCCTGGCCCAGGCGGCCCACTACCTCTTGCATCGCAAACGCTGCTTCCCCCCCGGTCCCTGGGACGAGCAGATGCTCTGGCTCTTCGGCCCCCCGGCCCTCGACTCCACCGTCGAGCCGGCCGCGCGCAACGCGGGTTTCGCCGCCCCACTCGGCGGGTATTACACCCTCCGCGGCCCGCGAAGTTGGGGACTGCTGCGCTGCCACACCTACCGCGACCGCCCCAGCCAGGCCGACATGCTGCACTTCGACCTGTGGCTCGGACCGCTCAACGTTCTCCGCGACGCCGGCAGCTATCATTACTACTGCGATCCGCCCTGGCAGGACTACTTCTACTCAACCCGGGCGCACAACACGATCGAAATCGACCGCGCCGACCAGATGATCAAGGGACCCCGCTTCCTCTGGTTGCGCTGGACGCGCTCGCGAACTAACCGCTTCCAGACCGCGGCGAACGAGCGCTTGGGCTATTTCGAGGGAGAGCATTACGGCTACACGCGCTTGCCAGGAAAAGTGATTCACCGCCGCTCGCTGTGTCGGATCGACGACCTGTACTTCATCATCGACGACGTGCTGGGCAGCGGCGTTCACGACGTGCGGCTGCGCTGGCGGCTATGCGACACCGGCTGGCAAGCCCACGGCCAGGCCTGGAAGACCACCGTCGACGGCACGCGGCTCCAGTTGGCTGTCCGGGCGCCAGACGATTTCTCGGCTGAACTGCTGCGCGGCGAGGAGCGCCCCGAGCCCGAAGGCTGGGAGTCGCTCTACTACGCCGAGCGGGCGCCGGTGCCCGTTCTTCGCGTGGCCGGGCGAACCGCCCTTCCCGTGCGGCTGGTTACCGTCGTGGCGCCCGCCGACCAGTTCGAGCAGGTCGAGCTGGCCACCACCGGTTCACCCACCACGCCCTTGACACTGAGCGGCATCAACGACTCTGAACTGGCGGCGCTGCTCGCCGAAGTGAGCGGCGGACGCGTCCGACACGCGGGAGACCACCCCTGACCGCGGATCGCGCACAGATCAGTGTGACCGGGGCGGGCGCCAACAGCGCGCCGCGCTGGTGGTGCGCGTTCTTCATCATCGCGATCCTGCTGTATGCAATGACGGCCAACCGCGGGGTTCAAGCCCAGGACTCCGGGTGGCAGCAGTACCGCATCGTGACCGGCCAATTGGAGCACCCGCACGGGTTGGCGCTGTGCCATCCCGTGCAGTACTACCTCGGCCGACTCGCCATCCGAATCCCGGGTCTGGCGCCGGCGTTTGCCATCACGCTGGTCAGCACGTTGGCCGCCGCCGTGGCGATCGCCAACCTGGCCGCCACGATCATCTTGCTTACCCGACGGGCGACCGCAACCGTGATCGCGGTCACCGCCCTGATGCTCTCGCACACCTTCTGGCAACATGCGACCCACACCGAGTCGTACACCCTGGCCGCCGCCTTGCTCACCGGCGAATGGCTCTGCCTGGCAAGCTTCGCGGTGACCGGCAAGACCCGCTATCTGTTGCTCACCGCCCTGCTGAACGGCCTGGGAACCGCGACTCACTTGCTCGCCACCCTCGCGCTGCCGGTCGACGTCGCGGTCGTGATCTGGGCGGTCGTCTCCGGCCGCTGCGCGCGTCGGACCGCGGTCGCCGCTGCGCTGCTCTGGCTGCTCGGCACGCTGCCGTACTCAGGCTTGGTGCTCGCCACGATGCTCCACACCGCCGACATCCCGGCCACGCTTGCTTCGGCCTTGTTCGGCGGGTACGCCGGCGACGTGCTCAACGTGCGGATGGACGGACGCGGGTTGGCATTGTCGGCCGCGTACGTCGCCTACAACTTCCCGGGGCTGACCGTCCCGCTCGCGCTGCTCGGCATCTACGCCGCCCGGCGCACAACCGCCGCCCCCCGCTGGCTGGCGCGCCTCTTGACCGCCGAACTGGTGATCTACGCCCTGTTCGTCATCCGCTACCCCATCCCGGATCAATACACGTTCTTCTTCCCAGCCTATCTGCTCCTAACGCTACTGGCCGGCCTGGGACTCGCCCGACTACTGGCACTCCCCGCCAACACGTTCCGATCCGTCGTGGTGATGCTCGCGGCGCTAACGGCGGTCTGGACCCCGATCGTGTACCTCGGTACCTGCTCGATTTTGCGCTCACGCGGCCTGCTGACCAACCTGACCAAGCACAAGCCGTACCGCGACGGCCATCGTGCGTTCTTCGTGCCCTGGGGGCTCGGGGCCGACCACGCAGAGGCGTTGAACCAGGCCGTGCGCCAACTCGCCGGCAGCCACGGCCTCGTGCTCGTCGAGGATCACATGCAAAGCTTCGGCCTGCACTTCGCGCAGGTCGTCGGCGAGTTACCCGCCACCGTCACCATTCGCGAAATGCCGCGCGACACTACCGACCAAGTCGTCTTCCAACGCCTGGAAGTAGTCAACGAGCACTTGCTTGCCGAGCGGCCGGTGCTGCTGGTGCCGCACCATCGCGACCGGCCCGCGGCCGATCTCCCCGGGGCGCAATGGGAGCGCTGCGGCGATATCTACCGTCTGATTGCACTCCGACCGCCGGCCGAGCTTCCCCCCGGGCCGGATGGCTGAGCCGCGGTTGCCTCGCTAGAGCGACTCACGTTTATCTGTAGCGGCCGAGCCCCGTATCGGCCGAAGACGCCGACGTCCGGTGCGGGGCCCGGACGCTACATCAAATGGTGAAATGCTCTAGCGTGCCCCGGAGGTGGCGAGCCCGCCGACCCCCCGAGCATCATCAGGCCCGACAGCACAGGAGTACCCCGCAAAAATGCACGTGGCTTACATCCATCAGCACTTCTCCACCACCAAGGGCACGACCGGCACCGGCTCCTACGAGATGGCCCGGCGGCTGCTCGAGACCGGGCACCGCGTGACCATGATCTGCGGCGCCTCCGAGGTCAGCGACATGAACGCCGCGGACAGCGAGCGCGTCAGCACGCTGGACGTCGACGGCATCACTGTCAAACGCATTAACGAGCCCTACGCCAACCGCATGGGCTTTGTCGCCCGCCTGCGGGCCTTCGGACGTTTCGCGCGGGCGGCCACCGGCGTCGTCACGCAGCTCGACGCAGATCTGGTCTTCGCCTCCTCCACCCCGCTCACGGTCGGCATCCCGGGGATGAAAGGCGCTCGCAAGCTAGGCGCGCCCTTCGTCTTTGAGGTCCGCGACTTGTGGCCCGACGTCCCGGTGGCGATCGGCATCCTGCGAAACCCGCTGCTGATCTGGTACGCCCGGCGACTCGAACGCCGCATCTACCGCGCGGCAGAGCGGATCATTGCCCTCTCGCCGGGAATGAAGCGGGGTATCGCGAAAACCGGCTATCCCGCCGACCGTATCACCATGATTCCAAACGGCGCCGACCTGGACCTGTTCCAGCCCTCCGCCGAACCGTTGCACGACCCGCGTTTCGGCCGGCCGGACGACTTCCGCCTCGTATTCACCGGCGCGCACGGCCTGGCCAACGGGCTCGACGCCGTCCTCGACGCCGCCGCCGAGCTCAAGCGCCGCGGGCAAAGCGGCATCCGATTCGTTTTCATCGGCTCCGGGGGGCAGAAGGCACACCTGGTTGAACGCAGCCGCCGGGAAGGGCTCGACTCGCTGGTCTCCTGGGTCGACCCGATTCCGAAGGTCGAGTTGGCCCGCGTCCTCCCGCGGCTGGACGTCGGCATGATGATCCTGAAGAACCTCCCCGCGTTCTACTACGGCACGTCGCCCAACAAGTTCTTCGACTACATCGCCAGTGGTATGCCGGTGCTGGTCAACTACCCCGGCTGGATGGCGGATATGCTGCAGGAACACAAGAGCGGCGTCGTAATACCCGCCGACCAACCCGCCGCTTTCGCCGACGCCGTCCTATGGATGCGCGACCACCCCGAAGAGCTGATATCGATGGGGCAACGGGCCCGACAATTGGCGGAGTCCAGATTCGATCGCGCCCAGCTAGCCGACGAATTCGTCACCACGCTAGAGAGCGCCCGCCAGGCGAGCGAAACTCGCTAGTGTGTCTGTAGCGTCCGGGCCCCGTACCGGACGTCGTGGACTCGGCCGATACGGGGCTCGGCCGCTACAGCGCGTTTGAAACCGCGTCAGCCCGACTGACTGCCCTTCGTCGCCAGGCCCTGCAGAATGTCTTCACAACGCGCCAGGTCGGCTTGCTCATAGAACCGGTGGCCGTGACGAAACAACGCACGCACATCACCGCGCGATGGATGCCGAAAGTAGGAGCGCCGCGAGAGTTCTTGCGGGGTGGCGCCCTCGATCGCCGTCTCGCCGGCATAGAAACGCTGCAACACCACCGAGGCCTGCACGGTTTGCTCCAGCAAGACCGAAAAGACGCTCGGGTGTGCTTCCATCGAGAACCGCCGTTGCTCGATGATCGGACCAGCGTCGAGCCTCGAATTGATCGAGTGCAACGTCACACCACACTCGGTCGCCCGGTTGCGCAGGTACCAGAAGTACGGCGAGAGCCCGGCGTACTCCGGCAGCAAGGCATAGTGCAAGTTGATCGCCGCTTGCGAAGGCACGCCGATCAACGGATCGTCAA
>SDBT01019223.1_pt1 | contig 10711 bp, 4 predicted proteins | sample 2277101 | NCBI WGS metagenome assembly SDBT01 (sample SAMN10404973, study PRJNA504765) | marine sediment metagenome | isolation source: marine sediment core GS10_PC15, 103 cmbsf | place: Arctic Ocean: Southern Knipovich Ridge | collected 2010
CTCGGCCCGCAATTTCTGCCCGCCAAGCAGCAATGTGCCCTTGGCCCGCTGCTCGGCGATGCGCTTGCCCTCGTGCTGCACCTGCGGGCCGCGAGCGTTGCGAAGCTGCCTCAGCAGGTCGCCGACGGACTCCTGCGCCTCGGCTGTCTGGGTTACGATGAGCTGCCCCCCCAGTTCGCGAACCGACGCGACCGTGCCGCCTTCGCTCGCCCACGTGTCCCGGTCGACCGTGCTGCGGATCAGCTCGACGATCTCCCCGGCCTGCCCCTGCGGCGACTCGCCGCCATCGGCCGCATTGCCGGCTACGCCCGCAAAGAGCGAGCCGCTGTCGGTGGAAGCGTTGCCGCCGGAAGAGTCCAGGCTGATCCGAGGACCTTTGAAGTTGGGTGCACGGGTGATTAGGTCGCGAATGTCGTAGACCCTGGTGATCGTCTTGGTGGCGAGGTTATCCCGAGTGGAGATCGTGATGACTCCCTGGTCGAGGGCATATTGCAGGTCCGCAGTCGCTCCGCCCGCATCGTCCAAGATAAGTTTCAGGGCCTTCTTGAACGGGACCTTTCGCAGGGAGATGCTGACAGGCGTCTTCTTGTCGACCCCGGCCGCTTCCAGCGCACGCCACCGGACGTGGATATTCACCCCGCCGGCATCTCGCATGAACTCAACCGCGTCCGCCAGCGGAATTCCGCTGAAGTCGATCTGGGGCAGAATCGTCCGCATCCGCTCGCCAAGCGTGTCTTCCCGGGCGAAGGTCTGGTCAGCCCCGGTGGCAACGCCGTAACGACGGGCCCCGTTGTACATCGTCAACCGCGGGGCGGTGAGCGAGCGGCCTCCGGATTCCTTGTCGGGCTTGCCGGTCCGGCGAAGTCTATCGAGCAGGCCCTGCACCGCGCGTTGGTTCTCGTCCGTCTGGGTCACGACGAGCTTGCCGTCTATCTCCCGCACCGAGCCCTCGACCCCGCCACGGTCCTGCCAACTTTCCGGGTCGATGGCACCTCGAAGCAGACTCAGAACGTTTCCGTCCTTCCCTTCCACGCCCCCAACGTAGGCTTCTGCTTGGCCCGCGTGGATGGTGGCCGTCCGGTTGCCGGCCATGTTCACGTGGACCTCAGAGCCCCGGACAGCGATCCCCCGGATGTAGAGGCCACTGATGTCGTACACCTTGGTGGTGGTCCGGGCAGTGAAGTCGTCCCGCGTGGCGATGGTGATCACGCCCTCGTCCAGGCCGTAGGTCAGGTCCGTCTGGCCTCCCCCGACGTCGTCCAGGATGGCCCTCAGCGCGTCCTCAAAGGGAACATCGCGGAGGCTCACGTTGACCCCCGTCGATTTCTTAATCCCGGCCGACTCCAACGACGCCCACTTGACGTAGATGTTGACGTTGCCGACGTCGCGAAGGAACTGCACCACGTCCTCGAAGCGAATGCCGCTGAACTCAAGCTTCGGCAGGACCGCCTGCATGCGACGGTGGGTCATCTGGTTCGCCGGGCTCCCGCCAGGCTGACCGCCGCCTCCCCCGCCCCCTCCGCCAGCAGGCAAATCCCTCGGGTATCGCAGCAGCTCGTACCACGGCACCTGCGCGTCGCGGACGGCGACGTCTTCGTCGTCTTCCCCACGCCGGTCGTCGTAGCGGGCCGGGCTGTCCTTCGTCATCCGCAGGAAGCGGCTCAACTGGTCGGAAGGTTCGATCTGTTCGATCTCGCGCATTTCCTCGAACAATTCGTGCGCGGCCTCGGACTTCTGCTCACCGCGAAGAACCTCAAATCGGCCCCTGAACTCTCCCAGCGTGGTCTGCGTTCCGGCCCGCCATCTTCCGGCGATCTTCGAATCGACGGTGGCCGTCGTCGCGTCGAGCTGCGCGATCAATTCCTTGATCGTCTTGAGCGTCTCCTCGTCAGCGTGGACCACGAGGGCATTGGTCCTGGCGTCCGCCGTGATTCTCGGCGCCCGGCCCCGAGCTCCACGCTGCTGCGTAGTCGCCAGGAGCTGGCTGAGTAGTCGAGACAAGTCCCGCGCATCTGCGTTCTTCAGCACGAACAAATGTGCCTCCGCAGTCGTGAGGGCGTCGGCGGGCGGCTCGCCGGGCCGCGCCGGCCGGGAGGAAGGAAGCCGCCCCGGGGGGACCAGCCCGCCAATTATCGTAGACGGTGCATTGAGCTGGGCGGCGAGACCTTCGACGATCTGACGCTGCGTCTTCGCCTCCTTCTGCAACAGGGCCAATCTTTCCTCCATCTGTTCTGCGGGCGCCTCCGCCCCCGAGAGCCGCGACACCGCAGAGGGCGCCTGGGGCACGACTGGGGAACCGGCAACCCCGAACAATTGCCTGACGGGCTGACTGGTCGCTCTGCCATGGCCCGCCGCCGACGCCGTCCGGCTCAACACGGTCGCCTGCTCTCGAAGCGATTCGACCTCCTCCTGGAGGGATTCGACGCGACGACGCACCGCGCGCCGCTTGGCCCCCGCCACCGCCAGGCGCGCCATGTCGGTGATGACCGGCTGCTGAGCGGCCAGGTCATCCCCACGACGGCTTAGCTGTTCGCGGAGCTTCTCGCCAGTGGCCAGTGCCCGGTCCAGCTTGCCGGCAGATTCCAGGTCCTTCATTTCCCTTCGCAGGCGTTGGATATTCCCCTCCGCCGTTTCGTCGGCCGACCGGAGGGCCTTCTGAATCTCTTTAAGGCGATACTCCTGCTCGGATGCGTCCGCGCCCTTGGTGATGAGCTGCTGGGTGATGTCCCTGGCCGCACGGAGGCTGGCCTGGGCCTGCCCGTAGTCGCCCGATTGCGCCGCCTTGCGGGCCACCTCGAGCATCGTCTTCTGCTTGAGCTGGACCTTTTCCAGCGACTTGCTCTGTTCGAACCGGACCTTGGCGCCGGCGGCCTTTTCGGCTTTCGATCGCAGGGCGAGATTGCCCTTGGCCAGGTCGATATTGCTGAGCAGCCGCCAGGCGTTGGTGGCTTCGGTGGTCTTGGGAGCCAGTTCGATGCTCTTCTTGAGCGCAACGGCCGCGTTGTCGTATTCGCCCTTGTCGTATAGTTCCTTGCCCGTCCGCCAATAGTTCTGCCCGAGGTCCCGCACCATGGACTTGTTGGCGAAGGCCCGGCCCAGCAATGGCAGGCTGCCCAGGACCGGCACCGTCGGCTTGGTCGTGGGCGGCGGCGTCGGCCGGTTCGGGGCCATTACTGGCTGCGGGCCGAGCCTGGGCGCAGGTGGGACAAGCGGTTTCGTGATGCGTTTGTCGGCCGTGTACCCCTCGACCAACTCGCCCCGGCCGTAGCCCATGTGGGCGATGGCCGTCTCGGACGAGTACTGCTGCACGTTCGTCAGCGGACCGGACCAGCGGCGGACTTCCATCCCCGCCGGAACGTGCGTCTGGCACCACGCGTAGGCCACGGGCACGTCGATCTGCGGCAGGGGCATCTCGACTTGGCCGGCGCCGTGCTGTAGCCCGCGCCCGCGGTACATCACGACGAGTTCGACCGGAAAGCTCACCAGCCCCTTCACCGACGCCTTGGATCGGATCAGGGGCAGCAGGTAGGTGTCCGGCCGGTCGGGCACGGCCGACAGTGGGACGGATTTCTCGTTGACTCGTCCCAACAGGACGACCGACCCGGGCGGCAACTGCACGCGCAGGAACTGTCGTGAGCGATTGCGAATTTCGTAGCTGGCCCTGCACAGGATCGATCCGTCATCGCGGAAGAGCATCTGGTAGTGGGCCAGGTCGGCCATCGACTCCCGCAGGGCGAAGCCGCCGAGATCGACCATCTCCACCTCGGCCGAGAAACTCCTGGAGGTGATCTCATAGGCCAGCGCCGGGGGCCCGGCCAGTATGGCGGCCGCCTCTGGTGGAATGGCCGACAAGGCCGTCTGTCGCAAGCCGGCCATGGCCTCGGCCATTAGTTCGCTGCCACCAGCCGTATTGGTAATGACCAGCGTCCCGCCGGACCAGTGCCCGTCGCGAATGCCCAGCCCGGTGAGGCGCTTTCGATCGCTGCTGCCGGCGGGTCGGTGGAACTGCAGTCGCAGACGCGTCTGTCCGCTGATCTTTCCTCGCAGGAAGACGGCCACCCCGGAGCCGGTGGGTTGGGCCTCCCGAACGTGCGGCCCCGTGACGGAGACGCGGTCCGCCCCGGCAGGCAGGGCGATATCCAGTCGATCGGTCTTGCCGCCGATGATCCGCACGTTCATCACAGCCGTAACCTGCTGGATGCCCGCGCCTAGGTCCCAGGCGATTGGGCCGCTGAGCGCGTATCGCGGATCGCGCTCGACATCGGGGGCAGGGCGTCGGTAGGTCACGGACAGCTTGGCCCCCTGCGGGATTCCCACCATGCCGTGCGTGCCTCTGTCGTCCGAACCGGCCAGGCTCATGACTGCGCCTTCGACGCGAACGTCCCACGCCTTGGGCGAATCGAACCGGACCAGCGTCCGCACCGCCGGCGGGATGGCCAGCTTCAGCGGCTTGTAGAAAGTCAAGGCGCAGCGGGCGGTCAGGACGTACACGCCGGCAGCGTCGGGCGTAAAACGCAGGAAGCCCTTGATCGTCGCCAGCTTCGCCGGTTCGCCGTTGACGGCGACCTTCTCCCACGCCTTGGCCGCCGTGAAGATCGGCAGGTTCCGACATCGCTGCGGATCGAAGACGCGGAGGCTCACAGAGACATCGAGGACCGCTTCGTCGTCGTCGGGGACGGTGAGGTGATAGACGGCTTCCTCGGCAATCATCGCGACCGGGGCGGGAGCTTCCGCGTCCGGGCCCAGCAGGGATTGCCGGACATAGTCCGCCCACACTGCCACCGGCACGCGAAAGCGGGCGTCCTCCAGCAGGCGCGAACGCTTGAGCAACTCCTCGATGACTGCCCGATGATCGACGGGGTCAGCGCAGAACCCGACCGCCGCAATGAACAGGAGAGTCAAAACGAGTATGGCAGCCTTGCCCACATCGATCCCCGTCGGGGATTTGCCAGCCTCCAGCAGCGATGGCCTATGTATGAATGATGACAGAATATATGACGGGCCAAGTCCTGCCAAGTTCCGACTTTCTGAAAAGTAATTATTTCGCGGGGACGGCGTACGAGAAGAACGCCGCGCGGGCTTTCCCGTCGGGGAGTGGCCTTGGGCAAATGCGTAATCTATGCTGCATGTAGTGGATTACCAGACAGGCGGAAAAGGCAAACCAGCCGAGAGGCTGGGACGCAAAGCGTAGAGTCCTATGAGGATTGTCGCGCTGCCCCGCGTGTACGCTCCCCGCCCCCGCTGATTTCACCTGGCGCTTGGCCGAGCCCCGCTCGCAGAGCGTCCCATTGCATTCGGAGAGGCATTATGGGCTTGAAGATCAAGGCCGAGAAGACCCTTCCCATCGGAGTGGACTTGGGCACCAGTACGCTGAAGATGGCTCAGCTCAAGACCACGGAGAGCAGCTTTGCACTTGTGGCGGCACAGTGCATTCGGGTTCCGGCCGAATGCCGCAGCGATTTCGAGCGGCAACTGGACATGCAGTGCGACGAGATTCGCCGCATGCTCAAGAACGGACGGTTCAAGGGCCGAAGGGCGATCCTGTCCCTTCCGGCCGCCGCCACATTCCTCCAGCCGATCAAGATACCCCTCAGCCCGCCCGCAGGCCTGGAAAACGCCATCAAGGACGAGGTCAGGGAAAGTCTGCCCTACTCCTTGGATGACGCAGTGATCCGGCACATCCTGGGCGGAATCGTCTACAAGGACGGGGAGCAGATCCAGGAGCGCATCGTCATCGCCGCATCCCGTAACGAGTTGAAGAGCTACCTGTCCATGGCCAACCGGGCCGGACTGGACGTTGTCGGCGTGAACATCGACGCCTGCGCAATCGTCGAGTGCTTCGCCCGAACATTCCGGCGAGCAACGGACGAATCGCGTGTCACGCTCTTCATCGACATCGGCTCGGCCAACACGCAGGTCGTGCTCGCCCATGGCCAGAAGATGGCGTTCGCGCGAAACCTGAACATCGGCGGGCAAGCGCTGGACCAGACCGTATCGAGTTCTCTCGACATCTCGCTTGAGCAGGCACAGCAGATCAGTCGCACGATGCTCAACGGTGAGACGACGACGGCGGCCGAAGACGATCTGTTCCGGCTGCTGGACACCCGCATCGCCGACATCGCCGAGAGGATCACACAGTGCCTGCGATACCACGAATCCGTATTCCACAGCCCAGCTATCGATCACGTGGTCTTCGTGGGCGGACAGGCGCACAACAGCCGCCTGTGCCGCTCCATCGCTGAGCGGCTCAACCTGCCCGCGAAGGTCGGTGACCCGCTGGCCGGGATGAAGCGTGACGAAGACAGCGACGGACAAGTCGGGCTGGATACCCGCAGGCCTCAGCCATCGTGGGCGGTGGCGATCGGGCTGAGTATGGGCGCCACCGTTGCGGCCTGAGATGGCGCGCACGCAGGCGTCTCAATGACAAGAACACCTACGCCAGGGCAGGCGCGGGGCAGGAGTAAGGGCTATGTTGAAGGTACTTGCGATCGTCAATGAGAAGGGGGGCACCGCCAAGACAACCACGGCGGTGAACCTCTCCGCCGCACTGGGAGAGATGGGCAAGAAGGTGCTCCTGGTGGACCTCGACGGACAGGCGGCGTCCTCTAGGTGGCTGGGGGTGGAGGACGACACCAGCTTCGCCGACGCACTGTGGCGCGGGGACGAACTCAAGCCCATTCGCGATGTAATCCCTGGCGTCTCCCTGGCCCCGGGCAGCGGAAAGCTCGATTCCGTCGCCCACGATCTGAGGCCAACGCAGGGAGGCCAGTTGCGCAAGCTGCTCTCCAAGATAACCGGCTTCGACTACGTCGTGATCGACTGCCCGCCCAGCTTGGGCAACCGCCTGCTGGGCAACGCGCTGCTGGCCGCGACGCACGCTATTGTCCCGGTCGAAACGTCCATCCTGGCCATGGACGGGCTGAAGATCCTCCTGACTACGATCAACGACGTCCGCGAGGGCTTCGACCACGATATTGCCCTGGCCGGCGTGCTGGCCTGTCGATACGACGCCCGCACACGACTCAGCCGGCTGGTCCTGGCCGAATTGAGGCGCGCGCTGCCCGGGAAGGTTTTCGATAGCTATATCCGCGAGAACGTTCGCCTCCGGGAATGCCCGGCGTCCGGCCAAAGCATCCTCACGTACGCCCCCGACAGCAATGGGGCCAAGGACTATCGCCGACTCGCCCGCGAACTGATGGGTGTCCTCGCCCAGTCTGACGCATCCGCGTCCGAGGAGTACCTCCAGCAGGGCCCGACTGATGAGCATCGCGACGGGCTGTCCAAACTCCGCCAGCAGGTGGACGCACTCTTGCGGCGGTCCACTCCGGCCAGCCAGAGGGAGACTAAGGCGCCCCTCCCCGAGGCCCAGGACGCGTCTGCGCCGGTTGTGGAGGTCCCTGCCACGCTCGAGCCCTCGGGCGCAACAGTCGAAGACGCCGGGCCGGTTGAGGAGAACAGCCCCGAGGCCGTCGAGTCGAAGGGAGAGCCCGTATCCTCGCCTGCGGCCGACCTGATGCAGATACCATGGGAAAGGCGGAAGGCGGTGAAGGGACCGGCCGGCCAGGCGCCGACGGAATCCAAGCAGCCCTGGGATGGACCGCCCGTATCGGCTCCGCTGCCGGAGGTCTCTTCCGCTTTCGCCCCCGGTGACACCAAGGAAGAGCCGGTCGCGGTAGGCGCCCCGTCGGCCGGGGAGATGGCCGTCTCGTTCGACAGCTCGCCGAGCCCCGCCGACCAGCCGCCGACCTCGCACGCGGATGTACCACCGGAAAGCGACGCCGATGCCGGCGGACCGGATTATCCTGCTCTGCGAGCTATCGTGGAAGGAATGAAGGCGGGTAGCAAGTCCGGCGATGAGAACGATCACGAGCACAGCAGCAAGAACAGCGGCTGGCTGGGCATTCTCAAGAAGCGACCGGCATAGCTGGGTATCGAACACAGGGCAGAGACGGTGCAGGAGTAGGTGGAGCGTAATGAAGCAGAAAGGGCTCATGTTGGCTGGCCGGCTGGGCATGCCGGGACGGGGAACGCCGGTGCCCGACAAGAGCAGCAGCTATGGCATCAACCGGCTGGGCATCTCGGCGGACGCCGATCGGGGGCCCGAACCGTTCGACCCTTCGCCCCACGACCCCACCAAAGCCAAGCCCCAACAGCGTACGGATGTGCTGGAGGAGCGCGCCGATAGCGAATACCGCGACCTGCCCGAGATGCTGGCAGCGGCAAGGCCGCCCCGACCGAGAATACCCGCAGCGATGGCGGTAGCAGTGGGGGGCGGCGTGGTCCTTGTCCTGGTCTTTCTGGGCTGGCTGTGCTTCGGCGGCAGCGATACCCCTGAATCGGCGGCAGCGTCCGTCGCAGCCCAGCCGCAGGCGCCATCTGTCGCCCAGGCGGAGAGCGCGCAGGACAAGCCTGCCCGTCCGGCCGGCCCGGCACACGGCGGGAGCCACGAGCGGGCCGCCAAGTACGACCACCCGCTGTCAACACCTCTGCGACCCGCCCGAATCGACTTCGCCGGCAGAGCCGGCTCGGCGCTCCGGCCATCTGCGGCGCGACCAAGTCCGGGCCGCGCCAGGCCCCGGCCGGCCGACCACGAACTCGGCGGGTACGTTGCGGACGCCTCGCGGCGGCCCAAGCCAGTTCCGGCCTCAAAGCCCACCACCCAGAATCCCGCGGAGAAGCCGGCCAAGAAGCCCCCCACGCAGCCGGAGCCGATCCTGCATTCCGGTCCGCCTGATCTTCTCGTCAGTTGCATCATGCGCGGCCTCGGCGGGCCGACAGCCATCATCAACGGAGTGCCCGTCAGCGAAGGAGATACGGTCAAGGGAGTGAAGGTCGTGCGAATCGGCGACTTCTCCGTCGAGGTGGAGCACAACGGCCAGCGGTTCCTGCTGGGTACATCCACGCCGAGGACGCAGACTCCCCGCCGCAACGATACGGACGAAGAAGATGCTCCCCCCAAGAAATCCGAGTCGAAAGAGGACTGATCAAGTCAGCCTGCTCGGCAACTCCAGCTGACGTGGGCCGCTGCCATCCAGCAGGCCCCGGCACGCCGGCTCACGCCCACAGGAAGGTGCGCCCGGTCAGCAGCGTGTAGGCCTCGATATACTTCTCGCGCGTCTTCTGCACGATATCGGTCGGCAGGACAGGCGCGGGCGGACGCCGGTTGAACTTGATCTTGTCCAGGTAATTGCGGACGAACTGCTTGTCAAAGCTGGGCTGATCCTTGCCTGGCTTGTAGCCGTCGGCCGGCCAGAAGCGGGAAGAGTCGGGTGTGAGCACCTCGTCGATGAGGATCAGTTCGCCATCGGCGGTCTTACCCCACTCGAACTTCGTATCGGCGATGATCACGCCCCGCTCGGCGGCGTATTCCGCCGCGGCCGTGTAAAGGGTGATGGAGCGTTCCTTCAACTCCGCCGCCAGTTCCTCACCGACCAGCTCGCCGGCAACGCTTTGGGATATATTCTCATCATGGCCGCTTGCAGCCTTCGTGGCCGGGGTGAAGATCGGCGCGGGCAGCTTCTCGCACTGCTTGAGCCCGGACGGCAGCACGATCCCGCAGACGCTCTGAGATTTCTGGTACTCACGCCAGCCGCTGCCGGCCAGGTAGCCGCGGACCACGCACTCGATGGGAACCACTTTGCAGGCCTTGCAGAGCATGAACCGCCCGTCGAGTTCCTCGGTCTGGAAGGCTTCGGGCAAGTCCTTCAGGGCCGAGGAGATCAGGTGGTGGGGCGTCAGGTTGCCCAACTGCTCAAACCAGAACAGGCTGATTTGCGTCAGCACCCGTCCTTTGTCCGGGATGCCGTTGGGCATCACCACGTCGTAGGCGCTGATGCGGTCGGTCGCGACGATCACCAGCCGATCGTCGAGTTCGTAGATATCCCGCACCTTGCCGCTGCGTTTGGGATAATCGGCGATGGAGGATGTCAGTAGAGCTGTGCTTTTCATATCACGACACCTATACCGGCCCCGTATGCGAGAATCAAGTACCAGATTCTCGTTCCGCGGGGCGTGGCTACGGGCAGATGATCCGGACCGTCATCCACGCGGCCAGGAACGTCAACTGCGTCAGGAAGTTCGTCGCCAGCAGAGCCTCGCGACAGGCGCCGCCACGCAGCCGGCACACGACGATTCCGCCGCCGAGCGCAGCGGCGATGGCCGCGGCCGGGGGGACGAATCGCATCGCCGGCGGCAGGAAGATCAGGTAGATCAACGAGGCCCCCAGCGGCACGGCCAGCGCAGAGGCCACCGTGATGGGCCCGGTGGATTCGATCAGCCGACGCGTCGGCGCGTCCGTGCGCGGGCCGCAGCGGCAGAACTGCCCGACGGCGAACATGCCCCACGCGCCCCACAGGCCCATCAGCACCAGCGCCCGGTACAGCGCCCGCGGCCAGAGCCACATCCACGCTTGGGGTAGCTGGGTAGGCCAGTCGGGGTCGCCGACAGCGTAATTGATTAAGGCCCCGATGCCGGCGGCCAGTGCCACCAGCGCCGGCCAGAGGATCCACCACCGGCGAGGACCGAACGTTCCGATCAGCGCCGTCGCCGCCCGCCGGAACGCCGCCACGACGGCCACCCCGCACAGGGCCGACGGAACCACCCAGTCCAGCCGACTCGACCAAGTGAGGTGGTAGGCCCGGTCCCAGACGCCGACCAGGATCAAGCCCCATGCCGCCGACAGCAACATCGTCGGCCAAGCCAGCCGGACGAA
>SDBT01019224.1_pt1 | contig 10711 bp, 8 predicted proteins | sample 2277101 | NCBI WGS metagenome assembly SDBT01 (sample SAMN10404973, study PRJNA504765) | marine sediment metagenome | isolation source: marine sediment core GS10_PC15, 103 cmbsf | place: Arctic Ocean: Southern Knipovich Ridge | collected 2010
GGCTATATCGTCGCGTGCAGCAACACGCAGCCGACAAAGCTGTCTAGTGCGGCTGAGTCAGACAAGAACAATGAGGCAAAGAACGCCGCCAATCAGCCGAAAGCAGATCGTGCAACGCACGAATCGGATGGCAATGCGAATGAACCAGTGGTCCGGCTCGCGACGCAACTCCGTCAGGATCAGACCCACCACTGCCGGGCCCATGCCAATGATCTGTATCGTGATGTCCTGCAAACGCCGCAAGAGCAATCGCTTGCCACCGCCCTAAGTGTTGACGAACCGTTGAGTGTTGCGTTGTAGGGTATGGTTGCATTCTGTGCGGATAGGTTTTCGAACATTCCCGCGGGACGTTGTCCCCCGGCTATTGTTGCTCGAATGGTTCCCGCCTGGAAGGTGGGTTGAGTCCATCCGGGGGTGGTGGAACCCGAGCCCCTTGAAATCCGCCCCGATTCCTGCTAACCTACCCACTTGTCAGTTTGCTCACGTTACTTTGAGGAGGACTCGCCATGATGCTTCGTAGAACGTTTGTTGTTTCACTTGTCATTACTCTTACTTTGGGGGGATCGATCCTGATGGCTGCCGAAAAACCGCTTCCGAAATGCTTCTTCGACATGACTGCTGACGGAGAGAAGCTGGGCCGAATCGTGGTCGAACTCCGCTCCGACGTGGTGCCTAAGACGGCCGAGAACTTTCGGGCGCTCTGCACGGGCGAGAAGGGCTTCGGCTTCAAGGGCTCGTCGTTCCACCGCGTGATCCCGAACTTCATGTGCCAGGGCGGCGATTTCACCCGGCATAACGGCACCGGCGGGAAATCGATCTACGGCGAGAAATTCGAGGACGAGAACTTCAAGCTCAAGCACACCGGACCGGGAATCCTCAGCATGGCCAACGCCGGCCCCAACACCAACGGGTCGCAGTTCTTCCTCTGCACGATCAAGACCGCCTGGCTCGACGGCAAGCACGTCGTCTTCGGTCAGGTCGTCGAAGGCATGGACGTGGTCAAGAAGATCGAGGGCTACGGCACCGATTCCGGCCGGACCAAGGCCAAGATCGTGGTCGCCGACTGCGGCGAACTGAAGCCTAAGAGCGAATAGCCGTAGTCACAGGTTCCCTGGTCGTTTGTAGTGACCGCATTCATGCGGTTATGGAGATCCGAACCCGATAAATCGGGTCACTACGAACCTTGGTCCCGCGCTTCGGGGTCGAACGCCCGTTCGGAAAACGCTCTGATCTCCAGCCGCGACAGGCGTTCGGCCAGTTCGGCCGGGGTTTGCGGACGGCGCAACGGCTCCTTGGCGAGCATTCGATGGACCAGACGGACGACGTCGGCCGGCAAGTGCGGAGCCAGGATCCGCAGGCTCGGCGGTATGGCCCGGCAATGCTGTCCGGCCAGTTCGGCCAAACTTCGGCCTAAAAACGGCGGCCGGCCGGAGAGCATCTCGTAGAGCATTGCACCGAGGCTGTAGACGTCGCTGCGGATGTCCGGACGAAGTGCGGAGGTGATCCACTCCGGGGCCATGTAGTTGCAGGTGCCCAACACGCAACGGTCGACGGCCGAGCCGATTTCGCCGGGTCGCCGCGCGAAACCGAGGTCCAAGAGCGTGACGTGGCCTTCCGGCGAGACGAACACATTGCCGGGCTTCACGTCGCCGTGCATCCAACCCGCCCGGTGCAGGGCGTCGAGCGTTTCGGCCGTCTGCCGGGCGAACCAAAGCGTGGTGGGCAGGTCGAGGTCGGCGGCAGAGTCGAGGATCGCCTGCAACGTTGTGCCGCTGAGCCATGGCATCACAAGAAACTGTGGCGGACGGCTGACGCGCCCGCGCAGCACGGGAATCAAGTGCGGATGCGACACGTCCCGGGCGACCTCTACTTCGCGGGCCAACATAGCCACCGCCCGGGAGTCATCTTCCCACTGCGGGCGAAGCATCTTCACGGCGTAGCCGGGCGGTTGGTCGCCATGGCACTCGGCGGCCCGGGCCCGGTAGACCCGGGCAAGACTTCCCTCGGCGGCCAACTCGACCAGTTCCCACTGGCCCAATCGACGCGGAAGTTCGGCTCGGTCGCGACGCACACTTACGGCGCCGTCGCTAGGTACTTGCTTGGTCTGGGTCATCCAAGGAAGCGCGGGGAAAGGCGGGAAACGCGATGGGGTCTACAGGTTAGATCGGTTGTTGGGCCAGCCAAGTTGAGCGGGTCGGCACGATCCGACGCAACACCCCCCCGGTGTGGCGGGTGGGTGGCCGTAGCGGTCGTTGACATTCTACCGGCCCGCGTCACAATGGGGGCGGCTCGCTTGTAGGGTGGGTCGAGGAACGAGACCCACGCGTATCCGGAAGGCTCTTCCGGAGAATCTGTGGGTGAACGCAGGGCGTGTTGTGGTTTGAAGTCAGGTTTTCTGAGGAATGGGAGGACAAAAAGAATGAAGACTCAACCGGAGATTCAAGGGTGAAACGAAGTGGCCAGTACGGATTCCTCTTCTCTGCCCGATGGAAACAGAGATGAGGAACCCGTACTTGGTTTCTCAACATCGAAAACCTTGCCGCCTCGACGGACGCAACGTGTTCCCAGGAAAGAACTTACGACTCCACCGGCTGAAATCAACCCACGAATTCTGCTGAGGAAGCATCCGCAAAAGAGGATGGTCCCCGCGTGGGTCTCGTTCCTCGACCCACCCTACGCAAACCAGGACTGTGCAAACTTGTATGGAAAGGAGCCATCGCCGACGACCCGGAAACGCAGCGGTGGTGGAAAGAGACCGACCCCTGCCAGAGCCGACTGCCGGGCACACCCGAGGGCGAGCAGTGGTTGAAGATCGAGGAGGTTTTTCATACGGATTGAGTCATGGTTCAAACGCGGGTAACAGTTGGCCCCTTGTTAGCCCCGTCTGAAACAGGGTGATGAATTATGGAAAAAGTAAGAGTCTACTACGACCGCACCGGCAATTCGCTGACCGCGTGGTTTGACGACCCCGCGCAGGAACACGTCTGCGAGGAAATTGATGACGATGTTGTATTGATGAAGGATCAGCGGGGGCAAGTGATCGGGTTCGAGCGGTTGAATTACCTGTCGAAGGAAGAACAGGCCGACGAAGAGACCGTTCCCATCGAAGTGCAACTCATCTGACGGAAATATGTACGAACGTCTCTTCGCCCGACCGCTAAACTCCCCACTCCCCACTCCCCACTCACCCCCATGCCACCGGTCATCTCATTCCAACACGTCACCAAGCGCTTCCCCGGCGTGGTTGCATTGCTGGACGTTTCGCTCGACGTCGCACCCGGCGAACTGCATGCGGTGGTTGGTGAAAACGGGGCCGGTAAGAGTACGCTGGTCAAGTGTCTTTCCGGCGTGATTACCGACTACGAGGGAACGCTGCTGCTGCGCGGCCGCCCCGTTCGGTTCCATGGTACGACCGACGCCGAACGGGTCGGCGTCGGCATTATCCACCAGGAACTCAACCTCGTCGAGGAACTCTCGGCCGCCGCCAACGTCTTCCTCGGCCGGGAAAAACTCACCAAGTTCCGGCTGCTGGACGACCGGACCATGCAGCGGGCGGCCGGCGAGTTGCTCGGTGAGCTCGAATGCGAGATCGACCCGCGGCAACTCGTCGGCGAGCTGCGCGTGGGCGACCAGCAACTCGTCGAGATCGCCAAGGCACTGTCGCTCGATACCGAAGTGCTCGTCATGGACGAGCCGACCAGCGCACTGACCGAGGCCGAGGTCGTGCGGCTGTTCCGCGTGATCGAGCGGCTCCGCAGCCGCGGCGTGACGATCCTCTACATCTCGCACAAGATGGACGAGGTCTTTCGGCTGGCCGACCGGATCACCGTGTTGCGCGACGGCGAGTTGGTGCAGACCGTCGACCGGCGGGCGACCACGCCGCGGGAAATCACCCACCTGATGGTCGGCCGCGAGATCGAAGAGACGGACTTGGCCCGGCCGCGAACTGCCGGCGACGTGGTGCTCGAGGTTCGCGACCTTTCGCTGCCGTGGCCCGGTCACGCCCGCGAGTGGCGGCTGCGCAACGTCAACTTCACCTTGCGCCGCGGCGAGATCCTCGGCCTGGCCGGTCTGATGGGAGCCGGTCGCACCGAACTGCTGGAATGTCTGTTCGGCTCCAGCCCCCACGCGCCGCAGGGCAAAATCCGCCTCGACGGCCAAAGCGTGTCGTTCCGTCATCCGGCCCGTGCGATTCGCGCCGGCATGGCGCTGGTAACCGAAGACCGCAAGCGGCTGGGGATCTTTGCCAACCTCAACGTCGGCCAGAACATCAGCATCTGCAACCTCGAGGAGGTCGCCACGGCCGGGCTGATTAGCTTCCAACGCGAGCGCGCCATGGCCCAACGGTCGGTCGAGCAGATGGGCGTGCGAACCGCCCGCATCGACACACCGATCACCAGCCTCAGCGGCGGCAATCAGCAGAAGTCGATCGTCGGCCGCTGGCTGCTGACCGGACCAAAGGTGCTGCTGCTGGACGATCCGACGCGTGGCGTCGACGTGGGCGCCAAGGCCGAGTTCTATCGGCTGATGGACCGGCTCTGTCGCGACGGTCTGGGTATTATCGTCACCTCCAGCGAGTTGCCCGAGCTGATCACGCTCTGCGACCGCGTGCTGGTGCTTTGCGAAGGTCACGTCACCGGCGAGTTGAGCCGCGAGGAGGTCAGCGAGCAACGGATCATGGAACTGGCCACCCAGCGTCCGGGCGTGGAAGTGTGAGCGTATCTTCGCTACCCCATTTAGCAGCCGGGCTTGCCCGGCGCGTGGCGGCCACCGCGTTTTCCACCGGTTCCGAAACGCGCCGGGCAAGCCCGGCGGCTAAATGAGGAGAATCGGGATGGGTAAGGACGTTGGTGCGGTAGTGCAACTGCCACCAACAGCGCGGAACACCCCTCTCACGCCGCTTTTCGTTTACGCCTCGGCTTTCGCGTATCCTTCCAACGACGGTGCAGCCACCAATACTGCCCGGGCGTGTCGCGGATGATCTCCTCGAGCCGGGTGGTGTACCATTGCGTCAGGCTGCGGACATTCTCGACTTCTTCGCCGCAGTCGCGGGGGTCGATCGACGCGGGTGTGTCGAGCTCGATGTGCAACGGGCGGCCGAGCCGCCGGGCACCGCAGACGGCCATCGGGGCTTCGTTGGCCAGCGCCAGCAGCGCGATCGCCTTGTGGGCCGACGCCGGCCGGCCGAAAAACTCTATCCAACACCCCTTTCGTCCGGCCGACTGATCGGCTAGGAAGGTCATCGTTTCGCCCCGGGCCAGCACGTCGACGATCTGATCGTAGCCGCCCTTCTTAGGAATGATATGCTGGCCCGTGGCGCCGCGGAACCGGTTGAGAAAGCGGTCGAGGTGCGGATTGTCGAGCGTTCGGGCGACGGTATACGTGGGGAACCCGAGGATCGCCAGCACGAACCCAGCCACCTCGAAGTTGCCGAAATGGGCCGTGATGATCAGCGTCGGCCGGTCGGACAACAACAGCTTCACCAGCCGGTCTTGGTCCCGCAGAGTGATGTACTTTCGCCAGTTGGTTTCGTGGATCTTCCGCGGCGCATGGACCACCTCCAAGACGAGCAGGAAGAGGTGTTCCCACATCTGCCCGGTCAGCCGTTGCCGCTCACCCGGCGAGAGTTTCGGGTAGGCGTGGGCCAGATTGTCGTCGACCACGTCGGCGCGAATCCGCAGTACGTTGCAGAACAACCGGCCGAGCCCGCGAGCCAGCGTCCGCCCGGTGTCGATCGGCAGCGCCTGCACGACGCAGATCAACACGCGGATCGCCAGATAGACGAGATAGTCGCCAATCTGCTTGCGTTGCATGCGTGATTCCTTTCGCGCAGTGAGGTGTGGCCGAGATCCGAGCGGCCGGATATTGTCGCCGAAACTGCCCGGCGGGCCAAGAGCGGTTTTTGGGGGGAACAGTGAAACTGCCACCCGAATAACAGTGGCACCGGCGTCCCGCCGGTGTGATGGAAGGTGTGATGGAACTCGTTGCGAAGACTCAAGTTATGCATCACCGGCGAGACGCCGGTGCCACTACTCTGTTATCGGCCCACGCCCGTCTTGCGGGCCTTTAGCACGGGATCGCTCTTCAGCGGGAGTTTCACCGCCCGGCCGGTCTCGGCGGCCTTGTAGAGGGCTAGGATGATCTCGACCGAGCGACGGCCTTCCGGACCGTCGACCGATGCCGGTGTGCCTTTCTTGATCGCTTTGAGTACGTCTTGGAATTGCCGCGTGTGGCCGTGATGGCCGATGGCGGCCGGGTCGGCCGCACCGCCGCCGCCGCTTTGCTGCTCGGACATCGCCTTGTGGATGGCCGCGTCGCGACGGTTCTTCCGGGCGAAGTCCCACTTGACGATATCCTCCTCCTCCATGACCGCCGAGCCTTCGGTGCCGTGGATCTCGACCCGCTTGAGATAGCCCGGGTAGACCGCCGTGCTGGCCTCGATGATTCCCATGGCCCCGTTGGCGAATCGGAGCGTGGCCATGGCGACGTCTTCGACGGCAATCCGCTTGTGGGCCAGCAGGGCCGTCTGGGCACGAATCTCGACGACCGGGCCCATCAGCCAGGTCAACAGATCGACGGTGTGAATGGCCTGGTTCATCAGCGCCCCGCCGCCGTCGAGCTCCCAGGTGCCGCGCCATGCCCCGCTGTCGTAATACTCCTGGGTGCGATACCACTTGATGATCGCGTCGCCGATGGTCAGCCGCCCGAACCGCCCGCTGTCGATCGCCCGTTTGATCTCCAGGCTGGGTGCATGGAACCGCGAGGGGAAGATAGCCGAGAGGACCACGCCCGCCTTCTCGCATTCGCGGATGATCTTGTCGCAACGGCGAAGCGTGATTTCCAGCGGTTTCTCGACGATCACATGTTTGCCGGCCCGGGCGGCAGCCACGGCCGGTTCGAGATGGGCCCCGCTGGGGGTGCCGATGGTAACCACGTCGACGTCCGGGTCGGCCAGCATCTTCTTCAGGTCGTAGTAGGGCTTGCAGCCGGTCTCCTCGGCCAGCCGGTCGGCCGCGGCGTGTACGGTGTCGAACCCGGCGATCAGCCTGGCCCCGCGAACGTCTGCAATCGCCCGGGCGTGAAAATGGGCAATCATACCACAACCAACAATGCCAAATCCGGTCGCCATGGGAGTTCTCCTGAAGAGTTGTCTGATGTTTTTCTTCGCAGGTAGGAGCCTGGATTATAAGAGCGGGCGAGCGTTGAGCAAAGGGAGAGCGGCAGTTTCGTAGCCGCGGATTTTCAATCCATCTTCTTGAGCGCAGCCCCACTGCGCCACCGCAGACGGATTGAAAATCCGTCCTACGGCACGTTGCCGGGTTACTTTGGGGCGTGTACGCCCTTTCCCGGCGTAGCCGGTACTAGCCCCGGGCATTGATGCCGAGATCACCAGCCGTATACCCGCTTCTTTCAACGAAACCCAGCCCCGTTCACGGGGCTTTCCCGCCCTGCAATCCGTTCCAACGCCCACGGTGGAGACCGGAGTCCCGTAATACGGTCGATAATTGGGATTCTGTAACATTTCAGCGAAGTGAAGCAGTTGCTCGCAGGCATCGGGAGAAAGAAGGCTGGAGGTAGTCAGACATCGGCGCCCTCAGGAGTCCTCCAGCCTCCGGTCTCCAGCCTCCCGCCTCGCGTTCTTCCATTTCACGGACACCTACTTCAATTGGCTGAAGCGTTACTTATTCGCCCATTCTGTCCGTGGGAGCCATCCGGTCAATAGGCTGTGCTGCCCGACGAGCGGCGTTTGGACCAGTTGATCAGACCGCCTTGAAGAAGGATCGCGATCTGACGGTCGGAAAGCTCGTGGTGCGTAGAGAAAGACCGGGCCTGCGCGACGTTTTCCACGATGACCTTGGCGCCGCGCTGAAGTTGTTCCCCGGGGTGAGGGATCTTCAGCAGGTCGTCCAGCCGGATCCGCTCGTAATCGGCTTCGTCGTCGAAGCTCAGCGGCAGGACCCCGTAGTTGACGAGGTTCTGCCAGTGGATCCGGGCGAAGCTCTTGGCGATCACCGCGCGCAGGCCGAGATACCGGGGAACGAGGGCCGCATGCTCGCGGCTTGAACCTTGACCGTAGTTCACACCGGCGACGACCACGTGACCGCCGTCGTCGGCTACTTGCCGGGCGCGTTGGAAATAGGTCGGGTCGACGATCTCGAAGGCGAATTCCGCCAACTTGGGAACGTTGCTGCGGAACGGCAAGACCCGCGCCCCGGCCGGCAGGATCTCGTCGGTGGAGATGTTGTCGCCCACTTTGAGGACCACTGGCACTTCGAGCATCTCGGGAACAGGTGAGAACTGAGGCAGCGACGGGATATTGGTCCCCTTCAACAACTCGACCTGACGGGCGTCCTCGTGAGGCGGCGGAGACTGCAACATTTCCTCGTTGCAGATCGGCTGCTCTGGATCCCGGACCCGGGGATAGGGCATCTGGAGCGTGCGGGGGTCGGTAATCACCCCTGTTAGCGCGGATGCGGCGGCCGTTTCGGGACTCACTAGGCATACCTTGTCCTCCCGGGTCCCGGAGCGTCCCGGGAAGTTTCGGGGCACGGTCCGCAGGCTGATCTTCTTCGTGGCTGGGGCTTGCCCCATGCCGATGCACCCGTTGCAGCCGGCCTGATGGATTCGTGCCCCGGCGTGGATCAGCGAGAGGATGTGGCCGTCGCGGACGAGGTTTTCGAGGATCTGCCGCGAGGACGGGTTCACGTCGATCGACACACGATCGTGTACCTGCCGGCCCTTGACGAGCTCGGCGACCGCGGCGAAGTCCCGGTACCCGGGGTTGGCCGACGAGCCGACGTACGCCTGGTAGATCGGCTCACCGGCCACTTCGCGCACCGGCACCACGTTGCCGGGGCTGGACGGCATGGCGATCAAGGGCTCGAGCCGCGAGAGGTCGATCTGGTCGTGCAGATCATAGTCGGCGTCCGGATCGGCAACCAATGGAACCCAATCCTTCTCACGTCTCTGCGACCTAAGGAAGCGTCGGACCTCCTCATCGGATGGGAATACGGTTGCGGTGGCGCCGAGTTCGGCCCCCATGTTGGCGATGACGTGGCGATCCATCGTGGAGAGACAATCCAACCCGGGGCCGTAATACTCGACCACACGGCCAGTGCCCCCCTTGACGCCATGGCGGCGAAGCATCTCGAGGATGACGTCTTTGGCGCTGACCCAATCGGGGAGCGTCCCCGCCAGCTCGATGCCCCAGGTTTGTGGCATCTTCAAATAGAAGGGATCGCCGGCGATGGCCAGGGCCACCTCCAGTCCACCGGAGCCAATCGCCAACATCCCCAGGGAGCCGGCGGCACAGGTGTGGCTGTCGGAGCCCAGCAGCATCTTACCCGGTTTGCCAAATCGCTCCTGGTGGACCGGATGACTCACGCCGTTACCGGGTCGACTATACCAAAGCCCGAACCGGCGGGCGGCACTCTGCAAGAACAAGTGGTCCTCGGGATTCTTGTGGTCTTCTTGGAGGAGGTTATGGTCGACGTACTGGACGGACAATTCGGTCCGTGCGTGGTCGACGCCCATCGCCTCCAGCTCGAGCATGACGAGCGTTCCGGTGGCGTCCTGGGTGAGCGTCTGATCGACGCGGAGCCCGATCTCTTCCCCGACGGTTGCCTCCCCCTCCACGAGGTGCGAGGCGATCAGCTTCTCGGCCACGTTCTGTCTCATCGCGACGGTGCTCCTTTGCCCGCGACCTCGTTCAGCGGAAGATCGCACCCCTGTCATCAGGACAAGTTGTGAGAATGATATGCCCAGCCCGCACGCCGGGCAAGCGAACGACGGCCAGCGTGAGGCAACGACACGACCCCGGCCGTCTGCCTCTCATCTTATCTGTTGGGTCGCCATCTGTTGCTGGGATATGGCAAACCATGGATGGCACCATCCGTGTGTCAGAATACCTTCCTTTCCCGACGCAAACGCCGCAATCCCTTATCCAGCACGTAAGTCGTGTCCGGGGTGTCCGAGATCGCCATGTCAAAATCAAAAACCCGTAAAGCCGTGCCGCCAGCAGGTTCTAGACACCGCTTCTTTCGCCACAACCCTGCCACCGCCCCCCTGTCGGTGGGTGTCGTGGCCAAGCCGAATGATCGCGGATTTCGGCATCGTGTCCGCCCGGCTCTCGATCATGGGAGGAATTGCAGATCGAAACCAACCTGGCCCAATTCCCAACCTTGAAAACGCCCGGCCTATACCATACATTCATACACGTCGCTCTGCGCGGCAACGGTTCTTTGATAACTTGGATCTGACGCGGCAGACACGGTCCGCGCTGTGCGCGCCTCGACCCCACCAGAGGCCTCTTTTCGACACGAGACGACCGAACGGGCCACAATCGGACGACTGCTGTAGACGTAACCCGTTGGCCCCAAAGCACTTACGACGAGAGATTAGTTTCCCGAGCGAAACGAAAAAATATAAGTCCTTGTCGCTCAACCACTTACGCCATGAGGGCAGGCCGACGGACGCCGTCGGATGCGGCTGTGGGGCCCGGCGGAATTCGCACTTAAGTCCCTGTCAGACAAGCACTTGCATCCATTTGGGCGTAAATATTCGTCGAACCCGTCTGGGGGGGTCGCGAATTAGGCGGTGGGCTGATCGGCACGGGGATCGGCGGCTCGCAGAGATGCCAGTTGGTCGGTGGTGAGATTCCAGGGCAAGAAAGGACTGACATCCGACGGGGCCTTGCCGCCCGAGGCGGCGC
>SDBT01019225.1_pt1 | contig 10711 bp, 11 predicted proteins | sample 2277101 | NCBI WGS metagenome assembly SDBT01 (sample SAMN10404973, study PRJNA504765) | marine sediment metagenome | isolation source: marine sediment core GS10_PC15, 103 cmbsf | place: Arctic Ocean: Southern Knipovich Ridge | collected 2010
GCCCTCCTTGGTCACACCGGTGCCAAAGACGTTCTGGAAGCCCGTTTTGTACTCGGGGATCTTATCCAGTTCTTTAACCAGCACGTCGAGATCGTGGCCCATTTCGATCGGGTTGTCGACCCGTCCGAGCGCTTGCTCTTCGAGGCTTGCGGCCCGGCCGTCCCAGAACTGGGCCTTGGCGTAGGCTGCGTTGATTACGGTCGGCGAGTTGGTTCCACCGACCTGACCACCAATACCCGTGCTGGTGGCTTCCCGTTCGGTCCAGGCCGTCTTGGGGTCGTGGCAGGTGGCGCAGGAGATCGTGCCGTCCTTGCTCAGCCGCTTGTCGAAGTAGAGTGCCTTACCCAGGGCGATCTTCTCGACAGTCATCGGATTGTCTTCGGGCACCGGCAGCGGCGGCAGACCCAAGGGGACCTTCGGCTGCCCGGAAGCCGTGACCGAGTCGGCCGACTGGGCCTGCCGAAATCCCGGCTGCAACACGCAGAGCAACGGCACCAGCACCGCGGCACCGATCATCCAGAAACGAGTCTTCACTTTCATTGCGGCCTACTCCTTTGGAAAACACATGGGGAACCACACAACGGAATCTCCTCGCAAGATTCTTCTTCAGTCAGTCGGCCCGCCCCGACACTCGCATCCTGGCATTGTAGCGCTGAATACTCACCTGCGTTCTACCCTTCAGGTCGTGCGGTGCAACGCGACCGCAGCGGCCGTTGCCGTGCGTGTCCGGGTCGCACAGCGCAAAGCACCAGGCGGTCCGATTGCGGGTTAGCGGGCAGCCCACGATCGCGGACCGTGGCTGCCAGGTTTTACTCTTGGTTGTCTCGTTCCGGGTTGTCATCTTTCGATTCTCTTCGAGGAGCTGTCAGTATTCTCTCCAAGGCGGCCGGATCGCTGACCGGTGCCTTGCAGGCGTAGTTTTCACACACATAAACGGTCGTCTTGCCCGCGATCATCTGTTTGCCTTTCAGCAGCGGCACGAACCGGTCGATCGCGTCGGACTCGTCCGTGCCCGGTTCGCGCAGGGCCAGAATCTTGTTGGGTAGGAATCGGCCGTGAATGATATCGAGGAACTTCCGCGTCTGGTCGTCGGTCGCGCCGCCGGCGACGGCAATTTCCTTGGTGGGCTGAAGCCGGAAGTCGAGCGCGCAGAGCAGGTTCATCGCCGCTTGAGGCCGAGCCCGCATCTCGTCACCCATCGACCGCAAGACCGTTTCCGCTTTGTCGGCGTAGTCGCGGTTATCGAGCAATTTGGCCAATCGAAGCAACACGGCCGTGGCGGTGGAGTTGCCCGACGGGACGGCGCCGTCGTAGAACGGCTTAGTGCGCACCAGCAGGTTCTTATGGGCGGCAGACGTGAAGAAGAAACCACCGTCTTCTGCGTCCCAGAAATCGGCGATCATCTTGCCGGTCAAGTCGTCGGCCGCATGGAGCCATCGCAGGTCGAAGTCGGCCTGATAGAGGTCGATCAGCCCGTCGGCCATCTCGGCGTAGTCGTCGAGGTAGCCGGGTAGCAAGCCCGTCTCGCGATAGGTTCGTTGCAGTTGGCCGTCGCGGACCATATCCGTCAGCACGAAATTGGCCGCGTTGCGGGCGGCGTCGAGATACCGCTCGTCGCCAAGGACCTGGTAACCGCGTGCCAGCGCCGAGATCATCATTCCGTTCCATGCGGCCAGGATCTTGTCGTCTTTGCCCGGTCGAACGCGATGGCTCCGTCGCTGGAGGAGTTTGCTACGCATCTCGGCAAGGCGGTCGTGCAACTGAGCTTCGGCCAATGCCTTATCGCGGACGAACTCCTCCGCCGCGCGGGGGACGTTGAGGATGTTGTCTCCCTCGAAATTCCCTTCGGCCGAGACTCCGTAATAATCGCAAAACAGCGTGCCGTCCTCGTCGCCCAGCACGGCCATGATCTCGTCGGGCTGCCAGACGTAGAACTTCCCCTCGACGCCTTCGCTGTCGGCGTCTTCGGCGCAATGGAACCCGCCGCGAGCGTCGCTCATGTCGCGGATTACGTAGTCGAGAATGCCGGTCGCCACGCGGCGGTAGAGGTCCTTGCGGGTGACCTGCCACGCTTCGAGATAGACCTCGCACAGCAACGCATTGTCGTAGAGCATCTTTTCGAAGTGGGGGACCAGCCAGCGGGCGTCGACCGAATAGCGATGGAACCCGCCGCCAAGCTGATCGTACATCCCGCCGCGTGCCATGCGGTCGAGCGTGACGGTGGCCATCTTCAGCAGCCGGTCGTCTCCCGAGAGGGCGTGTTGTCGCAACAGCAGGGCAAGCGAACTGCTGGGCGGAAACTTAGGAGCGCCGCCAAACCCGCCCCACTGCGGGTCGAACTGCCGCATCAGCGAGAACGCGGCGCCCGATAGAACCGTATTGTCGGGCAAAGTCGACTCGGACGCATCGAGCGTAGCGCGGGCGCGAATCGCGCGGACCAGTTGTTGCGAATTGTGGGCCACGTCGTCGGGTTGGTCGCGCCAGATTTCGGCGACCCGCGCGAGCACCTTCTTGAAACCGGGCAACCCGTGGCGATCTTCCGGCGGGAAGTAGGTGCCTCCGTAAAACGGCTTCAGGTCTGGTGTGAGAAACGCGCTGAGCGGCCATCCGCCCTGGCCGGTCATCACCTGCACGGCCGTCATGTAGATCTCGTCGACGTCGGGCCGCTCCTCGCGGTCGACCTTGATCGCGATGAAGTATTTGTTGAGGATCTCGGCCGTCGCTTCGTCCTCGAACGATTCCCGCTCCATCACGTGACACCAGTGACAGGCAGAGTATCCGATCGAGAGGAAGATCGGTTTGTTCTCCTTGCGTGCCCGGGCCAGCGCTTCTTCGCCCCATGGATACCAGTTGACCGGATTGTGGGCGTGTTGCAGCAGGTAGGGACTGGTTTGTCCCGCCAGCCGATTGGTGTATTTTTCGGCGGGCGGTTTTTTCTCGGTTGCCGCGGTTGCCGCGGCTGCATGGGACGGCGCATTCATGTTCTTACCACCTTCCGCAGGTTCAGAATCTTGCCTGAGCGAAAGCCACGCACCCGCCACGAGCACTCCGGCCAGCAACAACGGCAGGATGGCTTTCTTCATGGCACGTTATCCTTCTCTCACGGCCAGCCGCAACTGGGCAATGAAACGCGGGCTGACGCTGAGTGTCGTCAGTCCCAGTTCCATCAGTTTGGGCAGGAATTGGGGGTTGCTGGCTGCCTCGCCGCAGACGGAGACCGTCCGTCCGGTCTCTCTAGAAGCCGCGGCAATCTGGCCTAGCACCGACCAGAAGACGGGCCGGTCCGGCGTACAGTCGTAGGCTACGTACTCGTTGTTGCGATCCACGGCAAAGAGGTATTGGGTCAGGTCGTTGGTGCCGATGCTTCCGAAATCGGCTACTTCGAGTAGTTCGCGGGCTTGCAGGCAGGCGGACGGCACCTCGAACATCACGCCGTGCCGCAGCCGTCCCTTCGCCGGTTCGTCCAGTGCCTCGCAGAAGCGTTGCTTGATTTCGAGAAACTGTTCGAGTTCTACGATCATCGGGTAGAGCACGTCGACCGGGCCATAAGCAGAGGCCCTCGCCAACGCCCTGGCTTGCGTGCGCAGCAACTCCGGCCGGTCTAACAACAGACGACACCCGCGGTAGCCCAGGTGGGGATTGTCCTCCTCGGGCAACTCAAAAAGTGCGGTCCCCTTGTCGCCGCCGATATCCAACAGCCGAAAACAGACGCTACGGCCGTCCATTGCCTTGATCACCGCGGCGTAGCGCTCGAACTGTTCCTCCTCGTCGAGAATCCGGTCGGCGGCGAGGAACTCGAATTCCGTGCGGTAGAGCCCGATGCCCTCGGCTTGCTGCGCGATCGCATCGTCCGCGTCGGCCACCTGGCTGATGTTTGCCAGCACGGTCAACTCGGGCACCGGTTCGACGACACGGACCTCGCGTATCGCCGCGCTGGACAGCGATTGTGCCCGGGCCGTGGTTTCTTCACTCGGCCAGGCAACGACCTCGCCCGAATCGCCGTCGATCAGCAATTCTGTTCCACAACTAAGCCTGTTGCGAATGTCCTTGATTCCGCTGACCACGGGTATGCCGAGTGCCCGGGCAAGGATGCCGGCGTGGGAGGTTGGCCCGCCGCGTTCGGCGACCAGCCCCTTCGTCCACTGGGCGTCTAGTTCGACGGTGAGGCTGGCGGTGAGTTCTTCGGTGACGACGATCCGGTTGCGGCCTCGCTGGCAGTGTTCCAGGTCGTTGCACTGAAGGGCCGGGTTGATGTTGCCAAGCACATCGAGCAGGCGGCGTCGAATTTCGCCGATGTCGGAGGCGCGTTCCTTGATGTACTCGTTGTCCACTTCCAACAGGCGAGCTTCGTATCCGTCGAGCACGCGAGTGATCGCCGCTTCCGCATTCAGGCCGGCCGCCGCGATGTCATCGATAATCTGCTGGCCCAGGACCGCGTCGCCGAGAATGGCCTTCTGGGCCTCGAATATCTGGGCCTCGGCCGGGCCAATTCGCTCGGCTACGTCCCGGATCAACACGTCGAGCCGGTCGGCGGCCAGGGCCATTGCCTGTCGCGTCCGATTTTGCTCCAGTGTCACTCCTTCCCCGGACACCCTGTAAACGTTCAGGTTGCTGTGCCGGTTTTCGTTGAACAAGCACACCTTGGCCACGGCGATTCCCCCGCTGACGGGTAAACCGGCGAAGCGAGTCTCCGTGTTTAGGGTCGAGGTCTGCATGGGACGTGCGTCGGCGGATTTCAGTTCTCGGTCAGAATGTTGTCGTCGTACTCGATCTCGAAACGCAGCTTGTGCTTGGCTTCTTCTTCGGCCAGACGAATCAGCAGGTCGCGCAACTCGGCGTCGGGGGCGGCCTCGGCCAGATCGGTATAGAGCTTGAAGGCGGCCTTTTCCTGCTTCATCGCCAGGATCAACGCGTCCTGGTAGGTCAACTCCCCGTCCGGGTCGGCGTCAACCAAGTAGTCGCCGATCTTCAGGTCCATGGTCTGTTTTCCGGCCGATCCGAGCGTCAGTGTTCCGGCCTGCTTTACTGCCAACAGTTTTGCCTTGTGACCGTCCTCTTCGCGGGCAAACCCTTCAAAGGTCTCGCGGGTTGACGGGGAATCTGTCCTGGCGGCCAGCCGCCGGTAAGAGTCGGCGGCTGCTTCCTCGTTGCCGATGGCGAAATCCAAGATCTGAGTTGCCAAGTCATCTTGATTCATGGTTCTCTCCTCGCCTGGTAGGGTGCGTGCAACGCACGGGTGCCGGATGTTGCGGTGCGTTTCACGCACCCTACGAACAGTTATGAGGCTTTCCATAATCCGTGAAGGTTGCACATCGCCCGGACCGACATCGGGCCGCCTTCGACCGCGAAAAGGGCCTCGGGCGCATCGCCCGGTTGGAGTGCCTGACGAAACATCTTGCCGTCGGCAATCAACTCGATCCACTCGATCAGGTGCTCTTCCTGCATGGGGTGGGGCACCGAACCGACGGTTACCTTCACGCCGCCGTCAACCTTCTCGATCACCGGAACGTGTTTCTCTTGGGCGGCGTCGGTGCTGTTCTCGGCCAGCAGATCCATCGGCTGCTTGCAACAGACGAGCGTTCCTCCTCCGCCGCGAATCACCTCGACCTCCGCTCCACACTCGCCGCACTTGAAAATCTGTGAACTGCTACTCGCCATGGGTTTGGCTCCTCAATAAGGGTGTGGTAATCGAAACTACTTCGCAAGGTCCGCCAGGTACTTGGCGACGCCTTCGGCGGTGGGCGTCATGGCCTTCTCGCCTTCGTGCCAGTTGGCCGGACAGACCTCGCCGTGCTCCTCGGTGAATTGTAGGGCGTCGACCAGTCGCAGGGCCTCGTCGACGTTGCGGCCCAGCGGCAGATCGTTGACCAGGGTGTGCCGAACGATGCCTTCCTTGTCGATCAGGAACAGTCCTCGCAGGGCCACTTCCTTGCCTAAGAGCACGCCGTACTTCTTCGAGATTCTCTTGCTCAAGTCGGCCACCAGCGGATACTTGACTTGCCCGATGCCACCCTGATCCAGCGGCGTGTTCTTCCACGCCAAGTGCGTGAAGTGCGAATCGACCGAGACGCCGATCAGTTGCGTGTTCTTCTCCTCGAATTTCGAGACGGCCTTGTCGAAAGCGATGATTTCCGACGGGCAGACGAAGGTGAAGTCCAGCGGATAGAAGAACAACACCACGTACTTGCCGCGATACGACGAGAGCGTTAGCTCGGCGAACGAATTGTCGCCCATCACGGCCTGGGCGGTGAAATCTGGGGCCTGCTTGGTTACTAGAGAGGACATGGACGTACTCCTTTGTGGTTGGGATATCAGATGGTTAAACGGTTTTTCGTAGTGTAGGCGGATCGGCGGCCTGTCGAAAAAGGCGGCTTGTCGTTCGTAGGGTGGGTCGAGGTACGAGACCCACGCGGAAATCGTGGCCCTTATCACCCGCGTGGGTCTCGTACCTCGACCCACCCTACTCTTTCGCCAGGCTGCTAGGCCGGTGCGGCTGCCGGCGGGGGCGGCATTCGCCCGGCCAGTTCGCTGTCGATCATGAACAGTGCCACGGGGTTGTCGCCGCCCAACTTGAGCTTGTCGACGACGGTTTGGGCTGCCGCCTCTTCCTCGACCTGCTCGGTGACGAACCACTGCAGGAACGTGTCGGTGGCGTGATCGCTCTCGGCGAGGCTCAGGTCGACCAACGCGTTGATCAGACCGGTGACCTTTTCCTCGTGCGCCAGTGAGTTCTCGAAAACCTCCAGCGGAGCGTTCCATTCGGTACGTGGGGCCTCGATCTGGGTGAGCACGACCAGTCCGTTGCGCTCGTTGATGAAGTCGAAGAACTTCATCGCATGGAGCAATTCCTCCTGGGCCTGAATCCGCATCCAGTTGGCCATCCCGGCAAGAGTCTTCGACTCGAACCAGGCCGACATCGACAGATACAGATACGACGAGTAGAGTTCCGCGTTAATCTGCTCGTTCAAAGCGTCTTGGATTTTCGGTTTTAACATGTTCGACACTCCCTTTGATTTTCGTTTGACGTGGTTTCACACTCACTGCATTCCGGGCAGACACCGATCAGTTCGAGTCGATACCCGAGGATCTGATACCCGGCGGCCTGGGCCGGTTGCTCGCCAGTCAGGCCATCGTGCTTTTCGTCCAGATCGTTCATCCGTCCGCACCGGTCGCACCGCACATGGTAATGGCGGGTGGGATCGCCGTCGAAACGGGCCTCCACGCCGCCGAGTGCGTGCTTCTGGATTGTCCCTTGCTGGGCCAGTAAGTCCAGGTTTCGATACACCGTGCCCAAGCTGATCTTTGGCATTCGCTCCCGCACCAACTCGTACAGTTCGACGGCCGTGGGGTGCGAAGTGACGTTGCGGAGCTCCTCCAGGATGATCGTTCGCTGCGGTGTATTTCGGTGGAGTTTGGGCTGAAACATCGCGTTTCCTTATCGCTACTGAGTATTATTACTTTAGCCTTAAAATGTCAAGGCAGGTTGACAAAAACCATGGCCGCCGGTGACAACTCGCCGCCACACGATCCGCTATGGATGCCGATGGAGATTGCGCAAGTGATTGGTATACCAGATGTTACACGAATTGACCGGGCATCCGCAGCGAAACGGGCCTGCCGGGTGGACACCTTGGACATTTGGATAATTGAGCCTTGCCATTGCCGCATTACTGGTCTCCTACTCCCTCAATGCTGCCACCAGATCCAAAACGGCCTTCTTGCCGTCGCCGAAGTACATTAGCGTGTTGTCCATCGCAAAAAGCGGGTTGGGGATGCCGGCAAAGCCCGGGCTGAGGCTCCGCTTGATTACGACGCATGTACGGGCCTTGTCGCACTCGATGATCGGCATCCCGGCGATCGGACTGGCCGGGTTACGGGCCTCGGGGTTGACCACGTCGTTGGCTCCGATCACCAACACGACGTCGGTCTGCGACATGGCCGGGTTGACGTCACCCGGCTCCTTGAGCTGCTCGTAGGGCACCTCGGCCTCGGCCAGCAGGACGTTCATGTGGCCCGGCATCCGGCCGGCTACCGGGTGAATGGCGAACTCGACTTCGATGCCGCGGTCCTGGAGCAGGGTGGCCAGATCGCGTACGGCGTGCTGCGCCTGGGCGACGGCCATGCCGTAGCCAGGCACGATCACGGCGCGGCGGGCCGTTTCGTAGAGCATGGCCACTTCGACGGCCGAGGTCGACTTGACCTTGCCGCCGTAGACGTCGTCGGCCGAGGCGGCGTCTTCGCCGGGCTGCAACACGCCGAAGAGCACGTGGGTCAGCGAGCGGTTCATCGCCTTACACATGATCGACGTCAGGATCAGCCCCGACGCACCCACCAGCGAACCGGCGATGATCAGCACCGTGTTACCCAGCACGAACCCGGTCGCACACGCGGCCAGACCGCTGTAGGAGTTCAACAGCGCGATCACCACGGGCATGTCGGCCCCGCCGATCGGATTGACCAGCGTCACGCCAAGGATCGAGGCGATCAGAACCAGGGTGAAGTAGATCCACCAGGCATGATCGGGGAAGACGACGGCCAGAACCAATAGTGCCACGACGATCAGCCCCATCAGGGCATTGAGCAACTGCTGGGCCGGATACATGCACGGCTTTTTGAACGCCTTGATCTCCTGGAGCTTGGCGAACGCCATCAGGCTTCCCCAGAAAGTGACGGTCCCGATCAGTCCGGCCAACAGTCCGGCCGTGATCGTCGGGTCGATGCCTTCGTCGAGCGGCGTGTGGGTGACGATTTCGGCGCCGGCCACCAGCACCGAGGCCGCGCCGCCGAAGCCGTTGAACAGCGCGACCATCTGCGGCATGTTGGTCATTTTGATCTTGACCGCCAGCACCGCGCCGATAGTCGCGCCGATGACCACGCCGACTCCGATCAACAAGTAACCTGCGGGATGATGGAGCAACTCCCGATCGAGCAGCGTGGCGACGACGGCGATCAGCATCGCCAGGGCCCCCAGCAGGTTACCGCGGACGGCGGTGCGGGGATGCGTCAGTCCCTTCAGTCCAACGATAAACAGGACCGCCGCGACGAGGTAAGCCAGTTTGATAATCGTATCTTGTGTTTGCGGTTCCACGGCTATTTCTTCCTGCGAAACATTTCCAGCATGCGGTTAGTGACAAGGAACCCGCCGACCACGTTGATGGTCGCCAGGATCACGGCCAGAAAGCCCAGGGTGACGGCCAGAATGGGGAGCTTATCGTGCAGGGCTCCCGCCATCAGCAAGGCCCCGACCAGCGTGATCCCCGAGATGGCGTTCGAGCCGGACATCAAGGGCGTATGCAGCGTGGGCGGGATCTTGGTGATGATCTCAAAGCCGATGAAGATCGCCAGCATGAACACGGTCAGGCCGAGGATCAAAGGTAGTTCGGTTGCCGCGGATTTGGCCCCTTCGGCCAGTTCGGTCGCCTCCGGGGCTGCACTGGCAGCCAGCAAAAACAATCCAGTTCCCATCAGATTTATTCTCCTTAAGACTTGGTGTTTTCCTCGGCTTCGGTGCTCGCATTCTCGTCAGATCCGTCCGTCGGCGGTTCGATGCCGAGTAGTTCGCACACTCGTGGGTTGACGACCTTGCCGTCATGCGCGATCAGCGTGTCGCGGATGATCTCGTCTTCGAAGTCCAACGCGATCTTGCCGTCTTCGACCAGGTGCAGCAGGAACGTGGTGATGTTTTTGGCGTACATCTGGCTGGCGTGATAGGGTACTTGGGACGGCAGATTGGTCGGTCCGAGGATCGATACGCCATCGGAGACGACCGTCTCGTCCGGCTTGGTCAGTTCGCAATTTCCGCCCCGTTCGGCCGCCAGATCGACGATCACCGCGCCGGGTGCCATGCTGGCAACCATCTGGGCGGTGACCAGCGTGGGGGCTTTCTTGCCGGGCACGGCCGCAGTGGTGATCACAACGTCGCTTTGGGCAACCACCCGGGCGATCAACTCGCGTTGTTTTTGCAGGAACTCCTCGCCCATCTCCTTGGCGTATCCGCCCTTGTCTTCTGCGGCCTCCGTGTCGAGTTCTAACTGGACGAACTTTGCGCCGAGGCTCTCGACCTGTTCGGCCACAGCGGGGCGGATGTCGTTGGCCGAGACGACGGCCCCCAGCCGCCGGGCGGTGGCAATCGCTTGCAATCCGGCCACGCCGACGCCCATCACGAAGACCTTGGCCGGCGTGATCGTTCCGGCGGCCGTCATCAGCATCGGAAACATCCTCGGCAGCGTACTGGCCGCCAGCAGGACAGCCCGATAGCCGGCTACGGTAGCCATCGACGAGAGCACGTCCATGCTCTGTGCCCGGGTGATCCGAGGAACCATTTCCAGGGCAAAGAGCGTCGCGCCGTGGTCGGCCATTTCGCGGGCCGGGCCGGGTGTGCCCAGCGGATCGCATATACCGATCACGATCTGACCGGGGCGGAAGCGGGCGAAGTCGGCCCGGCCGGCGTTCGGATTGGCCCCGGCAGCGCGAACCTGCAAGATCACGTCGGCGGCGAATAGTTCACGGCGATCGGCGACAACTTTTGCTCCGGCGTCGGTGTAGCTCTCGTCGGGGAACCCGGCAGCCGCACCGGCCGAACTCTCGACCCACACTTCCAGGCCGGCGGCAATCAACGTCGGCACCATTGCCGCAGTCAAGGCCACGCGGTTTTCTCCGGGGAAAGTTTCTCGGGTAACGGCGACAATCATGTTCGCCCCCTACTTGGTGC
>SDBT01019226.1_pt1 | contig 10711 bp, 8 predicted proteins | sample 2277101 | NCBI WGS metagenome assembly SDBT01 (sample SAMN10404973, study PRJNA504765) | marine sediment metagenome | isolation source: marine sediment core GS10_PC15, 103 cmbsf | place: Arctic Ocean: Southern Knipovich Ridge | collected 2010
CTGCTGCCAAATCTGGATGGTCCGCCTGGCAACGTTGATCAGCGCGATCACAGCGTGGTTCAAAGGCACAGCCACCCATTTTCCCGATGAGCGTCGGCACTCGACCTCGAATCGGGCGCAGGTCTTCAGCGTGTCTACTTGAATCTAATTTGGGAATACATGCCAGGAGTGCATCAGTATACGGGTGCTGGGGGTCCAAGAAAATGTCTTTAACCAATCCCTGCTCAACGATCTCACCAGCGTACATCACTGCCATGCGATCTGCAATGCGGCTAATCACGCCCAGGTTGTGGCTGATATACAGGATTGTCGATCCTAGCTCTCGTTTCAGTTCGCTAATGAGGTCCAAGATGCCGGCTTCGATGGTGACATCCAGACCGGTTGTTGGCTCATCCATGATGAGCAACTCCGGGTTCAACAGCAGCGCCATGGCGATCAGCACTCGCTGCTGCTGCCCGCCCGACAACTGGTGCGGATAGCGGCCCATAATGTCAGCTGGATCCGGCATGCGCACGAGCTCCAGCATCTCTATGCAGCGCTCCTTCGCTGGTCCGCCTTTCAAACCCCCGTGCTCTGAGAGCACCTCGGTGAGTTGGTCACCGATGCGCATGCTGGGGTTAAGCGCAGACATCGGATCCTGATAGACCATGGCGATCTTGTCTCCACGGATCTGGTTCAGCTCCTTTTGGCTCTTTTGAAGGATATCGTCACCACCAAACAGGATGCGTCCAGCGGTTATGCTTCCATTTTTGGCGATGTAATTCATGACTCCAAAGGCTAACGTGCTTTTGCCACAGCCTGACTCGCCCACCAGCCCGAGCGCTTCGCCGGCCTGAATCTCGAATGATACGTCTCGGACCGCCTTTACCGACCCACCACGTGTGTCGTAGGCAATATCCAGATTCTCGACCTTCAGAACAGGAACTTGACCGGCCTTTTGCATAGAGCTATCCTCCTACTCTTGCTCTGTCTGGGCGGCAACCGCCCGGTCTGCAATTGTCCGGATTTGCTGCTCAACATCGAGCGGCAATACGTGACGCGGCTCTTCGGCCAGGATTTTATCGATGTTCTCCCGGGCGCGCTCACGCATCGAGGTTCCTCCGCTAGCCTGCCACTGTTTGTAGTTCTGCCGGTTGACCAGGCGCGGCTGCCAGCCCTCGCGCACGTGGCGCACGGTGTGCTGGGTCCCCAAGAAATCCCCGCTCAGCGCGTGCTTGTGGACCAGGTCCAGGGCCAGATTCTCTTCGTTAAATTCCACCCCTTTCGTACTGCCGGCTTTGATTATGGACACAATCTCGTCTTGGATTACCACCAGTTCCAGTGAGCCCATCAACCCCGACTCCATGTAGCCCATATCGTGGATCATGTTGCCCCCACTTAGCATGGACCCGTACAGGGTCAGGGTGCCTTCAAAAATGCATTGCTCGTCCAGCAGTTTCGAATCGCTCGCTCCTCCAGTGTTAAAGACCGGCAGGTTGTAGAAATGATTGATGTCAACGCCGCCAAAACCACCTGGTCCGGTCGCGTATGGCGCGACCATCGTTTTCATGTCAAGGTGGGATGGTCTCGCGCTACTGATGATTATTGGGGCGCCCTCGTTGACCAATTGAGAAATGACCAAGCCGACCAACGTGCCCGCATTATGACAGGCCATTAAGCCTTCACGGGTTATCGGACCAGACATCCCACCAAGTAAATCGGGCATGTATATGGTGGGCAGCCGTTTTTCGGCACAGTAAAAAAGTTTGCGCAGCGCGGCTTCGTTGTGCACAAATGAGGAGGTGGGATTGAGATAACAAATAATGGAAGGGTTGATGCGCAAGTATTCCGCACCACCCATCGCCACCTCGGCCATCTCGATGATTTCGGGCGTCCCTTCCCATTCGTAGGTGACGAAAGTAATTGGCTTGGCGCTGTAGGTCAGCATTACCTCAATCTGCCGCACTTCCGCAGCGACCGGCACGTCGCTGGGAAGAAACATGGACATGATGAAATCCACATGCGGCATGGCAGCGGCTACGCGAATGCCATCCACAACGTCCTGAAGCACTGCTTTACGCCTCTCACCCGTGCGGTGATCCAGAATATGCAGGCAGTCGGATCCCGTGCCGTAGGTCGATATACGATCCCCCATCGGCATTACCGGCTCCCCATTACGATTGTACAGCGTGATGCGGCTGGTCGCAGTGCGCAAGGCCCACTCTACAAGATGAGATGGGAAGCGGACATGGTTGTCTTCGACCAGGCAGCCAGCTTTTTTCAGCAGATCGAGTGCCGGTTGGTAATTTACATAAACACCGGTGCGTTCGAGCACATCCAGACTGGCACGATGCAAGATGCGGCACTGGTCATCGGACATACCACGGTAGAGTGGTCCAGTGAGTGCAGTGGTGTTAGTTTGAGGGTGCTTCATGTTCAAAGTTTCCTTTCTCAATCCTTTGCTCTGATTTTGGAATGGTCCTTTGTTTGTTGGGTTGGGCCTGATGCCTTTACCCATTTAGCTTGTCGAGCGCCTGTTCCAGATCAGCGATGATGTCCTGCGGGTCTTCGAGCCCAACTGACAGTCGAATCAAGCCATCAAAAATGCCCACTGCCTCCCGCTCATCACGTGTCATGTTGCAGTGCGTGTGTGTGGCGGGGTGTGTAACAATGGTGCGACTTGTCCCAAAACTGGGGACGATTGGAATGAGCCGCAAGGAGTTGATCACCTGTACAGCGCCCTCCCTGCCTCCCTGCACTTCAAATGAGAGTAACCCGCCAAAGCCATCCGGCATCTGTCGTTTGGCCAGTTCCCTCTGGGGATGTTCAGGCGTGCTGGGATAGTTGATGCCCTTCACTTTCGGGTGCTGAGCAAGGTACTCGACCATTTTTTCCGCGTTGGTCGAGTGCCGGGCCATGCGCAGCGGCAGCGTTTCGAGACTCATGAGCACCAGCCAGGCATCCAGAGGGGACATGATCGAACCCACCCGGGCGATGGTGGAGACCATGGCTCGGATCAGCTCCTGTTTGGCCACGATCGACCCACCCACGATGGCCCCTTGCCCACCCATGAATTTGGTCAGTGAGTGCACCACGATATCGGCGCCCAGGGCCAGCGGCTGCTGCAGGCAAGGAGTGGCGAGCGTGTTGTCGACGATCAGAGGGATGTTGTGAGCGTGGGCAATCTCGGCCAGGCCAGCGATGTCCATCACGAAGAAGGTGGGGTTGCTGGGGGTTTCCGCCCACAGGAAACGTGTTTTGGGCGTGATCTTGTCCTGCCACTCATCCAGGTCACCGGGGTCTTCTACCAGGTTGGTGGTGATGCCCATCTTTTTGGGAGCCATGTCGTAGAACATCCCATAAGCCTCGCCAAAGATCCTATGGGTGGTGAGAATTTCGTCCCCAACTTGGGCCAGGTGCTGCAGCACCACAAAGCAGGCATGGACACCCGAGGGAGTCGCCAGGGCAGCCTCGCCGCCTTCCAGGGCGGCCAGCCGCTTCTGCAGGACATCGACGGTGGGGTTGCTGTTGCGGCCGTAGTCGTAGCCCGGCTCTTCGTCATTGACGATTCGGGTGTAATGGTCGACATCGCGGAGGGGATAGATCGCGCTCTGAATCACCGGCGGCACAAAAGACCGAAAGGGTGTCATGTCCATCGGAATCGGGCTGTAGCCCGCGTGTAAGGCAGTCGTACTCAAGCCCCACTTCTTTCCTTCTGCCATGGCTTACCTCCTTAGTACAGTAAGTCTGTCGGGGTCTCTCTCCCCGGGATAACGAGCGGATACTCGCAGCCGGTCAGGCGAGCTGTTCTGGGCTTGCATGTTATAGTGCGGTGCAGCCAGCTAGCGTTGCTGTTCAATCTCCCTGATCCCATCGGCGATCATATTCAGCCCAATGACCAGCGAACTCAACGCAACTGCGGGGGCCAACACGATCAAGGGCTGTCGGAAAATCCATTCACGCCCCTCGTTGATCATGCCCCCCCAATCGGGCGTCGGCGGGGGTACACCCAGACCCAGAAACCCCAGCGCGCCAATGGCCATCACGGCATAACCAATGCGGATGCACGTGTCGACGATGATCGGCCCGCTGGCGTTGGGCAGTATCTCGCGGCCCAGGATGTACCAGAGCTTTTCTCCCCGCAGCCTGGCTGCACTCACATAGTCCCGCGTACGTTCGTCCATGACAAGGCTGCGCACAATGCGCGTGGTAGTCGGTACAACGCCGATGGCGACCGAAATGACGACGATAATGGCGGACGAACCAAAAGTGGCGATGATCAGGATGTAGATCAGCAGGGTTGGAAACGACAACATGATGTCAGTGACACGCATAATGAATGTATCGAGTATTCCCCCAAGGTACCCGGAGGCGAGTCCGAGCGGGGCGCCGATCAATAAGCCTAAGAAGACTGATACGGGAGCCAGCAGCAGCACCACACGGGAGCCCCAGATGAGTCGGCTCAGCACATCGCGTCCCAGATTGTCAGTGCCCAGCCAGTGCTCTTGAGAGGGTGATTGCAGCCGTTCACCTGCCAACTCGGTTGGAGAGTAGGGGGATATGAGGGGGGCTGCCACCGCGACGAAAACCCAAAACAGGACGATGCCCACGCCGATCGCTGCGCTCCTGGAGCGTAGTATGTCTGATACCAGTTTTCGCAGCCGCCTGCCCAGCGACGAAATGGGACGATCCCTCTCTGCCGGGTCCCGTGGGGCAGCCGGTTGTGGAGTTTTAAGTGGCAAAGAATCTGAGATGTCGCCCATTCTTTTGGCTCCGTTCCATTTTGGGATTAGTCAAACCGAAGGCGGGGATTAATATAGTACACGCCAATGTCCGCCACTGCTTGGGATGCCACTGCAACGAAGGTCAGCACCAGTGTGCCACCTATCAAGAGAGTAGTATCGTTCCGCAACGCCGCTTGATAGAGAAGACTCCCCAGCCCAGGATAGTTGAACAGCACCTCGACCACGACGACGCCGCCAATCAGCCAATTGACATGCAGCATGATGGCGGTGAATGGTGCAATCATGGCGTTGCGAAATGTGTGCCTGCGTATGACCTTATTCTTGGGTACACCTTTCAGCACCGCTGTGCGAACATAATCGCTGTCCATCACTTCAGCCGTGCTGACCCGCATCATGCGTGTCAGGTAGCCAATTTCGTCGAGGGCCAGGGTCATAATGGGCAATGCCAACTTGATTAGTTTTTCACCCACAGTGTTTTCTGGGTCCGGCAGGCTCACGCCGGGAAACCAATCCAACCAGAGAGCAAAGATCACGATCAGGAAAATACCGCTGGCGTAGGTCGGAATGGACACAAAGATGCCGCTCATGATGGAGAGAACACGGTCGATGGGCTTGCCTTCGTTTATGCCCGCGATGGAACCCAGGAGCAGGCCAGTCGGTACCATGAAGGCAAAACCCAGGGCTGCAAGGGTTAACGAACGCACGAGCCGCACCCCAATGAGCTGGCCTACCGGACGCTGAGAGTGGATCGAAATGCCGAAATCCCCGCGGAAAATACCGCTTATCCAGTCCGCATAGCGTACAACTGCAGGCCGGTCAAGTCCCAACTTTTCACGCAGATCCTGGACTGCCTCTTCCGTTGCGTAGCGTCCCAGCGCATTTCGAGCCGGGTCGATAGGGACCACTTCGGCAATGAAAAAGACCAGCATCGATATCACCAGCAAGGTTACAGCCATGCTGCCAAGTCGGTTAACGATGAACCTGAGCATATAATCCTTTCTTTAAAAGACCGTGGCGCCTCATACTTGTTAAGAATCCTTCGCAATTACAGCGTTTCTTGCAATGGCAATAGCACGTATTGGATCTTTGCATTGTGAGCCGCTTCCCGTTTGGTTTGGATAGGCTCAGCAGCCGCCCTGCAGCTTCTGGCGCCCGACGCCAGAAGCTGCAGGGCTTTACCTAAAGAACGATTAGTAAGTTACTCACTCGGATAACCACATCCAATGCCAGAGTTCGCCGCCTCTGGACCATGCTTCAGGTATGTTCACATTGCTTCGCCGGGCGCCATACTCAACAGCCCAGAAGGGTATCAGCATCGGAGCGTCTTCCTGCATGATGGACTGGATCTGGCAGAGCAGCTCGCGTTTTTTGTCGATATCGACTGTTGACTCGGCCTCATCCAAAATTTCTTCGAACTCTGGGTTGCAATAGTACGTTTCGCCCCAACCGGCTTCAACGGATCCGCAGCGGAGCGCCAAACTTGGACTTATTGTCGCCGGAATCCTTCCATTCCAGCCGCTGATGGAAAACGGCCACTCCTGCCATTGGTCCCAAAAAGCCGAACTGGGAACCAAATTGATGCTGACGTCTATCCCGGCTTCAGCTGCCATCTCTTTATACACCTGGGCGAGGTCTACACGGAAATCGCCATCTGGGAGGGCAAGTTCAACCTCGAGGCCATCGGGATAACCCGCCTCGGCCAGCAGCGCTTTGGCCGCTTCGATGTCCTGCGGATGCCCGCTCACGTCGGTGTCGGGGCAGTATTCTGGGATATCGGACCGTATCCAGTGGTCGTAGCCCACCCGGCCATCCGGGAAAACGAGGTCCCGTATCTTTTCACGATCCTGGACCAACCTGAGGGCCTGGCGCACGCGCACATCATCATAGGGTTCCAGGTCGAGGCGCATAACGATGGGCGTAATCCAGCCCGTGTCATAGCGTATGACATCGATCTCATCGTTCGCCTCTAGGTCTGGAACAATCCCTTGCCCAACATCCAGCAGGTCTGCTTCACCGCCGGTGAGGGCTGCCAGTCGCGCGGCGTCATCCCATCCAGCGGTAACGATTACTTTGTCCAGGTAGGGCAGCGCTTCACCATCTTCGCCAATGCGCCAATAGTTCGGGTTGCGCACCAATACAAACCGCTCGTCGGGAATGAATTCTTCCATGAGGAACGGACCCGTTCCGATGGCGTCGGCCGGATCACCACTGTAAAAGTCCTCCCAGCCGCCCTCGGGCGCGATCATGCTCGGATAGTCGTAAAGCGCCAAGGGAAAATCGGCGTAGGGACGATCAAGAGTGAGCTTGATCGTCAAGTCATCCACTTTCTCTATGCCATCGGGTGACAAAAAGTCAAGTCTGGCTGCCATCGACGATCCGACGTCTGGGTCCAGCCAGTGCAGGAAATTCCAGATCACATCATCCGCGCCAAAAGGCTTACCATTGTTGAAGGTCACCCCCTCCTGGAGGTAGAGCGTCCACTCCAGCGCGTCTTCACTGGTCTCCCATGATTTAACCAGGTTCGGCTGCGGAACCCCGCTTCCATCAACCCATATTAAAGGTTCTGCGATCGCCAATCCTACAGTACCGGTACCGACGCCATCAATGGCTGGGTCCGATACATATGGGATCCAGTTGTATTCATTGCGCAGCGTTCCGCCACGGACAGGAAAGTCGGCTGGCAGCTCTGTGGGTTCTGGTGCGGCCTCTTCGGTGGGCTCAGGGGCAGCAGGCTCTTCGGTTGGCTCGGGGGCAGCAGGTTCTTCGGTTGGCTCAGGGGCAGCAACCTCTTCGGTAGGCTCAGGGGCAGCAGGCTCTTCGGTCGCAGGAGCACAGCTTGCCAATCCGAGCACGAGCAGTACCAGGACAAGAGAGAACGTTAAGAGAGTCAATAATTTGGTTTTCATTTTCTTTTCTCCTTAGCTGTTGAAAGAACTGTCCAATATCAGGTGTACACTTGAATACACACCACCTCCTCTTTAAACATGAGTTCTTCCGGGAAATCGCAGAGTCCGCGATTCACGAAATGCTCTCCCTGTAGCACTTCCCACAACTGGACAGGTTTTCATTCTGTAACTTCTTGCTCTTCAGCCATCTTCTCCTGCCTGCGTTCCCACCACGCAATCGCCCTCTCTGCACTGGACAAGATATGGTCCAGCATGATCTCGTTTGCCTGGCTGCGGTCGCCCTGCTTGAGGAACTCAATCAATATGCGGTGCCGCTCAGCGTAATCTGTTTGTCCGGCTTGCCGCGTGAGGAACATGTAAAAGTGTGCCTGGGGTTTAATATTCTCAAGCGCTTGCTCCAGCAAATCGTGGCCTGTGCGCGACCAAATGTAGGTGTGGAACTGGAAGTCAAACAGGGCCATGCGCTTGTAGTCACCACTTGCGGGATCTGCATCCATTTCCCCCATCTGCCGAATGATCTCTTCCAGGTGATCAAAGTCCTCTGGTGAGAGGTTTTGCGGAGCAAGGCTAAAAGCCAGGCTCTCCAGAGCCGCCCTGAGGGTGGCAATCTCCCACAGGGTCTGCCTGTCCCACTCGGCGACATAGTACGCACCGCTGGCATCACTACTCAGCAGGCGCTGTTGTTTTAGCCTCACAAAGGCCTCGCGAACAGGGGTGCGGCTGACGCCGAGAGCCTCCGCCATTTGCGTTTCGCGCAATCTCTCCCCGGGAGGCAGCTTGCCTTCCACAATCGCTTCGCTTAGCGCATTATAGACGTGTTCGGACAACCGCTGAGGTCGCGCGACGGTGGGTAGCCGATCCGATAACATGTCCAATCCCTCTGTCATTGCGAGTCCATACACCTTCCTTTGTCGGTCAGCTCAAAGATCAACCAGAATATGGCGTGTAGCAGGGGCAGCGATGCCAGTATTTGAATTAGTGCGGGATGTATTGAGCGCACCGTAATCCCAGAAGGGAACCCGGCCAAATGATGTCCCAGTATACAGTATCCAGTATCCAGTATACTAACACATAGCATAATATGTTTGCACCGTTATGTCAATGCCTTTCTGTGACTGTTGGCACAAAGTAGTAGAGTCCCCTTTGTGCAAAGTAAAAATGTCCCCATTCGATGAGATGAACACACAAATCCAAGCCATCGAAAGGGAAGGACAAAGTGAGCGACCTGCTAACCATGAGCCAAAAAGAACTTACCCGAATAGAAGTGATACAACCGACAGAAAAGAAGACTTGAAGCAAAAAGAAGCTGCGAAGATGTTAGGGATAAGCGAAAGGCATGTCAGGCGATTGATGCGAGCGTATCGACGATCAGGAGCGGAGGGATTGATCTCCAAGCGGCGAGGCAAACCGAGCAATAACCGGTTGAAGGCAGAGGTCAAGCAGCAAGCCATAGATTCGATCTACAGTCAGCACCACGACTTCGGACCGACATTAGCGCATGAGAAATTGACAGAGCAAGCATGTGCTCAAGTACACGATCATCATTCAGTCGATGACCAAAATTCCTTAATGCAGGAAAGGTGTTAAAATTTATCACACATGCCAATGGGAACATTATTATGAAATCATCCGAAATGATCATCAGACCTTATCAAGATCAAGACTGGCCCTTCGTATGGACGATCATCAAGCCAGTATTCCGGGCCGGGGAGACCTACGCCTTTTCCCCCGATATTACCGAAGAGCAGGCCCGCCTGGTCTGGATAGAGAAACCCGAGATCACATTTGTAGTTGTCGGGGGAGATTCGGACATATTAGGTACCTATTACCTCAAACCAAACCAACCCACCCTGGGTGCACATGTCTGCAACTGCGGTTATATCGTTGCCGAGCAAGCTCGCCGGCAAGGTATCGCTTCCGCGATGTGTGAACATTCGCAGCGCGAGGCGGCAACCCGAGGTTATCGAGCGATGCAGTACAACCTGGTTGTCTCAACGAACGATGAGGCAGTCCAGTTATGGAAAAAATACGGATTTGAGATCATCGGAACGCTGCCAAAAGCTTTCCGGCATGCCCGACTGGGATATGTGGACGCTCACTTGATGTACAAGCAGCTGGTTTAAAATTCAGAAATTTTATGCAACCAACTGCCAGCGCGCTCATATCGCAACAGCGAACCTTATGTTAATAATGAAAATGGCCCAGGATATTCGCAGAAATCGATCTCTACCCATCCTGAGCCAATGCAATTTATAGTTCTGAAAATCTTATTGGTAAAGCACGTTCTCAAAGGCAGCCACCGTACCTTCACCGGACGGAGCACCAATCCATTGGTTCAAAACCTGTCCATCTCCACCGAGAATAAAGACGCGTGGTTGGTAACGGAAATCTAATATTCTCTCGAAGTTGTCATTCGCGGGATCATCGATATCCCGGTATACAAAATTGATGCGGTCGTAATATTCAAGCTCTAACCCATGCTCGGTGGGCGCATATCCCCGGCGGGGCCGTCACCAGAAGGCAAAAATTCAACCAGCTGTATATCTCCAGAGGCGAGACTAACCGCTGATGGATTAGTGGCTTGCATCTCTGTCTTGGGTGCTGGAACAGTCGCAGCAAAGCCATCCTCTGGACTCGGATATCCTGAGGTGGGTGGGGCTGGTTCTGGATCTTGAAATTCTGGAGGTGAAAATCCAGCTTCTGGTGCCGGATATGGATAACCACCCTGCGATTCAGAGTCTGTGTATCCTGCTTCGATAACCGTCGGTAAAGCAGGACTCGTCGCTGTCGGCAAGACCACTTGAGGCATAATCTGGGGTGCCTGAGCAGGCAGCTCCCGGTGCCCTTACCTTGGCCCGTCCCGGCACTCCATTCTTCGATCAGCTCACTGGGGTGCCAGTCTCCTTACCCTCGACCGGCTCCGACATATTTGGTTCGTGAACCCCGAAAAGGCACGCCTGGCGCATGCGCTGCGCCGTGTTAATACCCACAACAAACAAAAGCAGATCTCGATAGAGTCTTAGACCCCGCAAAAGGTTTAAGATTTGTGCAATTTTCTTTCTATCACGGATCGGTTCAACG
>SDBT01019227.1_pt1 | contig 10710 bp, 11 predicted proteins | sample 2277101 | NCBI WGS metagenome assembly SDBT01 (sample SAMN10404973, study PRJNA504765) | marine sediment metagenome | isolation source: marine sediment core GS10_PC15, 103 cmbsf | place: Arctic Ocean: Southern Knipovich Ridge | collected 2010
CAAACTCGATTACCTGTTCACCAATATTGGTGCGGGTTGGGTGGAAGGTTTGGGGACTGTCCATTGGCAAGCGATGGGCTCGGGACCGGAGAGATTGTCTGATCACTCCTCCGTTTCGGCGGTGGTAGTAGTGGAGGGGAGGTAGCCATGAAAACCATCATAGTAATTGTTGTTGCCACCATTCTACTCAGCGGGCAACTCTCGGCTCAACTGGCTGAAGGTGAATATTGGTACGCCGGGACGGCCCGCTTGCTGCCGGAGGGCCGCCAGGTAAATGGCCTGTTCCAGCCCCTGCGCTATGGCCGGTCGGAACGGCTGGAGTGGTCCCTCAACCCGGCCTTGGCCCTGGTGATACCGAATATAGCGCTGAAATTGTCCCGGGAGGAGCTGGGCGACTGGCAGATGGCCTGGCGGATCAGCGCGCACTATCCTACTTTATTATTGCGATCCCTGAAGAGGGAAGGGACTGGTGGTGTACTCTCCCCGGACCCGACTATACCGGAAGTGCCCCACCTGCTGTTCAGCCGGGGCGAGGTAATGCTATCGCGCAGGTTTGGCGGTGGAAGCCTGATAACCGTTAAAGGCGGCCTGGCTCTGGCGCTGAAAGCCGGTGAATTTGATGCTCGCCACAGTATTGATCTACCGATCCTGTTTCCTCGGATGGCAGCTTATCAGAATGGCTATCAGCTGAACCTGGGGATCGATCTGCTGCAGGAGTTGCCGGTCATCAAGCGCATCTGGATCGACGCCGACCTGTTCATCACCCCCGGATTCGACCAGCCCCTGGCCTTCGAGCACAAGGGTCTGACCGTGCTAAGTCGTAAGGGGCGCTTGGGCCTGCTGGTAGGCTACAAGCTTACCTGGTGCGACTATCCGTTTGGGACCCAATGGCACCTGCTGCCCCTGGTTGACCTGCAGTGGACTAAGCAGCGTAAAGGCAAGGAGGAATAGCGCATGCCCGTTAAAGCCCCCCAGAAACTCACTTTCGTGGTCAATCCCTACGGCGGCAGGAAAAAGGGTCCGGCCATCATGCGCCAGATCAAGCCAGTGTTCGACGCCAAGGGCATCGAACTAAATATCATCGAGACAACGCATCATCGCCACGCCTGGAGCATCATCCAGGCTATGGACCCCACCGGTATGGACGGCATTTGCGGCGTCGGCGGGGACGGCACTCTGCACGAGCTGGTGAACGGCCTGCTGTCCCGGGCGGACGGAGCCCGGATACCTATCGGCATGGTGAGCGCCGGCTCCGGCAACTCCTTTATGGAATCCCTCAAATGCTTAGACCCGCTCGATGCCGCCCAGCGCATCGCCTACGGCCACACCCGCCCCATCGACGTAGCCTCGGTTTCCCTGGGGGGCGAGCAGACCATCTACGCCTGCAATATCGTGGGCTGGGGTCTGCCCACCGACATATCGGCCACGGCGGAGAAGTTTCGCTGGATGGGCGGCGCCCAATATACTTTTGCCGCTGCCATCGAGGTGCTCAAGGGAAAGAAGCGCCGCGGCCGCCTGTTGGTGGACGGCGAGGAGATCAACGCGCGCTTTTTATTTATACTGGCCTGCAACACCCCCTTTACCGGCCGCAGTATGCTCATGGCCCCCCGGGCGAAGATGAGCGACGGCCACATTGACCTGTTGATCGTGCGCAAGGCACCCCGGGTCAAGGTGCTCAAGCTGCTGCCCAAGACTTTCAACGGCAGCCACGTCACCTCCCCACTGGTGGAATATCGCTACGTGAAGGAGTTCGCTTTCTTCCCCGAGGTAGACGAGCCGGTGAATATCGACGGGGAGCTGGAGGGCACAACCCCCATCCGCCTGAAGATGATACCCCACGCGTTCCAGCTGCTGATCTGAGCCGCGGGCGTAAGCCGCCCAATGCCTGAAGGAAGGCCGGACCGATGACTGCCAACTACCGCGACGACATTCTGGAGGTGCTGGAAGACCAGTTCAGGTACGATTCCCGCGTCCGGCCGGGCCTGATCTTCGGCCACCCCGGTTTCAAGCGCGTCGGCCGGGTATTCTGCTTCGTCTACGCCGACGGCCTGACCCTCAAGCTTTCCCCAGAGAATTACCGGGTGTGCCTGGAACTGGACGAGGCCGAGCCCTTCGCTCCCCCACCCCGGGATACACCCATGGGCACCTGGGTGGTGCTCTCCTTCCCCGACGCCCCCCAGTACCTGGAGCACTGGCATTGGGTGGAGAAGGCCCTGGCCTACATTGTCACTGACGAGGCCGCGCCGCCTAAGAAGAAGAAAAAGCGCTGAATCCGGTCACCGGTCCTATGCGGGCAGGTGCAGGCCGTTCTCCTTCAAGAAGCTCCGAAGGGCGTCTATATCATCACGATAGTGGTGTGCCCTGATGCCCATGGCCTGCGCCGCAGCCACATTCTCCTCAAAATCATCCACGAACAGCGCATTACCGGCGGCGCACCCGGCCTTTCGCAGGGCCAACTCATAGATCTCCCGCTCCGGTTTGCGATGCCCCACCAGGTGCGAGGCGATCACGCCGTCCACCCGCTCCATGAAGTCGTAGTCTGAATACAATCGAGGGAAATGCACCTCGTTGGTGTTGGTCAATAGGAACACCCTGGCCTGGCGGCGCAGGGTGGGCAGCAGGTCAACCACCGGTGTGGGCCGGCCCGGCACGCCCAGCCACAGCTCCTTAAAGCGCTCCAGCGGCAGCAGATGGCCGCCTGTGGGGCTGCGAAAAACCCGGTCGTGGTATTCCTCGAAAGTAATCTCCGCCCGCTCAAAGGCATGATAGGCGCTGTTGTCCCGGTCCTGCCACAGCTGTGCGCGAGACAAACCTGATACTCGCGAAAGCTCATTGAGCAGCGGCTCAATGTTCAAGTGGAGCAACACGCCGCCGATGTCCAAAAAAATGGTGGTGCTTTCCGTCTTGGGCGCAGTCATTATTCCAGTAGCTTCCCCGACATGGTCCCCTATTGAGCTTACTGCCCTCCACCGGCCGGGCGGGCCAAGTATAGCTGCAGGGCCGATTCCGGGCCGAAGGGGTGGCGGGCGTAATCATCCCACTTTTCCAGCACCTGGAAACCGCACTCGTGCAGCAGACGGTCCATGGTGTCGGGGTAATACATGCGCATGGTGAAATCATAGCGCAGGAAATCGGGCCGCCCCGCAGTGGAATAATACCAGCTGATCCGGTTGATCTCGGTCAGGGGATCATATTCGTTGGTCTCACTTACTTTGACGGTCTGGCCGTTATTGGGATCGGTATACTCCATGGTCGCAATACGCTGATTGGGGGGCCGAAACAGGAAAAAGGGGTCCGGCACGAAGATGTCGATAGCCAGGCGCGTTTCCGGATGGCAATGCTCACCCATGCATCGCAACGCAGCCTGGGCGTCGTCGTCGGTTAACAGGTGCAGGAACGCGTTGAAGCCGATGAAGATCAGGTCGAACTTTTCGCCCAGGTGAAAATCGCGCATGTCCCCCTGGATCAGCCGGACCCGGTCACCGTAAGGGGCCAGCTTTTCCCGGGCGCGTTCCAGGAACGGTGTTGATATTTCCAGGCCGGTATAATGGCTATCGCTCTCCAGGACCTTGAGGGCCAGGCGCCCGGTGCCGGCGGCCAGCTCCAGCACCCGGGGGCCGAATTCGGCGGCCAATTGCCGCCAGAACTGGAGATCGTCGGTTTTCCACCAGTGCTCGGCGTCGTAGCGCTGGGCGTCCCGGTAGAGGGGCAGGTCGAATTCTGAGGCTGGGTCCGGCATTTGCAGCCGAATTTACGGTCCAGCGATGGTTGCAGGGTCCGCCAATCACCGTCGGTTAGGGCTCACTTACGGTCCCGGCCAAAGTTAAAGGAACCGGCCGAAATGCCGATATCTATAGTACGGGATTTTGCCAGAAATGACCATACCGATCAATAGCTTCCAATGGGTGCCGGCACCCTTTAGAATGGGGGCCTTGTCCAATTCTCTGACCCGCTGGGACGCCACCTCCGAGCTGGCCGGTCGGCAATTGACCGACGAAGTGACCGCCGAACTCTCACCGCTGCCCAACTATCTGTATCGGCAGGGTCTGGATTTTACCCGTTCCCGGGTAAGTTCTTCCGAAAGCTCCATGGAATTTGATCTCCATTATGCCGTGAGTTCATCGGAACAGCTCACCGCGCGGGGTTACTATGCCGAACAGTCTCAGACGCTGGAATTATCTTTCTCCTTCACATTCCAGCAGGAAGTGTCCGGGGATGCCGGCGTCGAGGTGCGCACGTTCGAGGGGGAGCTGCTCCTTACTCTGAACCAGGTAGAGCGTCGAAGCATCACCCCCTATGTCGACCAGGAGGATATTCTGACCTTCCTGCGCCGCCTATTGCAGGAGATTTCGGAGCTGGCCGCCGACGATGAACGACTCCTCGGGGCGGTAGTACTGGCGCAGGAGGATTTCCTGGCGATGGTCAAGCTGGACAACGGCCGGCTGGTCACCAAGCTAATGGCCCTGATCCAGATGGTCGTCACCCAGGCCCAGATGAAACGACTGCTGGACGGCGGTGGAGAACTGACAATCCTGGCGCCTCAGCGGGAAGAGACTACCGGAGTGACCACATTTAGCTACTCGGAGCAAGTGCGCCGGTTCAGCCTCACCATACGCGAAATCACCGCCGCAGCGGAACCCGCGTCCATCGCTACCGGCCAACCGGAGCCTGGGAACGTTAAGCCCGCTCCAGCCGAACCGGCAGTGACGGCTAATCAGGAGACCGCGGCTTGACTGTATAAGGGGTCGAATATTTTCTAGTCGAGGGGGGTGCTTACGTTGGGGCGAACAGGGATGTACGCTTCGACGGGCACCCCGCTTTTTTTACCCGGCCCGCCTGGAAAGGCTTAAGCCGCGGCTCTCTGCCCACCCGGGTGATCACCACCATGCCTCAACAGTTACTCGGACTTGGAGCCGGCACTCATGGCAGCGGTGATAGTCGCCCGCTCCCGCTTAATCCGCGCAGGGTCACCACCCTTGTTCTCCAGGATATCCAGCACTTGCAGGGCCTGCTGGTAGAGCCCTTGAACCTGGTAGATGTCCGCTAACGTGAAGGTGGCCAGTTTGGGGTCCACGAACGTGGCGGTCATGGTATCGGTCGGGCCGCTCGAACGTTCAGCCGGTGGCTCTGAGACTTCTTCGGCGGGCTGCTCGTCACCAGCGGGCCGGTCCTCCTCAATTATGGATTCGGCGGTAGGCTGTTCCTCGGCCAGCTCCTCCGCAACCTCGGGTGGTTCGATCGGCGCAGGCTGGTCCTCCGCGGCTTCATCGGCGGCTTCCATTTCGGCTGCCATCTCAGCCACCGGCTCCGGGCCTTGCGGTTCAGCCGGAGGTGCGGCCGTGGTCGTATCGGCTTCCTCGGTAACTTCGGCCGGTTCCGGTTCGATATCCAATGCAATCGGTTCCGGTTCTGGCTCCACCGGGGGCACTTCCGCAGATTCGTCGATTGTAGCGACCTCGCCCTCGATTTCAGGTTCTATGGTAACCTCGGTGGCGGGTAATTCATCGGTCACGGCCTCCGGCGCCGGTTCCGCCTCAACCTCAATATCCATGGCGCTGGCTTCCGGCTCCGGCCCGGCGACTTCCTCACTGGTCCCGCCTTGGGCTATCTCTTTACGCAGCAGGGCCAGCCGGTCGGCGATGGGCAGCGGTTTGTCGGTCGGCGGCTTACCGGCCTCTGCGGCTGTCTCCGGTGGAGAGACCTCCGCTTCCAAGGCCACCCCAGCGGCTTTTATTTCGGCTTCTACTTCGGCGACCGGGTCCACTTCGGTATCGCCGTCATCTTCCTCGCCTTGCACCTCAGATGACGGCAGGGTCACCTCCGCCTCAGGTTTTGACTCCGCTTTTGGGACCGCCGGCGGTGACGGCTCCTTAGGGGCATATTTGGCTGACAGCTCCATCCGCAACTGAGCCAGCCGGGCCGCGATAGACAGTCCGGGCGGCTCCTCGTCAGCGGGAACCCCCGGTTGTTCAGGTTGAAGGGTTGGTTCGATCTTTGGCTCAGCGGCAGGCTCCGGTTCAACCGGCACAGGTTCGGTCTCCCCTGTATCCATTTCGGTCGCCAGTTCTCTCTCCAGGTCGTCCAACTCCGCCGCAACCGACGGCGCTTCCCCCTCAGCGGAGATTTCCGCCTCCACCGTCAGGGAATCATCCTCCAACACATTCTCGGGCTTTAAGTAGGTGGCCCAGGTGTCCTCTTCCTCCTCGCCGCCTTCCGGTGCCACCTTTGCCGTTTCCGGTTCTTCGCCGGGTGGTAGTTCCTCTAGGAAATCCGGTTCCAGTTCATCCCCGGCCGCCTCGATCTCCGGGGGCTCGGCAGCCGCCGCGATTTCCTCTTCCGGCTCAGTCTTGAGGGTAGGTTCATCAACCACCGTCGGCGTGGCTTCCGGCGTGATCTCAGCGCTGTCCGCCCCCGTCGATTCACCTGCGATTTCCGCCGCCGCCGTCGTTTCCGGCCAGGGCTCCAGGTTGGCCGCTCCGCCTTCCCCCTCACCCGGCCAGAGTTGCTCCTCCAGTGGTTCCGGGGCCTCCTCGACCGCCGTTTCCGCAGCTATCAAGGATTCCTCCTCCTGGGCCGCGGTTACCGCTTCCTCGCCTGCAGCTGCGGGCTCGATGGGAGCGGGTTCATCGGTGGAAATTGTTCCTTCGGCCGGTAACGCCTCGGCTTGTTCTTCCTCACTCCCAGGCTCAGGCTCCGCCTCTTCTTCCATAGCCCGGCCAGGACGCAGACCGGCGGGAAGCGGTTCACCCAGAGCGTCTTCACCGGCCGGCAGATCGTCCTCTTCCTCACCGGGCCAGAGGTCGGGAGGTGGCTCAACGTCCGGGGCCGGTGTTGCTACTGTCGGCTCGCTCTCGCCGGTGCCATAATCCTCCAGCGGGAACCGGGTGGACTCCGGCTCGGCTATAGCTTCCGGGACCTGCTCTCCCTGGGCCAGCTCCGCGGCAACTTCCTTAATGTGCCTTTCCCAGGCTCGCTCCGCTTCCGTCAGCTGCTCGCTCTCTTCCAGTCTAGCCTCGATGCGTTCCGCCCGCTCCGCCTCTTCATCTGAAAGGATATCCAGGGGTGGTTCCTCCGGCAGGCGGGCGGTGGGTACAAATAGGGCCGGTTCAGACTCGGCGGCTCCAGTTACTTTCGCCGGGCGCTCCACTTCCGGCAACGGCCGCAACTCGCCCACCGATTCCCGGCCGCCGACCCGGATGGGTTCCCGGACCGCCGCCTCTCGCAACCGCATCTCCCGTTTGACTTTCAGCACCAGTTCCTTTTCAGCCTGCATGCGTTTCAGCCGCACCTGGGCGCTGTGGCTGAGCGGATTAGCCAGCAGCAGAATCTTATAGGCCCGTTCCAGAACACCCGGCGGGCGTTTCAGCCGCTCCTGTACCGCCACAAAGTACTCCGCTGCTTCTACATGGTAGGGGTCCTGGGCCAGGGTGCGGTCCAGCAGTTGTTCCGCCTCCTCCATCTGCCCTTCCCGCATGTTGACCATGGCCAACAGGAACAGGCCGGGGGCGTGCTCGGGACGATACTTGAGACCGATGCCGCAGACCTTGCGGGCCCGCACCATGTCACCCTCCTGATAGTAGGTGTGCGCCAGCAAGGGATAGGTCAGTGTGCTGAAGTCGGCGGCGAAATGCCGCTCCAAGGCGCGTTTGCGCTTCAGCTGGCTGGTTAGATCACTGGCTGCCATAGTGGTCAAAGGGGGATATTCCCATGCTTTTTCCGGGGATTATGATCAATTTTGTTCGCCAGCATCCCAAAGGCGTCGATCAGGCGGGAGCGGGTCTGCCGGGGCATAATGATGTCATCGATAAAGCCTCTTTCGGCGGCGATATAGGGGGTGGCGAATTTTTCCCGGTACTCCTGGCTGAGCCGCTCGGTGAGGGCCGCCGAATCCTTCGCCGCCTGGATCTCCTTTTTCCACAGAATCTCCACCGCCCCCCGGGGGCCCATAACCGCGATCTCGGCGCTGGGCCAGGCCAGGTTGAGGTCACCCCGGATATGTTTGGAGCTCATCACGTCATAAGCGCCACCGTAGGCCTTGCGGGTGATCACGGTCACCTTGGGCACGGTGGCCTCGCAGTAAGCATAGAGCAGCTTGGCGCCGTGGCGGATAATACCCCGCCATTCCTGGTCGGTGCCAGGGAGGAAACCGGGCACGTCCACGAAAGTGAGCAGGGGAATATTGAAAGCATCGCAGAACCGGACGAACCGGCCGGCTTTGACCGACGAGGCGATGTCCAACACCCCCGCCAGGTGGGCCGGTTGATTGGCCACGATCCCCACCGACCGGCCGGCCAGGTGGGCGAACCCCACGATAATGTTGGGAGCGTAGCCGGCGTGCACCTCCAGCAGCTCCTTATCATCCACCACCGCCGTGATTACCTGGTGCATATCGTAGGGCTTGTTGGGATTTTCAGGGATAATGGTGTCCAGCTCAACCGCCTCCCGATCGAACGGGTCCTCAGTGGGTCGCTTAGGGGGAGTTTCCAGGTTGTTCTGCGGCAGGAAGGCCAGCAGTTTGCGGGTGTATTCGATGGCTTCCACTTCGTTCTCGCAGGCGCTATGAGCGACGCCGCTCTTGGTGGAATGGGTTCCCGCCCCCCCCAGCTCCTCGAAGGATACATTCTCGTGGGTGACCGTCTTTACCACATTGGGACCGGTGACGAACATGTGGCTGGTGCCCTTCACCATGATAATGAAATCGGTGATGGCGGGTGAATATACCGCTCCCCCGGCGCAGGGTCCCATCACCAGGCTGAGCTGCGGAACCACCCCGCTGGCCAAGGTGTTGCGCAAGAAGATATCAGCGTAGCCGCCCAGGCTGAGCACCCCCTCCTGAATCCGGGCCCCGCCGCTGTCGTTGATGCCCACCACCGGCGCCCCCACTTTCAACGCCAGGTCCATTACCTTGCAGATTTTCTCGGAGAATGTTTCCGACAGACTGCCGCCGAACACCGTGAAATCGTGGGAAAAGACATAGACCAGTCGCCCGTTGATTGTGCCGTAACCGGTGACCACGCCGTCGCCCAGAGGCCGGTTGTCCTGCATGGCGAAATCGTGCAACCGGTGGCGCACGAACATGTCCAGCTCAGTGAAGGAGCCGGGGTCCAGCAGCAGGTCCAGGCGCTCCCGGGCGGTGAGCTTGCCCTGGGCGTGCTGTCTCTCAACCCGCTCCGGACCGCCGCCCGCCTGGGCCTGGATGCGCTTTTCCAGCAGCTGAGCTTCAGCGGTCGGAGGTGCGTCAGCCCTTATTTTCTTTGATTTACTAGTCTTCACCGTTCCGGTGCTGGGCCACCCACCCGGTAATATACTCCACAATCTCGCCCAGGGGGGTCCCCGGCCCGAACAGCCGGCCCACGCCCTGTTTCTGGAGCGCCGTCATGTCCTTTTTGGGGATAATACCGCCGCCGGTAAGCAGCACATCCTCCAGTCCCGCCGCGCGCATGCGCTCGGATACTTCCGGGAAGATAGTCATGTGCGCGCCGGACAGGATAGACAGGGCCACCACGTCGGCGTCCTCCTGCAGCGCCGCGTTGACGATCATCTCGGGTGTCTGCCGCAAGCCCAGGTAGATCACCTCCATCCCGGCGTCCCGAAAGGCCCGGGCCAGGATCTTAATACCCCGGTCGTGGCCGTCCAGACCCGGCTTGGCCATTACGATCCGAATTTTGTGTTTCATCAAGCCCTCTTGCTGTCCAGGACAAAGGTCACCGGCCCGTCATTGACCAGCTCCACATCCATCATGGCGCCGAACACCCCGGTCTCTACCGAGACTCCTTGCTCCCGCAGGCCGGCGATGAAATGCTCATACAGCCGCTCACCTTGCTCCGGCGGTGCGGCCCCGATAAAGCTGGGCCGCCGTCCCTTGCGCCAGTCCCCCACCAGGGTGAACTGGCTGATAACCAGCGCACTGCCGCCGGTGTCGAGCAAGGAGAGATTCATTTTACCTGCGCTATCGCTAAAGATACGCAAATTTGCGGACTTCTCCACGAGAAATTTTGCGTCGCTCTCAATATCGGTCCGGTGCACTCCCAGCAGGACCACCAGGCCGGAATCTATGGCACCGGTTATCCGGCCGTCAACCTTGACGCTGGCCCGGGAGACCCGTTGCAGGACGGCGATCACACTTCAGTTGTCCGTTGTCCGTAGTCCGTTGCTAATAGTCCTTGGTCCGTTGTCCTTGGTCCATTGTCCGTGGCTATTTCCCTGTGGTACTGGCTCGTTTCAATTTCGCATTATCTTCTTTTGCTCATTTTACCTGCCAGCTTGATTGGTAAAAGCAAGATATCCCTTTTTTTCTCCTTAAACATTATCGTCATGTTGATTTCTTAAGAATCTTGTTCTTTGAGGGTTCAAGCTCGGCGATTAGAAAGGCCTCTAGAGCCCTAGCCAGGTAACCATAATCTTTATCGAATCCGATGGTCATAATACCTTTTAACCATTTATAACTATCGCTTGGTTTATACTTCCGTTCTTCCGTGGGTAGATCGGAATAGTTTTTATCCACTCGCCAGTATTCATGCAAGCGTTTTCCAAGTCCGGCGTGTTGGTAAGCACCAGGAGCCGGTCCTGCTCCGACACCAATCTTGGCGACATTGTCCCCTTCTTCTAATAAAGCGTAACAGCCAGGTTTATCTTGATTGGGAATACCAGGTTTATCTTGATGAATAGTGCCTTGAAAATACCAAAAGCCGTCCCACTGAGGTGGGGGAT
>SDBT01019228.1_pt1 | contig 10709 bp, 7 predicted proteins | sample 2277101 | NCBI WGS metagenome assembly SDBT01 (sample SAMN10404973, study PRJNA504765) | marine sediment metagenome | isolation source: marine sediment core GS10_PC15, 103 cmbsf | place: Arctic Ocean: Southern Knipovich Ridge | collected 2010
AACTGCCTTCTCTCCTTTCTTGATTGTTCTTCCCAATTCCTTCCACTTTTTATAACCGGCTACCTGAGAGCAACCTGCGAAACAAAGAATTATTTGGTTGTAGAGGCTATACTGATGGAATCTAACCATTTTATTCAGGGTCTCTTGGAACTCTTCTGAGGTCATTTCTTGGACATTCTGAATTAGCTCCTTAACTTTCTTGAGACTGCTTTTGGTTATTTGTTCGTTCTTCATCTCCTCCTCCTGTTAAATTCAAATATTTTTCTCACGTATCACCTCCAAAATTTTTATTTTCGGAAAACTTAGGCTGGTTTAGGGGTAGGTAATTAAAGGTAAGATTTTTAAGGTGCTATGATGACAATAACATACTCCATTGAGGGATTCAACAAATATTCTAAAATACTTGATCTCGGATTGGCTAAAATTCTCTGAATGTGTTATATTAGAAATAGTAATGGGTTAAATAAAACAAACCTTTACAAAAAGGAAGCTTTACTTGCTAATCTTCTGTTGATCGAGCAGAAGCATATAATAACTTAGCTTCGAAAACATAAATTATGATATTAACCAAAAAGCATTCGGTTTTAATTGGTTTGATAGTAGTTTTCCTAGTAGGAGGAACTTTCGTTTACCTTGGTTGGACTAAACCGAAATCTGAACCAGCCAGCCCGTCCTCAGAGCGAACTAAATCGGAATCAATAAGGCAAGTAATAATCCCCTCCTCATTAGACCCCAAGAATGTTATAGAGAATGTTATAGACCTGCCTTATTATTCCCAGTGGGAAAGTAAGGAGGACAACCCCTCCTTAGAAGAATCCTGGGAACAGTATTTTGGAATTCCCTCTTTAGGCCGAGGGCTTATCAAATATGCCGGTGCACCGTGGCTAAAAAGTTACTCTAAGAGAGACGGAACAGAGCTACACCAAATTAGCGAGGAAGTGCCCTTAATATTACTTGTCCATGTGGGTAAATACCAAAGATCTCAATTTGCTAAAGAAGCCTACAATAAAATAAACATTGACCAAGGCTTTAAAGTGTCTATCTTAGAAGGCGTTGAATTGAAAACTAAACCCGGTTTAGCTCCAGTGATAAAGCAACTTGTCTTGCCATATATTAAACCAGAGCAATTTCAGCAATATGTTATTCAGTCTAATAACTTTATTATCTATGCAGTTGGGTTGAAGGAAGCGACTGAGGATGTCTTGATTAGGATTATTGACCGATACGCAGCGGAATAAAGAAAGGGAATACCCAAATAAACAAATTATTGATCTGATCTAGCCAGAGGATAAAAAACGGGAGTAATTGCCTCCCGTTTTTAGAATTCTCACTTAAAGTGATACAGATTTTGATGTATAGAAAGGAGTTAACTGATGATCAGACAAAGCAGTAATTATAGGTTTTGCAAATCATTTATAGCTGGCTTAATGCTGAGTTTCATTGCCCTAAGTACAGTTACTCTGTCTACTTATGCTCAATCAGCTGATAGCCCTTGGCCAATGTATCAACATGATCCACAGCATACAGGAAGAAGTGAATATGTGGGCCCCCAGACTAATGAGGTTAAATGGTCCTACAATACCTATGGGACTTACACTACAACAGGTCCGGTAATTGACCAGAATGGCACAATTTATCTCGGCACTTCAGATGGTCTTTTGGCTGTAGCTGACAATGGCAGTTTTAGATGGCTCTATCCTACTAGTCGAGTTCGCCAAACTCCTTTGATTGATCCTGAGGGTGTAATCTATGCAATAATTCGTGACAAAATTTTAGCTATTTCTCCTGCTGGTCAACTGAAATGGGAAAGAGAAATTGATACTTCTTACAGTTCGGGAAGTCAATTTTACCTCAATGTCAACTTGGTAATGGCGAACAATACTTTGTATTATGCTGCTCCCCAACAAGTCGGTACAGCAACCAAACCTTCTTTAATCGCTATTGACCCAGCTAATGGAAATACAGCTTGGAGTTATTATTTAACTGAAGGAAGTTCAACTAACCCTGCCTCTTCACCAACTATTGCTCAAGATGAGACTATTTACATCGGTTTCGCCCAAACACTTTTTGCTATTAATCCTGATGGAACTGAAAAGTGGAAAAAGACATTTAACGTCGAAAAGGCTCTTGATAATAATATAGGTACCGCCTGTGTTGATAGTGGCGGAACAATATATTTGACGGTCCAGGCCACATATTACTGGGTAGGTATAGGTACCGATGGGTACGGTGATTCTTTATATGCTCTTAGCCCCGATGGCGGAGAAAAGTGGAAATACTCTTCTCAGTGGATTTTAGATCCTTTTTTAATAGGCCCTGATGAAACCATATATCTTAGTGGCAAGAGTTGGGCTTTTGATCACTGGAGAAGCTATGTCTGTGCTATTGACTTTCAGGGGAATCTAGAGTGGCATCTTCAAAAAGGTGACTATACTTTACGGTTGGTAGATGCTAGGGGAAATATTTATGGAAAGCGGGGTAGCTACAGAGTGCTAGCTTTGAATTCCCAAGGAGACGAGATTTGGTCTTATTATACAGGATATCCTAATATCTTTGGGTTTCCATTTGCTCTTTCGCCACACGGCATCCTCTATGCTCCAGCCTCTAGTATTCTTTTTGCTTTCGGGTCTACAGAAATCCAAACTCCTATTGCCTCTTTTAGCTATTCTCCAGAAAGTCCTGGTCTTGGTGAAGAAGTAACTTTTGATGCTTCTTCCTCTACCGACCCTGATGGAGAAATTGTTTCCTACGAGTGGGACTGGAATAATGATGGAGTCTATGATGAGTCAACAACAAGCCTAACAGTGACTCACTCTTGGAATGAAGAAGGTACCTATCAGGTTGGATTAAGAGTTACTGACAATGACGGAACAACAGATAGCACAAGCAAAGAAGTTACAATAAAACCTAATTTATTGGAAAAATACGCACCTATCTTATATTTACACCCTGATGAGCAATTATACCCTTGGGGTATCTTTAGCATACTGGATCACTCGGACTTGAAAAATGGGGAGGAAATCTCTAAACCCAGACCTGGAGATTTAGAATCACATAATAGCGAAAAATATTATTTAGATCTTTGGGAGGGAGAGCCGGGATTTGGATCTTTCGGTGTTCCGAATAGGCCAGAAGAAATTTGGGGGAAGTGGCAAGAGGCTACCGAATTCACCTTTTCCGTCTATGGGAGATATTATGAACCTCCTGATCACCCTGATAAAATTGTTTTACAATATTGGTTTTTCTATCCTTTTAACGATTTTACAACTAATCACGAAGGAGACTGGGAAATGATGCAGGTTATTCTCAATAAAACCCCAGAAGGCCCGGAACCTGAGGAGGTAAGCTACTCTTCTCATTGGGATGGAGCTTGGGATTACTGGAACAATATTCACTCTACGGTTGAAGATACACATTCTAGGGTCTTCATTGCAAAAGGAAGCCATGGCTCTTGGATTAGCGACAAGGCTCGAGGTATGGATGAAAATAACACTTCAGGAAGCGGGAAAGCTCTATATCCCAAGAATGTAAGTCCTTCAGCAATATCAGGAATAGAGGATAGAAATAAAAAGTCATACACACTTGTTGATGTTAGCAGTGGTTCAACGTGGACATACTGGGAAGGAAGATGGGGAAAATTAGTATCCGAGCTCTTGGAATTTTTTAATGGACCAAAAAGCCCTACAAAGATTAAATATTGGGACGAATCCCAAGATGAACCAAGGTGGGAAGACCCTATAGGTTGGCATGAAAATCTACTCTGGGAAGAACTGCTAAAACTGTCATACTCCCAATGGGGAGCCAATGCTCGTTCTACTCCTTCTGTAATACAGCGATTTACAACAGGGCAAAAATCTAATGCTCAACTCACTCCGTCCATATTATTGCATGTATACGATTCTTATGGTAACCATGCCGGTTTGATGGAAACCGGCGAAATAGAAGCAAGTATTCCTGGCACCTATTTCTATGTGCCTTCTGCGTATAGCGATGATCAAAAAGAACAGGTATGGATCTATACTTCAGAAGACCTTCGTTTTGAAATAGAAGGAGACGCTGAAGGGGAATTCGATTTCACATTTTACAGGTACCTTAGGGAAAAAAGGACAGAGATTACCGTAACATATCAGAATGTTCCATTTAGCGAAGATACCATTGCCACAGTAGATGTGAGTCCAGAGAATCCTATGTTTGCCATGGAAATAGACATAGATGGAGATGAGGTTATAGACGAAGTTAAATATCCTAATTACATTGAAAATCTGGTAGCTGACATTCAAGCCACAATCGATATCGACCCTGACGTCCTCAACCTCAAAAGCAAAAGCAGATGGATTACCTGCTATATTGAACTTCCTGACGGATATGATATTAACAACGTTGATATCGATACTATCTTGTTAATGATAAATGAGGGCGTGGTAACCGAAGTGGCAGAATCAAGTCCCAGTGAAATTAATGACTATGATAACGACAATATCCCTGATCTTATGGTAAAATTCGACCGAGCCACTCTTATCACATATCTAAAAGACCATAACCTCACCTCAGGGCAGGTAACTTTAAGGGTCATCGGTCAAGTGGATAATAAAATCTTTGAAGGCACTGATATTATAACCATAAAAGGTGGGGAGGCTAGCAAAACGGAAGAAGCCATCGCCCAATCAAAATTCAGCCTCTCTCAAAACTACCCCAATCCTTTTAATCCACAAACAACCATTGAATACAGCTTAGCCGAAGGCTGCCATGTAATGCTTAAAATATATAATATAGCTGGCCAGCTTGTTAAAACTTTAATCAATGAATACCAGCAGGCAGGATCCTATACGATCATTTGGTATGGAGACAACGATGTAGGAGAAGAGGTAGCCAGGGGACTTTATTTCTATCAACTTCAGGCCGGAGACTTTGTTTCTACTAAGAAAATGGTAGTGTTGAAATAAAACTATAGACTAAAGCACGCGAAAACAACGTATTTTGGCCTTCCGCATTCCTTTTTAGCTGACCCAACGGGGAAACCCCGTATTTCTTTATCTCCTTCAAACCAATAACAAAATATCCCGGATCATCAAATATTTTTCTCACGCATCACCTCCAAAATTTCATTTTTTCAGGAAATTGCCGATAATTTAAGGTAGGTATCGAAGGTAAAATTTTTAAGGTGCAAGTCTCTGTAATACAGAATTGTAGAGGATTAGAGAGATTTTTGCAAGTAGGAGTTTTGACAATATTATTTCTTGATATATACTAACTTCTTGACAAATTATAGTAAATATTTTATCTTGAATATGTCTTGCTTTTCGTTGCTATACATTTTACCTTTTGTGAGGAGAGGTAAGAATTGCCAGCTATTAAAGTAATTCAACTTTATTGCCAAAAATTACAAAAAGGTCTATAATTATTCTTAAAAGGGGCAAATATTATGTTTGAGGAAGCCGAGGACTAATAATTAAAGAGAATTTATAAAAGCATACAAAATATCGTTCCATAAAAAGTGGACACAAATGAGTAGAAAATGCTGATAGGGTTCTTTAAAAAACCTGAACAATGTCAGTGTTGTGTTGTAAGATATGAAGACCGGATATGGCTTTCCGAAAACGGTGACGCTCAAGTTCTACGATCAGTCATAGTCAAAGTCGACACAAATTCCACAGCTCCATTGAACGAAATCCGTATGCTTTTACCATTTAAGAAGATAATTGGACTAAAAGATGTTTGGGATGCTTGTTTTTTATCTCCGGCCAAGAATTATTTCAACACTCCAGAAATCTATACCACCCAGGACTATAAAACTATCAAGGAACCTTCTAAGTCTCCTCAACCCAAGACTTTTGGTGTAATTAGACATGATGTGGGTGAAAATGTTAAGGTTTTCTGCAGAGGAGATCTATCATTTTTCGATATAGCAGATTGCTCCGTAATTCGTTATCAGTTTCCATCCCCTCTAGAAAACGGAGAATCGGCTGAGATAAGAATGAAATTTCAAATTAACTCCTTGTTCGACAGAGTTACCTCCGGTCTTTCTCCTAATTATTCTATTGACTTCTCCTACTTTTCACCACAACACTCTAACGAAATCCGGGAAACCGACCCAGATAAGAAATTACAAATCCAAGTTAAGCCAATTCTAGGCTTAGAACCATCTAAATTCGTAGGAGGGTTTGATATTTTTCTTTACTTTCCTCCCGACTTCGAAGCGATCGATGGATTCGAAACATGTTTTAAGAAAAAATATGACACTCATAATATTGATGGGAAGGATGACTCTACTAACAGATATAAATGCCTATGGAGACTACGAGACTTATTAAAGAGAAAAGGAGCGCCAGAAACCAAACTAGTGAGCATTGGGGAAGACATAACCACAGACGGTATTTTAGCTAAGAGATACGACGAGAAAGCAATATTAGATTCTCTATATAAGAAAACCTCTGTAGAGTTAGACCTTCTAAAGGAAAAAATAAAAAAATTTACTGAAAAGATAACTCAAACTAACTATCTTACCTATATTGCTATTGGCATCGCTATATTCTCGGTGCTTTTATTTTTCTTCTTAAAAAAATAACTTTAGCACCTATTATTTTTTTAATCCTTTGTCCTCTTCTGTACAAAAGTAAGACATTGTCCACTTTCCCTCCAATTAAGTTCTTTGTTTTACTTCTTCCCTTTTCACCTTCAACCCATTTGTTCTCCTCGCAAAAAATCTGGGCCGATTACCGGAGACACTAAAGACATTATTTTAACGTGTCCCCATCAGAATAACATCCATTGTATGGAATCCAACATCTGAGCTTCTAAGTGCACCACTTGACACGACAGGACATTTAGTGTATAATAAAGACATTAAGTTGGGGAAATAATTGAATAATAGAACAAGCACTTGACATAATTGGTAAATTGTCTATACTTATCATAGGTTTCGTTTTTAGAAAGATCTTTAAAAACAGCATAGGAGAAAAGCCATGTGTCGAATAAAACTATGCTTAAGGATAGTGCCGATCTGCTACCAGTGTAGAGAAAAACCGTGCTTAGAGCGTAGGTCGCTCACAGAAATAATCGATGATTACTTCTGTGGGTCCACAGAGCCCCCACAACCACAACTCCTCGAAAAGTATCACACTACAGCAACGGTCATTGGAAGAATCAAAACGTTTAAGCAGTTACCCCCTGGCCCGCCATCCTTAGTTGCTAAAAAGTGAAATTATTATGAATAGGTTGGTAAAAGAAAGTAACACCATAGCCCTTATAATGAAAGAACTTAAACTGAACCAGCGTTACAAAGAGGTGAAGTGTGAGGCAGAACTTACAAAATAAAAGGAGGAAAAAGATGAAAAAGAGAAAGATGAGATGGGTTATCATCGTAGTGGTGGGAGTTATGTTAATGCTCGTTTTCCCAAGTCTAGTTGGTGCGGTTAATCAATTTTCTGTACTCTTAGATTTCGCCCCGACATCTGGGACCACCTACGGCCCTCCGACTTACGTCCAAAAAGCGGCAGGTGCCACTGAACAACCAGGTTTTTCCGTTCAATATGCGGAACTATTTACAAAAAACCGGTTGTTGTCCGAGACAAACCAGTACAATGCTACCGCCTTCCACACTCGGACTAATGTTATACCTGTGGACTTCGGTCTACGCCGTGATAGCTTTGGCACCTCGAACAACTATCAATATTCAGGCAAAAATCGAGTCAAGCCGCTTGGGATTTTAACGGTAAGTCGTTGGGAAAGGACCATCAGTGAACCTGAGGAGGGACGCACAGACCTGGCAGATGTGCCTGGATTCAATAAGTACATGACTAGTATCCCCAAAGATCCTTTTGGCTCTGAGGCTGTGCCAAATCTTAGGTATTATTGTAACGGAGATGCAAACACCCCGGCAACTAGGTGGTTGCTCGTATCTAACGGGCCAGATATAACTGTAGAAGGATTCCGGTATGAATACAAGGCTGAGTACTTATTCCGACTAAACAGAACACGCGCCCTATATCTAAACATACCTCTTCTAACTGTACACACCACCACCGTAGCCACATTATGGGGTGCAGGAATTTCTGCTCCGGGGCAAGAACCATTGTCTCTGAGCATAGGAGGTCAACTATGAACACTACTCGTGCTTTGTTGGAAATTGCTAGCCCTAAAGATGTTCGTCGGCTAGTGGCGGATAGGATCTTAAAGGCAAGGTCAGAAAGGAAAATGAAACAAGAGGAACTTGCAAATCGATTAGACATTAGTTCTTCGTACCTATCCAAAATTGAAACAGCAAAACAGGTCCCTACTGTGAAGCTTATTGAGAAAATGTCTAAGGTTCTAGGAAAAAGTTTAGCTTACTTCTTCGTCAAGAACAAGCAGGAAGAGATGTGGTTAGAAATAGAGGAAGACGTACGGAAGAGAGAAATCGCGAAGGTCCTCTCGGAATCAACCGACAATCAGCTAAAGGGGATATACAATATCGTAACCACTTACCCCAAGTTGCCTGGTGACTATCAATTTATCGCTCAAGCGATGGTGGAGTCTCTCGCCAATGGGTGGAAGCGATAGAGGAGTGAAAACAAATTAAAAATATCTGGTAGTTTTGACATTACCAAGGACAAAGGGGGAGATAATCATTCTCCCCCTTTTTTCATTCTGTCCTCAAAATTAAAGCAAGTGAGAAAGAGGAGAATGTAGAGACTCGCTTCTACATCAATCCCCGGGGCCGCAAATTTTGCAGATATCTTCCTAAACTACTTTGTGAATGGAACAAAAACCAACTGGCTCATCTCCCCTTTCTTTCTTAGGTCCTCATACTATCCCCATACTCTTTGCATATCTACTTCTTCTTTTATCTCTTAAACTTCAACCCGCTCCGTACTTGTCTACATTTCTTACCTTCAATACATAATTAAAGCACTTGACATTACAGGACATTTACTGTATAATAAAAAGGTATAATTAGACAGATAATGTCCTAATAGAAGAACCAATTGACAAACTTAATAAATCATTATACTTGCTATTGGTTTATTGAATAATGGAACCAATACTTGACATTGGGGTGGTTGATTCAGTGAAACAAGGGACAATGATCGACATTTTGATTGCGGCAGGGGTAGTTGGCATAATAGTCCTCTGCGGCGTAGTGATTTACAAAAGCGTTGTGCCTTCGACCAGAGGGACGAGAGCACTTGCGGACATAAGAAGTACGGTCCAAGCAGTGCAGATGTATTATGTATACGAGGGAAAATGGCCGGTACCTGAGAAGGGAAGCACAAACCTGGCAGATGTGCCTGGATTCAATGAGTACTTCACCAGTCTGCCAAACGATCCTTTTGGCACTGAGGTTGTGCCAAATCTTAGATATTATTGTAATGGAGATGCAAACACCCCGGCAACTAGGTGGTTACTCGTATCTAACGGACCAGATAAAACTGCTGATGTAATAAATCCTACATTTGATAAGGCCGACGAGCTTGTAGGTGGTGAACTGGGGGGACGTAACGGTGCGATACCTAAAGGTAAGAACAAATACTATGGCTACGGGAAAGACGCCTGGTCCAAGGCCACAAGTCCAGACGACAAAGGCGATATGGGAAGGGGAGGACCTTGAGCCTTGATTTGGGAAGAAGAAAAAAGCGATTTCTTCTCTTTTTTCTCTTGACTGCAGGTCACACCAACACTATATGCCGTAGTTCATAAAAATGTTATTGAAAAAAGAGGGGGCCCTCGAGCGGCACACGAGTCTCAAAGAAGGTAAATCACCTATCTATCAACTATTTCAATGGAGGTATGAAGCGATGAAAAAATGGTTACAGAGGCATTATACTGGTTTAACTTATATCACCATCTGGTGCCCATCGATTATACTGGGCTTGGTCCTGAAGTCATTGATGGTATCTTTTGCAACTGCAACCCTCATACTAATTCTGTTTTCGCTCTGGAACATACGACATTTTATTAGGGAAAACGCGTTTCTATGGGGTTTTGTGGTTTATTTGGTTAATGTTATCGTGCTGATATTTTGCTTTAGTATTATTTATACGCAGACTGGAATATTGAATCATAATGGTGAATCATTTCACGACATTGGGTCAGCCTTCTATTTCAGCGTAGTAACTTGGACAACTCTTGGTTATGGCGATTTATACCCACCTGAACCCGCAAGGTTTTGGGTGATTATTGAGGCTCTTTCTGGTTATATTCATATGGGTATTCTTGTTGGCTTAATGTTTAGACTTATTAACGGACAGAAAAAATAACATTGGCCTAATAGTACCCTTATGGCTCTCTCGATCATTTCTCCGTAGGAGTTCGGAAAATTTACGTGCTTGCATCAAGAATGCTCACTGCTATGATCGCCTTACAATTAATCCTGGTAATAGATCCATGATAATCCTAAAGTTCAAAAATGAGCCATCTTCAACAGCTCCTCAACTCGTCTCGAAGAGCACATAATACTCTCTACAATGTTTCTGTGGCTCACTTCACTAATCCAAAATCCCTTCAGTAACTTGCGTTCGGGGAACGTTCATGATTTTTATTTCAATCGCTTACCAGCTAGCAAGTTTATCCTTAAACCAATTTGTCCACTTCTGTATAAAAGTAAGACTTTCGTTCCTTTCCTCTAAACTAAAATCCTTATTTTATCTATATCCCTATTTACAAATTGAGGACATTTTGTCCTCTTTTTTCGTAAATGTTGACAAATCTTATAAAAAGAGTAAATCAAAACA
>SDBT01019229.1_pt1 | contig 10708 bp, 5 predicted proteins | sample 2277101 | NCBI WGS metagenome assembly SDBT01 (sample SAMN10404973, study PRJNA504765) | marine sediment metagenome | isolation source: marine sediment core GS10_PC15, 103 cmbsf | place: Arctic Ocean: Southern Knipovich Ridge | collected 2010
GGTGCTTGAGCATGTTGACGGCGATCGCAACCGCCAGATAGGTCTTCCCCGTCCCGGCCGGTCCGGTGCAGAACACCATGTCGCGCTTCTGCATGGTCTCGATGTACCGGCGCTGACCGGGGGTCTTGGGCTTTACCAACTGCCCGGAGACGTAGACGTCGAGGACGTCGGCGGTCTCTCGTTGACTTCTCGCCGCGGCCGCACTCAGCGCTTCGGCGACGGTATCGACCGTCACCGCATGGCTGCCGCGCACCTTCCGCTGGAGCTCCTGCAGGACCGCAGCCGCCCTCGAGACGTTCCCGGCCGAACCCGTCAGCTTCACCTGCCCCTGACGCGCGAAGATCTGGACACCCAGCGTCTCGCGGATCATCTTCAGGTGGCGGTCGGCCGGGCCGAACAGGACCCCGAGCTTCTGCGGGTCCTCCAACGTAATAGTCAGTTCCACAAGAGGTTCCTCAACCCACCGCCCTGCCGTGCAAGAGTGGAATTATAGCAACTCCAGGACACCCCGCCCAGAGCGAAGGAGAACCTGCGCGCATAATCCGGGGCGGTCCTGCTATGGGAACCGCCCCAGCTCGCGACCTTCCGGGCGGTTTCTCCCGCCCACAGTTGTCCGCCTCGCACCACACGAAGCGGTCAGGCGCATGGCGAATTAAGTCGCCTCTCAAGGTCTCCATTCCAATTATAGGACGGCACAATGTGATAGTCGGTCCCTGGACGGAAGATGCGGTGGGTTTTTCCCCTCCCCCCGCAGGAGGTCCGGTCTCGACGGTCCCGCGAATGACGATCCCCAGGCTTCCCCCGCTCCGTGCGGCCTTTCCTCCTGTCCATTCCGCTCCCAAAACCGTTTTCTCCTTCCGGGTCGGCGACGGGCGGTGGTATAGTGGCGGGGTCGTTGCTGGTTCGTTCCAAATACCCGCGGGCCCGGCCATGGATGGATTCGTTCACCTTCACGTGCACTCACACTACTCCCTGCTGGACGGCGCCAACCGCATCGGGGATCTGATCGAAAGCGCCCGGCGAGACGGGATGGAGGCACTGGCGCTTACCGATCACGGGAACCTGTTCGGGGCGATCGAGTTCTACAACGCCGCGCAGAAGGGCGGAGTCAAACCGATCCTCGGGATGGAGGCGTACATCTCACCGACGACCCGCCGCGACCGGACGATGCCCAACCAGACCACCGCGGCATATCACCTGCTGCTGCTGGCGATGAACGAGACGGGGTGGGCGAACCTGATCAAGCTCTCCTCGCGGGCGTACCTGGAGGGCTTCTACTATCGCCCGCGAGTGGACCGCGAGCTGCTGAGCGAGTTCCAGGAGGGGTTGGTCTGCACCACCGCGTGCCTGGGCGGCGAGGTACCGGCTGCACTGCTGAGCGGGCAGGAGGAGCAAGCGCAGCGGATCGCCGGTGAGTACCTGGATATCTTCGGGAAGGACAGGTTCTTCATCGAGATTCAGCGGCAGGGGCTGGGCGATCAGGACAGGATCAACCCTCACCTGGCGGCGCTGGCGAAGCGGATGGGCGTGGGGCTGGTCGGGACGAACGACGTGCACTTCCTGCGGAGGGAGGACAAGCTCGCCCACGAGGTACTCACGTGCATATCCACGGGCAAGACGCTGCACGACGGGAGCGGGATGGGGCTCGTCTACTCGCCCGAGCTGTACCTCAAGAGCCCCTCCGAGATGCGCGAGGCGCTGTCGGCGTGGCCCGAGGCGGCGGATAACACGCTCCGGATCGCCGAGATGTGCGACCTGAAGCTCGACTTCAGCGCGAAGCACTTCCCGGTCTTCCAGACCCCCGAGGGCCAGAGCGCCGACGAGTACCTCCGCAAGGCGGCGGAGGAGGGGATCCGAAAGCGCTTCGGCGATCGGATCACCGACGCCCAGCGCGAGCGCCTGGAGCACGAACTCGATACGATCGAGGCGAAGGGGTACTCATCCTACGTCCTGATCGTGAACGACTTCGTTCAGTACGCGCGGTCCGAGGACATACCGGCGGCCCCCCGGGGAAGCGCGTGCGCGACGTTCCTGGGCTACTGCCTGGGCATCGGCGACGTGGACCCGATGCGCTACGGGCTGCTGTTCGAGCGATGGACCGACGTACAGCGCGAGGAAGACCCGGACTTCGACATCGACATCTGCCAGGAAGGCCGCGCCAAGGTCATCCAGTACGTCCGCGAGAAGTACGGGTACGTCGCGCAGATCATCACCTATGGAACGCTGAAGGCACGCGCGGCCATACGTGACGTCGGACGCGTGATGGACGTCCCGCTCGCGGAAGTGGACAAGCTGGCGAAAATGGTTCCCTTCGGACCGAAGGTAACCCTTACAGCAGCGCTCGAGGGCGAGCCCGACCTGCGCTCCGCGTACGAATCCGACCCGCGGGTCCACGAGCTGATCGACCACGCCCTCGCGCTCGAGGGCCTCGCTCGCCACGCCGGGGTCCACGCAGCGGGAGTCATCGTCGCCTCCGAACCTCTGGAGAACCTCATCCCGCTCTGCAAGCAGACCGACAGCGAAGAGGCGATCACGCAGTGGGACGGTCCGACATGCGAGGAACAGGTCGGGCTGATGAAGATGGACTTCCTGGGCCTGCGGACGCTGACGATAATCCAGCGGGCGCGCGAGCTGGTCCGAGGGCGGACCGGGGAGGACATCGACCCCGAGGCGATCCCCCTGGACGATCCGCAGGTCTACGAACTCTTCGCCCGCGCCGAGACCGACGGGGTATTCCAGTTCGAGTCCGACGGGATGCGAGGCGTGCTGCTCCAGATGCACCCGCAGCGCATCGAGGACCTGATCGCCGCCAACGCCATGTACCGTCCGGGCCCGATGGAGTTCATCCCCACCTACTGCACCCGCAAGAACGGACAGGAGCCCGTTCCGTCCGTCCATCCGCTGGTGGACGACATCCTCGCCGAGACCTACGGGATCATGTGCTACCAGGAACAGGTGATGCTGGTCCTCAACCGCCTGGGCAAGCTCCCGCTCAACCGCGCGCTGACCCTGATCAAGGCGATCTCGAAGAAGAAGACCGAGACGATCGCCTCCGAAAGATCCAACTTCATCGCGGGGGCGAAAGAGAACGGGATCTCCGACGAGGAGGCCGAACGCCTCTTCGAGCTGATCCTGAGGTTCGGGGGGTACGGGTTCAACAAGGCCCACTCCACGCGGTACGCGATAGTGGCGTACCAGACGGCGTACTTCAAGGTGCGCTACCCGCGCGAGTTTCTCGCCGCTACACTCACCTTCGAATGCGGGGACACCGACAAGGTCGTGCAGTACATCGCTGAGGCCGGCCGCATGGGCGTCGAGATCGCCCCCCCCGACATCAACACGTGCGGGAGCGATTTCGCGGTGGACGCCGAGCGGGTGCGGTTCGGTCTGTCGGCGGTCAAGGGAGTGGGCGCCAAGGCGGTCGAGGCGATCGCAGCCGGGCGTGAGGAGGCGGGCGAGTTCCGCAACCTGTACCACTTCTGCGAGCACGTGGAGCTCCGCGCGGTCAACCGGGCGACGATAGAGGCGCTGATCAAGTGCGGGGCGTTCGACTCGCTGGGGGCGCACCGGGCGGCGATGCTGGCGGGGCTGGACCATGCGATCGAACTCGGCCAGACCGCCGCCGCCGACCGCCGCAGCGGACAGATGAACATCTTCGGAATGATCGAAGGCGAGGGTGAGTCCCCGCCCCCGCAGTTCCCCGACGTCGAACCGCTCTCCGAATCGCAGTTGCTCGCGGCCGAGAAGGAAACGCTCGGCTTCTACATCACCTCGCACCCCCTGGTCCACTACGGGCGGGAACTTGCGACGCTCAGCTCACCGAGGGGCATATCGCTGGCCGGGCTGGACAGGTACGGCGATGGGACGCCGGTCACGATCGGGTGCACGATCACATCCGTGCGGACGACCTTCACTAGGAAGGACAACCGGAAGATGGCGATGCTGACCGTCGAGGACCTGTCGGGCAAGTGCGATGCGGTGGTTTTCCCCCGAACCTTCGATGCGCTGGGCGAGCTGCTCAAGGTCGAGGAGATGATCTTTCTGAGAGGGACCGTGGATCGCCGCCGCGAGCGCCCCAACATCATCGTAGAGGAGATCATCCCCATCGACCGGGCGATCGAGCAACTTACCGGGCAGGTCACCGTGCGCTTGGGCGGAGCGGGACTGGCGGAGGAAGTACTCCAGCGGACTCGCGAAGTGCTAGAGCGCCACCGCGGCAACTGCCCCGTCCTGTTCGAATTGGCGCCCGCTGGGCAGCCCGACGTGCGAACCACCGTCCGCCCGGACACCCAATGGTTCGTGCAACCGTCCCGCAAGCTCGTGGACGACATCGAAGAGCTGCTCGGACAGGAGAATCTCCTGCTGACCCCCAGGCCGAATGAGAACAATAATGGGGGAGGCAACGGTAGAAGAGCATATCGCAAGCCCGCACTGCAACGTACCTGAACAGTACCGCTGCCCTCCGTGACGAAGGCATCGCCCTGCCCGAAAAGTCCTTGCGGGCAATGGGATAGGCCATCGACGTGATGCTCTTGGCGTGAAGTTCATCACGTTTTTCCTTTGATGTTAGGTTAGGCTGTTGCGCCCTCGGCGATGACGGGAAGAGTCTAGACATTCGAGGAGAAGGCGATGGGCAACGATTCGGCCAAGAAGGCGTCGGTCGGGCAGCGCCTCACTCGAACTCGCGCGGATGGCGGCGGCGGATATCTTCAGCGGCGGCGCCTCTATCGGTCCGCTTGAGATACTCGCAGTATTCCCGGGCGCGCCCGCGCACGTGCAGCGGACCTCCCTCCTTGATGACGGTCCACAGGGGATCGGTGTCGTAGCCTTCCGGCAAACGCTTCATCATCCGGTCGTGCCACTCGTTGAGGTAGTGGACGGCCTGGCGGCAGACATCGGGGTGGGCGTCGGCGAGGTCGTTCTGTTCGTGCGGGTCGGAGGCGACGTCGAAGAGCATCTCGGTGGGGAACGGGTGGAACCCGTCGTGATAGCTCCGGATGTACATCCACGGACCGAAGCGGACGCCGCGCTGGCAGACGTGGGCGCACTGGGAGACGACGAGGTACTCCCGCCCGCAGCTTTCTCCGCGGAGGATCGCCGGGGCGTAGGTCTCCCCGTCCCACCCGGCTGCCGGTTCCGCCCCGAGCAGCTCGGTGAGCGTGGGGGGCAGATCGAGCTGGTAGTGCAGGTCCTCATCCACGCCCCCGCTCACACCGCCAGGCCAGCGAACGATCATCGGAATGCGCGTGGTGATGGCGTCGGCGACGCTGTGATCGGCGTAGACGCCCAGCTCGCCGAGGTTCTCACCATGATCGGAGCTGATGATGATCGCCAGGTCGTCCATCACCCCATGTCCTTCCAGCGCCTCGAAGATCCGCCCGATGTGCTCGTCCATGTACGCGATTCCGCAGTCGTAACCGTCTATCATCCTGCGAAAGTCGCCCATGTTCTTCAGCTCCCCGGGATGGCGCGGATACTTGGGGTCGGTCCGGTTGTCGAACATGCTGCTCTCCCGGTTCCCGTGCGGATGCGCGGATGCGCGCTGGGCGGTCAGCACTTCTTCGGTGTACCAGTCCGGCAGCGGATGGTCGGCGAACGGGTTCCCGAACTCCTCCGGGGCGCGGTACGGGGTGTGCGGGTCCCAGTAGTTGAGCTGCAGGAACCAGTTGTCTTCTCGGGCGTTCTGCTCGATCCATTTGAGGGCGGTGGGCGTGACGTCCTCGGCCGACTCTCGCCCGCCCATACCGGTGTTGTGCATCTCGCTGAATCCGGCGTAGAAGCTCCACGTCGAGTGCCGCTCGGCGAACGGGCTGATGGAGACAGTCTTGAGCCCGCAGCGGCGAAGCCTCGCCGGGAGGGCCTCCCCGCTGACCCGGCTCCGGAAACCGCGCGATGCGCCTTCCAGCCGCATGTCCGCCGCCGTCCCGCCGTGACCTACTACACCCGTTCTGATTCCGAACCGCCCGCTCATGAGGGCGGCCCGCGAGGGGAGGCAGGGGGCGTCGGAGCAGTGGTAGCGGTCGAACCGCACGCTTTCGGCCGCGATTCGGTCGATGTTCGGCGACGTGGGGCGGTTATAGCCGTAGCAGCCCAGGTGGTCCGGCCGCAAGGTGTCCAGGTCCAGGTAGAGAATTCTCACTGTCTTTCGCTCCTCGGTGCGAAGGGTGCATAATGTTCTCACAGAGGCTGCACCCCTCGGCGGACGACGATCATATCCGCCTCATCCCGCACTTACCACTCCATGCTTTGTGGCCCGAGCGCGTGCGGTTTCCACGGCATCGGTCTTCCCGTTGCACCGGGCCCCTGCAAGAAGAAACGATTTTCGTTTTGACATACTGACCGATCGCCCTTACACTGCTGGCGTTCGCTGGAGTCTGTCTCGTACACGGATGTTTCACATCGCCGCCACGGAAGGCATTGAACGTCCGGGGACAGACTGATGCGTGCCCCGTAGTATTTTGCAAGTGAGGTAAGTATGCACTGCGCGCGGAGGGCGCTCGAAGGTAGAAAGGTAGGGCAATGGCGGTCGTCGATCCGGTGTTGTGGCAACGCATCATCCAGCAGGTCGTCGCGTCCGGGGGGAACTTCATTCGTCCTTGGTTCACTAAGCTGGAGCCGATCTCGCTGGAGCACGGGTTGCTGGAGATTCAGGTCCCGGGTGCGAGGGAGCAGGAGTATTGCAGACGGCACGTGACGCGGTTGTTCACCGAGGCCGCTCAGGCCGGCACCGGGCGCCTGGTTGGGGTGTGCTTTCTCACCAGCGCCGAGAACACGACGGTACCGCCCGACGGGGCGGAAGTCCTCGTTGAGGACACCCCGACTGATGCGCGCTGGGCGCCGTACAATGAGGATTACACCTTCAAGGCGTTCATCAACGGACCCAGCAACCGCCTGGCCCGCGCTGCGTGCCTCGCCATCAGCGAGTCCCCGGGAAAGACCTACAACCCGCTGTTCATTCACGGCAGCGTGGGACTGGGCAAGACGCACCTGCTCCAGGCGACCTGCCACGAAATCGCCCGCACCACCCCCGGGGCCAACATCTCCTACCTCTCCTGCGAGACGTTCGTAAACCACTTCATCGAGGCCGTCGAGCGCGGCCAACTGCACGAGTTCCGCTATCGGTACCGCCACGCCGACATCCTGGTGATCGACGATATCCAGTTCCTCTCCGACCACGAGCGGACGCAGGAGGAGTTCTTCCACACCTTCAACACGCTCTACCAGTCGCAGAAACAGATCATCCTTTCGTGCGATCGCGGGCCGGCACAGATCCCGGGCCTTGAGGAGCGCCTCATCAGCCGGTTCAACTGGGGCCTGGTCGCTCGGATCGACCGTCCCTGCTACGAGACCCGCGTCGCCATCGTCCGCACTAAGGCCCGCCTGCGCGATATCGAGCTTCCAGAAGAGGTGATCTGCTTCATCGCAGGGAAGATCGACTCCAATATCCGCGAACTGGAGGGGGCTATCGCCAAGGTGGCGATGCTGGCGCAGGTGTGCGATCGGCCCATCGACTTACCGCTCGCCGAAGAGGCCCTCGGCGCCGATCCCGTCGCCACGCGGCGAGAGATCACCATCGAGGATATTCTCAACGCCGTCACCTCCCGTTTCAACGTCCGCCTAGCCGATCTGCAATCGAAGAAGCGCAGCAGGTCGATCGCATTCCCGAGGCAGATATGCATGTACTTGGCCCGCAACTTGACCCGCCACAGCCTGGAGGAGATCGGCGGGTACTTCGGTGGCCGCGACCATACGACCGTTCTGCACGCCAACAGGACCATCGACAAGCGGCGCGGGCAGGATGCACAGTTCCAGGCGACACTGGACCTGCTGGCCCAGGAGATTCAGGCTAACGGCGCAGGCGTTTAGCCGCAGGCGCACTCCCACGTGCCCGCGCTCCAGAGACACCCGCCACACCTCGATGTGGATAACCTGCCTGAACTTTCCCCTCAGCACCTCCGGAACCGTACGGTGAGGGCGTTGAACGTTCCCCACCCCGGACCGCCGTAGCGGAGCTTCACGATTTCCACACTGCACAGCTGCGCTCTTCCTACAGCTTATCCACATGGCGACAGCTGTCCATGTTCGCCGTACAATCTTATTCTATCAGCAGTTACAATGATGCCGTCCGGTTCCATACACAACCGACAGGCCTTATCAATATGATGATTAAGTATGAAGTGATTCCTTAGTAAAGAGCATATGCCCGCAACCTAATCATATCCCTCTAGTAGACGGATTGTATTACGAAGGCTGGCTCATATAATGCAACGCAAGATGATACAGCTGGATTCCAGAACGGGTCCCCCTCTCTCCTCCCTGCAAGCACGCACCGTTCGCACCAGGCGCATCCGCATCGCGATACCGCTGGTAATGTTCCTTGGGGTGATTGTCCTATGTACGGGGGGGTACGTAGTGTTCGAATGGCCGAGATATGGATTCCTCGACGCGCTGTATATGACGGTGATCACGGTGGCGACGGTGGGATACCGCGAGGTGCATCCGCTATCGGCGGGTGGGCGCATCTGGACGATATTCGTTATTCTCAGCGGACTGCTGACCGGCGGTGTCGTGCTGAGTCTGATCGGTGCGATGGTGGTGGAAGGGCAGATTCGACGGATATTCGGGAGGCGACAATTGGAAAGCAAGATCAATGGCCTATCGGGGCACGTAATCGTTTGCGGCTGCGGACGGATGGGGGAACGGGTAGCAATGGAGCTCGACGCGGCCGGCCGAAACGTGGTTGTTGTAGATACGAGCCCGGAGCGAACGGCTGCGGTGGAGACGCTGGGTCTGCTCTACGTCCTGGGCGACGCGCAGAGCGAGGAGGTCCTGGAGGCGGCAGGGATCTCGAGGGCGAGGACGATCGTCTCATCGCTCCCGACCGACGCGGAGAACCTGTTGGTGACGCTGACGGCCAGCCAGATGAACCCTGCGGTTCGAATCATCACTCGCGCGGTGGAGGGCTCGACGCAGCGAAAGCTCCTTCGCGCCGGCGCCACGCGGGTTGTCTGTCCCCAGATCATTGGAGCGACGCGGATGGTGGACATCGTTCTTCGCCCAGCCGTCGTGGACTTCACGGAGGCCGCTCACAAGGGAGTCGATCTGGAGATGGATCAACTCGAGCTGAGCGACACCAGCGAGCTGCTGGGCAAGTCGCTGCGGGAGTTGGACCTTCCCCGTCGAGTCGGCGTCCACGTGGTGGCCATCCGCCGTAGCGACGGGGAGACTATCTACCAGCCCGCCTCCGACCTGACGCTCAGGTCGGGTGACACGCTGATTCTCATCGGGAAGCGCGGAGCTGCGGCGGCTTTGCAGGGCCTGGATCTTGGGTGAGGCGGCGCTCAGGCGTACTTCAGCAGCGCGGTGTGATAGAAGGGGCGATCCTGGGCGATGTACTTTCGCTCGAAGTTCGTCCCCACAAACTCACCCTCGCTATCGGACATCCTCGGAAACGCCACGGTCGCGAAGCCCTCGACGTTTAGCAGGACGCGTCGAATGTGCTCAAAGTACTCAAGATGGTCGGTCACGAGTATCAGTTGTCCGCCCAAGCGCAGCGTGCGACGGATCTCGTGCACGAAGCGAGGCTGGATCGATCGCCGGCGGTGGTGCCTGCGCTTCGGCCAGGGGTCAGGAAAGTAGATGTGCACTCTCCAGACGGATGAGTCGGTCAGACACGCACGGAAGAAGTGTGTCGCGTCGGCGTGCAGCATTCGGACGTTCGCCAGACCGGCCCGGCGGATGCGGTCGGCGGAGTAGTGACAGTAGGCTTTGGCGTATTCGATCCCGAGGAAGTTCAGCTCCGTCCTCGCCGCGGCACGCGCCAACAGGAACGTCCCCTTCCCGGTGCCCACCTCGATCTCGACCGGCCGGGAGTTGCCGAACACCCTCCCGAGGTCCAGCGGACCGGTCGCAGTGGCCTCATCCAGCAGCACGCCGGTCGTGTCCCACCTGCTCTTCGCCTTGCGCCCAAGATGTTTCGGAGACTCGGTCCGCATCTTATGAAGGATAGTCTCTCACGGGCGGGTCCGCCGGGTCAATAACCCGGGACGGGGGGGTTGTAATCGGGTAACGGCGGAGCATAATGGATCTTCGCCGAATGGGAAGTTGCGGGGGGACTTAGCACAGTTCCTGGTCGGGAAGGAGCGGATCATGAAGCTTGGCGTGATGGCGGCGCTGTTCACCGGGATGAAACTTGACGACGCGCTTGAGTATTGTCGGCGGGTGGGGCTGGACGCGATCGAGCTTCCGGCCGGCGGGTATCCGGGCGACCCGTGGCGGTTGAGCGGGATCCACAGGGACAAGAAGAAGCTCGAGCGGCTGAAGGCAAAGATCGCCGATCGCGGCCTGGAGGTTCAGGGGATCGCGGTTCATGGCAATCCGGTGCACCCCAACAAGCGGATCGCCAAGGCACACCGCGAGGCCCACCGCAACGGGGTGCTGCTGGCGGCGGAGTTCAACACGGTGGTGGTCAACTTCTCGGGCTGTCCGGGCGGTAGTGCGGCGGACAAGACGCCCAACTGGGTGACCTGCCCCTGGCCGGAGGAGTACGCCAAAGCGGCCGACTACCAGTGGAACAGGGTGCTCATCCCGTTCTGGTCGAGGGAGAACGAGTTCGCCCGCTCGCACGGTGTGAAGGTCGCCTTAGAGGCCCATCCCGGGATGGTGGTGCACACCCCGGAAGACATCGTCAAGAGGTCCGTGGGGGACG
>SDBT01019230.1_pt1 | contig 10708 bp, 10 predicted proteins | sample 2277101 | NCBI WGS metagenome assembly SDBT01 (sample SAMN10404973, study PRJNA504765) | marine sediment metagenome | isolation source: marine sediment core GS10_PC15, 103 cmbsf | place: Arctic Ocean: Southern Knipovich Ridge | collected 2010
ATATTTCCCAAGATATGATGCTAAATATTTTGTTAAATTAATAATTGCTCCTTTTATAGCGGAGTATTCGACAGGCATTGTCATTTCCGTTCCTTCATATATCTCAAATCTTGGTGCAGCAAATCCATAAATTGAGCCTATATTAATTATATTTCCAAAACTTTGTTTTATCATCACTTTAGCAACTTGTTGGCTTATTAAAAAATACCCACCAAGATGCATATTTACATTTTCGCAAAAATCTTTATAGGAAACATCTTCAAACTTTTCACCGTAATTTTTATTATGTGGGTATGCATTATTTACTAAACTATCTATTTTACCAAATTTATTTAAAGTAAAATTTATCAAATTTCTTATCGACTCCAGATTAGTTATATCTGTCCTATAAAATTTAGCTATTTTTTCATTACATTTCCCATTTATTTTATATTCGATTTCCTTTCCTTTCTCTTCATTAACATCAGCAAGAATAACATTTCCGCCTGCTTTCACAATTTCTAAACAAAAGGCTTTCCCTATTAAACCAGCTGCCCCGGTAACAATAATTAATTTATTATTAAGTTTATATTTTTCCATATTCCCACTCCCATTAATTGAATAAATTTTATGTAGCTATTGGGTTCTGATAAAATACTATTATTGCTTTATTTAAATATGCGTTATATTGCTTTCAATAAATTACCGAATAGTTTTTAATGTTTATTAAACGGGTCTGTATAAACAAAAAATTATATAAATTCTTTAGAAGTAAGATCTTTATCCATCATCTTTTTATAAGAAATTAAATCTTCTAAAGAATTATGTATTTCATTGCTTCAAATTTTTTAAATTATTTATTAAAATACCTTTCAATAACACTTCTACTTGTAGTTTTGTACTTAATATCAGAATGGTGTCCAAACACAACCATATTTGGTGGTATGTCTTTTTCCATAATCACCGTTCCAAATGATATTAAACAATTGTCGCTTATATTACAATTACCGATGATAGCACTTCCGCCATACATCGCAACACCTTTACCCAATACCGGATACTGAAGCTTTATATTCCCGCCAATCGTCACCCTTTGGTATGCTACAAAGTAATCGCTATATTTACCCCTTCCTAATACTGTACCAACTGGATGAGTTAATATAAAAATATCAGGTAAGTTTACTTCATAAAAAGTATCCAAACCATGCAAAGACTTATTAAGATAGTAAACTTTACCTGCTATTACATTATTTTTTTCTTCCGTCCAAATTGTATTTGACAAATAATACAAAAACATTGCATATTGATCTGTATTCAAATGATTAAAGAGTACGTTTTTCCCGTCAAAGAAATATTTAATATTAATCTTTGAAAAACAGTATTCCGTTCTTTTAATAGCTTTTTTTATAAATGATTGTAGAATACTTGATCTTATTTCATTATCAGGAAAAAGACTGTTCAGTTGTTTGGAAACATATTCCGCCAATCTTTTATTATCTAATGACTGGATCATAAATAGCACTTCCTTATTTCTATTCTAAGGGATTTCTTGTATTTTCGATTTTCGGTCCTTTTTCAGGTCTATTATCATATAATATAGGCTTCCAAGGATGAACAATGTGCTTCGAAAGAATTTCCATAAATTCTTTTTCCGAAAGTCCAACTTCTTCTAAAAAAGCATCTAAGCTTTCAGGACGTTTTCCATCATATTGCTCCACCAGCGCAATACCTTCTTCTCTGGTAATTCTATTCTCTCTAATATCTAAACTTGCTTGATGTCTTGTTCGTCCAAATCCACGTTTAAGATATTTACAGTAATCTCTCACACCAATAAATCTGCATTCCTGCTTGTCGTAACGGTAATATGTTCCCTCTACCGACGCATCTTTCCAATTAAGTTCACGTTTGATTAGCTCAACCTGTTTGGGAATATTCCATTTAATATAAGAGCCTAAATGTAATGAGATTGGTTTTAGTTTTTCAATTTCTTCTAATGAAGGGAATTTAAACGGTACCATGTCTTTCTCATTAATCCCTTCCTTACCGATAAATCTCTCCCAGCCAATTCCAGCTTGTTTATTATGATAAAAGTTATAATAGTCGATTTGTTCAAAATCATCTAGGGTATAATCATTGCGATACTCGGCTACCGATTCGCCCCATATTATCAAAGGAATTTGGTACCGAACAGCTATCTGCATTGTATTTCCATAAATTCCACTATGACAAAACCAACACCAATCTCCATTCTCTTTTAAGGCTAATTTCATTAGTTTTCTAACAAGATTTTTATCTGGAGTATACAAAAGATGCTCAACACCTAATTTCTGTGCAGTGTTAAACATATTGTATAGACCCGTTTTTGTTAAAAAAGTATGATGAAATGAATAAAGTAATGGTTTCATTTTATATTTCTTTACCATTGCATATACTTGGAAGGAACTATCTTTACCTCCACTATAAGGTATAAGACAATCATACCGCCCTTTACCGCGATATTTATCCAATATTCCAAGCAATCTATTCTCGCGGGTATTCCAGTCTATTTCTACTTTTCTCTTTCCTGTTATACATAGACTGCATACACCTTTTTCATTAAAAGTCAATTTTTCCTGTGTTTCGGGCATAAGACATTTTCTACATACCTTCATAATTTACCTCCTTACTGATTAAATCTTATCTTTTCTATATTTTTAATAATCGCTTCAACACAAATCAAATCAAAAATTTCATCCACTTCAATCGACTTCCATCTTGGAACAATATATGCTAAAGTTCTATTGTGGTAGAATGTTTGTTTTTCAAAAAATGCTTTTACTTCAGATATATAAATCGTTCCATCAAAAAAATATACATTTGACAAATCTTGCCTTTTTAAAACCCTAAAATCAGTACTTCCGTCTATTTTTTTAATAAAACTACTCTTTTCATCAATAATAACATTAAATTCCGGATGAGCACTTTCAAGTTTTGAAACACTTACAATAGATTTTGCAGCTTCGTTATCAATTAAAAGTTTTACACACTCATCTATATCATTTGTTTCCCTTAGGGGAGATGTTGATTCAAGCAAGACTACATAATCATAGTTTTCTTCTTTTTTCTGGAACCAGTTCAATGCATGCAATATTACATCACTAGTTGGAGAATCATCCGCTGCAAGTTCTTTTGGCCTCATATACGGCACTTTTGCACCATATTTTTTTGAAACTTCAGCAATTTCTTCATCTTCAGTACTTACTACTACTTTATCAATATATTTACTTGCTAAAGCTTGCTCAATTGTCCATGCGATTAAGGGTTTGCCTAATAATGGTTTTATATTTTTTCCTGGAAGTCCTTTGCTGCCGCCTCTTGCCGGGATTAAACCTAAAATGTTTTTTCCTTTATACATCTTTCGTTCTCATTTCTTTTTAGTTTTTATCATTCACTTTTTAATCACATTTCTAATCTTTATCTTCAAATCCTTATAATTTATTCCTCACGCTTATCCATATACTCTATCGCCTTCTTATATGCTTCCCACTCTCCTATATCAAACCAGGAACAATTCACCGGATAAACCTGTATTTTAAATCCATTTTTCTTAGCTAATACTAATAATTCAGGCATATCTGTGGGTTGATTTCTCGGAATTAAATCGACGGCTTCTGGCTCTAAAATATAGACCCCGGAATTGACAATAAAATGATAATCTGGTTTTTCAATAATTTCCTCAAAATCCGCACACTCATTTTTCATATTCAAAATACCATAAGGAATATTTATATTACGGCTTACTCCCAACACTGTTATCTGATTATTATTTTCTTTATGATAATTTAATAGATCATCATAATTAGTATCAATTACCACATCACAATTGGAAACAATAGATGTACCACCTAATTTTTCTTCGATTAAAGACAGTGCCCCTATCGTGCCTAAAAAATCTTTTTCTTGAATATATTCTATTTGATAATTATTGGGATTTTCTGCAAAATACATTTTAATCATTTCTGCCTTATAATTTAAAGCAATTATAAATTTGTTAAATCCATATTTTTTAAAATTATTCATAATTACTTCTATAACCGGCTTCTCATCTATAGGTATTAAAGGTTTGGGTAATATTTTAGTAAAAGGGTCAAGCCTTTTGCCTTTACCACCAGCCATAATTATTACCGGAACGTTCTTTGTAGCACACACCACCTCACCGTTTTTTAAAAAATCCCTCCATAAAAAAATATCAATTATCTTATTTTTTTCGTCAACTACTGGAATATGTCTTATTTCATATTTTTTCATCAATCCTAAGGCTTCCTCTTTACCGCTCTTATAAGATATTGCGATAGGATTCTTGGTCATTATGTCCCGTATGGGGGTTTTAAAGTCGAGACCCTTTATAAATGCTCTCCTCATATTTCCATCAGTTACAATCCCTAAAACCCTATCTTCCTCATCTACTACAATCAATACCTGTAAGGCGCTCTTATCTATTTGTTTCAATGCTACCTTTAAAGAAATGCCGGGATTTATTAATATTTTTTTACATTTTTCAGAAATCATTTAAAATTCTCCCACTTAAAAGGCTCATCTTGCCTAACATCATTTACGAGTTTCATTCCTATAATTATCTCTTTAAATTTTGGCAGTATTCCTGTCCCCGGTCTTTTTATTGCGATATCTGATTCTTTTATTATTTCCCCTGCTCTAATATCCCTGGTGGCAATAAGACTTCTTCTGGCCACTTTCATTATTTCAATTTCACTTTTATTAGGCTTCTTTATTCCATCACCTAATGCTACTTCGATATTTCTTATCGCCTTTACCATTTCCTTTAACTCATCCGGTTCTAATGAGGCTTTATGATCAGGACCGGGTAATTTTTTATCTAAAGTAAAATGTTTTTCAATTATTTTTGCCCCCATGGCCACCGCAGCAACAGGTACTTCTATTCCCAAAGTATGGTCAGAATAACCTATCGATAACTTAAACGCAACTGCCAAAGTTTGCATCGCTTTTAAATTAACTTCCTCGTAAGGAGTGGGATAATTAGTAGTACAGTGTAATAATGATATCTGTGCCTCCGAATTAACCGACCTAATAGTATTTATCGCTTCTTCTACCTCCCCTAAATTTGCCATCCCGGTGGACATTATAATGGGTTTATTCTTAGCTGCAATATGTTTTAAATAAGGAGAATTTATTATTTCACCCGAGGGTATTTTATATATATCTATTAAATCATAAAGAAAATCTATGCTCTGATGATCAAAAGGAGTAGATAAAAACATAATTCCTTTTTTATCACAGTATTTTTTTAATTTTACAAAATCCTCAAAAGAAAGTTCCAACTTTTTAATCATCTCTAATTGAGATTTATCTGAACCGGTTGTCCTTTTCTGATATTCAGCCTTATCCGCTAATTTTGAAACCACATTTTCTGCTTTAAATGTTTGAAATTTAACTGCATCTGCCTCAGCATCTTTAGCGACATCAATAAGCTGATAAGCCAAATCTAAGCGGCCATTATGGTTTACGCCTGCTTCCGCAATAATGAAAACCTTAGAAGTATCTATGCCATTCATTCTTTTTTACCTCAAAATCTAATCTCTTTTTTAGGAGTTTTTCTTTGGGGATTTTTGATATCTCTTTCATTGCTTTAATTACATATTTGCTAGTATTGCCATCCCCATAAGGATTTTTTATTTTTTTTATTTTTTTCAAAAATTTTGCGTCAAACAAAGCTTTTTCTATACCTTTACAAATTTCATTGACTGAATATCCTGTTTGAATAACGCTTTCAGGCTGTAACCTTCCTTCCTGCCTATTTCCAATGTTCACAGTTGGAATCAAAAAAGAAGGAACTTCAATAATGCCACTTGAAGAATTACCTATTACAGCCTTTGCATACTTTAAAAAACTCAAATATAATTTCGAACCAAGACTATCAAAAAAATATGCCTTAGGATTATTATCTACAAATTCTTTTATCATATTTACTATTTCGTCTGAACCTACTTCTGCATTAGGTCTGGTAAAAACTATTTGTAAATCAAATTTTGATAATGCCTCCAATAAATTTTTTATTTGCCATCTTACACTATCTTCTCCTTCAAGAGTAACCGGATGATAGGTACACATTATAGTATTTTTATCAACGTCAATACCGGTTAATTTTAAAATTTCTTCTTCTCTGTATAATTCTAATTTTTTTATATTTTCAAGACCCGGTGCACCAACAATATGAATACGCCAATCTTCCTCTCCCATCTTACTTATATTTTCTGCATATAAACTGGTTGAAGGCATATGTATATGAGCCATTTTGGTGATAGCATGACGCACCTGTTCGTCTATTAATCCCTCCGTTCTTTCTCCACCACATAAATGAATTATAGGTATATTACACATCATGCTTGAGATAGCAGGAATAAAAATCTCATACCTATCTCCTAAAATTATCAAAAAATCCGGTTTTATATAGTTAAAAACTTGAGATATTTGAATTAACCCATTGCCAATAGAATTAGTTAAGGCCATTGATTTTTTTGAACTGCAAAGAAATGGAATTTCAATAATATTTTCTATTCTATCTTTTTTTAATTCGTTAATAGTGTAACCATCGGTAATTGATAAATGCGCGCCGCCCACTAACACATATAAATCCATGAATTTTTGAATTTTTTTTATTGTATATCTTAATAAACCATACTCTGCACGTGTTGCAGTAAATATTATTCCTTTCATTCTCCCAAAATATCTCCCATTAATAAACTGATATTCTTTGGTTCTAAATCGTCTATAGCTATAATTCCATCTCTAGTTTTAATTAAATAACCAAAACTTTTCATATTTCCTATAATTGTTCCTGGTCTTTCAAAATAATAAAATCCTTTAAAATCAAAATCTATCAGACTCGCATAATTTATCTTTATTTTATTGCCCTTATATAAAGTCCAAGCTTTGGGATAGGGAAATGATACAGCTCTTATAAGATTATATATTTTATCTGTGTTTGAATTCCAATTTATAAGGCTGTCATTATCGGTCCTCAATTTCCTATAACTAGCTTGCGTCTCATCTTGCTTTATTCTTGGAACTTTTCCATTTAACAATAAAGGAAAATATGTTTTTAATAAATTATAAGTAGATTGATTAATTTTAAATAAAATATCTTTAACATAATCATTTTGCTCAATTTTTATATTTTCTTGTGATATAATATCTCCGTTATCTATTCCTTCAGAAATATAAAACATAGTTAATGCGGTTTCAGTATAACCTTCTGAAATTTGCCATGCAATAGTGGATCTACCTCTGTCCCTTGGTAATTTAGAGGTATGAAAACCAATAGTCCCTTTTTTTGAAGCATTTATTATTTCTTTATCAATTAATTGAGACCATCCAATTACAAAAATAAAATCTGGGTTAAGTACTTTTATTTCGTCTTTATAATCATTTATCTTCCCTACTTTTGTAAGAATATTATTATCGACAATATTGTCTAAACGAATATACATATTTTTATTAGGGATAAGCTCATCTTTATAAGTATAAACTTTTATTAAATCAATTACTCCCTTTTTATCTAAATTTGAAAAATAATCAACGGCAATTTTTCCATTTTCCAAGGCACAAATAAGCACTATTTTTGGTTTCATTTGATGATCTCCTTTAATAAAACAAATGCTTCTGCATATTTTTCACCTATTCGGCTACCTCTGTATTTAGCAAGAGCTTCTACAACTTCTAAACTTCTTGGTAATGGTTCTTTCATTAGTTCTGATTTATATATTTTAAATATTTCTATTTTCTTTTCAAAATAATTTGTAATATCCACAAAAACATTTGGAATAAGTGTATTCTCTGGTAAGGCTGGAGCAAATTCTGTTTCGGATAATGTTTCATACATTAATATTTTCTTTATAAACGGATAACGAAAATTTTTAGTACAGCTATAAGTTGCCTTGAAAGTAATCTGATGATCAGTATGTACATCAGAACGGTTAGGCAAATATATTATTTCTGGTTTTATTTCAAATATAACTTTTGATATAGATTCAATTATTTCTTGAATTGGTATTGCATCTAATTTTGCTGCAGGATAATCTAATTTAAAAGTTTTTTCGAAGCCATACATTTCTGCAACGGTTTCAATTTCTTTCTGACGTTTTTCAATAATGTCTTTATCCCATCCATTTTTCATATCAATATTAGTAATAATTAGCCAATAAATTTTATCACCCATATCTTTATCTTTTAAAATTGTTCCTCCACATCCTAAAGTTTCATCATCAGGATGAGGGGAGATTGCTAAAATTTTCATTCTTTTATCCTTTATCTATTGTTTTTAAATTCAATTCTATTTTTTACTTTTTATTATTTTCGCTGGATTTCCTAAAGTAATTATATTATCTGGAATATCCTTTATTACCACACTACCTGCACCGATAGTTACATTTTTTCCTATTTTAATTTGCTGAATTATTGTAGCACCTATACCGATAAAACTTAATTCACCTATATTTGCTGCCCCAGAAATATGCACACCAGGAGCAACATGACAGTGATTTCCTATTTTACAGTCATGTTCTATTATTGCACCAGTATTTATAATACAATTTTTGCCGATAGATGAATCAATGCTAAGTATGCTTCCTGGCATAATAATAGTTCCCTCATTTATCTTAATGCTTTCGTCAACAATAGCTTCAGGTGAAATTATTATTGGAAATTTATAACCAATTTCTCTCGCCATATTAAACAATCTATATCTTTTTGTATTATCTTTAATACTACCTACGGTAATTAAGGCATTGTGTATGCCGCTTTTGTAAATATCTCTTAAATCATCATCTGTACCTATTATCTTAATCCCATTTATCAAACTCCCTACCTTATAATTATCGACGATACCTGCAATTTCAAAGTTATCTAATTTTTTTAATATGGAAATAACTACTTTACAATGTCCACCACCACCAATTAAAATAATCTTATTTTTAGCCATTCAAATTCTCCTTAATTACCAAAGCTGCCTTTCTTATATCCTCTTCCTCATTCAAAGTTGAACTGGGGAGACATATACCCTGATTATAAATCTCATAAGCATTCGGACAGTGTTTTGAATATTTCTTTAAATAGGGCATTTCACTTGCCGGCATAAAAACCCTTCTGGTGGGAATTCCTTTTTCTTTTAATTTTAACTTCAAATTATCTATATCTATATTATTTTTATCAATTTTAACACAGGTAAGCCACCAACTACCAGAGGCATTATCAGATTCTTCTTGAAAATTAATATAAGGTAAATCATTAAATTCTTCTTGATATATCCTTCTGAAGTTTCTTTTCTTCTTTAAAAATTCATCAATTCTTTCTAACTGTGCCAAACCCAAAGATGCTTCAATATTAGTCATTCTATAATTAAATCCTATCTCAGGGTGATAATAGCCTTTAGAGGCATCTATTGCCTGGTTTACTAAAAATTTAATATGTTCAGCTTTTTTTTGATTATTACTTACTATCATACCACCGCCACCAGTAGTAATTAATTTATTGCCATTAAAACTAAAACAACCGAAGTCTCCGAAGGTACCAGTCTGTCTGTTTTTATAAGTTGCTCCCAAACTTTCAGTGGCATCTTCAATTACAAATAGGTTGTTCTCTTGAGCAATTTCGATTATCTCCTTGATATTGCAGACACTTCCATATAGATGTACAGGGATTATTGCTTTGGTCTTTTTGGTAATAGATTTTCTAATTTCCTGTGGGTCAACATTCCAGGAAATAGGGTCTACATCTACAATTATCGGTTTAGCTCCAACAAATAAAACGGGATTGATGGTAGCAATAAAAGTAAGAGAAGGAACAATTACCTCATCCCCTTCTCCAATTCCTAACTGGTAAAGTGCCATATGTAGGGCGGCGGTACCACTTTGGGTCGATACAGCTTTTTCAGAGCCAATATATTGGGCAAATTTTTCTTCAAATTCAGGGACAAAGGGGCCTACAACAGAAACAAAATTAGAATCAATAGCTTTTGTAAGATATTTTTTTTCTAAAACACCTAAATTAGGGTCGTCAAGAAATATTTTAGACATTATAAATCCCTTCTTTGTATATTTCTAAATTTTCTTTAAACCAGTTTATAGTTTCCTCTAAACCTTCCTCTAATGTATAGCGTGGTTTCCATCCGGTAAGATTGTGTGCCTTAGAATAATCACATACTAACCTTTGAACTTCACTTTTTTCGGGTCTAATGCGTTTACTATCTACTTTAACTTTTAAATCAACTTTAGTCAATTTGCTTATAAGGTTAGCCAGATCAAGAATAGAAATATCTGTAGCGGTGCCTATATTGATAACTTCACCTAAAGTATTTGGATGTAAACCTATTTTATACATCCCCTCTACTGTACTTAAAACATAATTAAAATCTCTGCTTGAATTCAAATTACCTAATTTTATATCTTTTTTACCATTTAAGGCTTGAGAAATAATAGTGGGAATTACAGCTCGAGCTGATTGCCTTGGACCAAAGGTATTAAAAGGTCGCACAATAGTAACTGGTAAATTAAAAGATAAATAAAATGTCTTAGCTAAATAGTCAGCGCTTGCCTTTGTAGCAGAATAAGGAGACTGAGGATTTATGGGATGTTTTTCGTTTATAGGAATGTGCTGTGCGGTTCCATAAACCTCACTTGTGGAAGTATGAATTACTCTTTTTGTTTCAAGTTCGCGG
>SDBT01019231.1_pt1 | contig 10707 bp, 14 predicted proteins | sample 2277101 | NCBI WGS metagenome assembly SDBT01 (sample SAMN10404973, study PRJNA504765) | marine sediment metagenome | isolation source: marine sediment core GS10_PC15, 103 cmbsf | place: Arctic Ocean: Southern Knipovich Ridge | collected 2010
ATTAAGAGGCGATCATGAGTATATTTGAAGATATTAAGAAAGGTTTTTTTCTTTTTGCCGGGCCATGTGTTATTGAAAATGAAGAGATGTTAAATCAAACAGCAGAGGAACTTAAAAAGATAACAGAAGAGCTGGAGATTTTTTTTGTATTTAAGTCATCCTATGACAAGGCAAACAGGACCTCAATAGACTCCTACAGGGGCCCGGGCCTGGAGAGGGGGCTAAAAATGCTTGCTGATGTTAAAAAGAGGTTTGACCTTAAGATCATAACTGATGTTCATTCAACAGCAGAAGTAGAAAAAGTAGCTGAAGTAGTTGATATCCTTCAGATACCGGCTTTCTTGTGCCGCCAGACTGATTTGCTCCTGGCTGCAGGAAAGGCAGGGAAGTGTGTTAATGTAAAAAAAGGACAATTCCTACCGCCTGAAAGCATGAAATTTGTTATTAAAAAACTGGGGTCTGCAGGGTGTAATGAGGTCTTTATAACCGAGCGGGGCAGCAGTTTCGGGCATGGAAAGCTGGTGGTTGATTTTACTGGAATTCCTCTGATTAAAAAATTCGGGTATCCTGTTGTTTTTGATGCAACCCACAGTGTTCAGATACCTCCTGCAGGCGACCGGGTAACAGGCGGGAAGAGAGAGAATATTCCGGACTTGTTATATGCTGCTGTGGGTGCAGGTGTGGATGGTATATTTATGGAAGTCCATCCTGATCCGGATAAAGCATTATGTGATAAGGGGTCACAGTTTCCACTAAGCGAAGTAAAGGAAGTTCTGAAAAAAGCGAAGGATATATATCAAGTAATTCACAGGTAGGTCATATGTTTAAACGTTTTAAATTATTAAAAAAGATTAAAAAAATCACATTAGTCCTGTTAGATGTTGATGGAGTTATGACTGATGAAGGAATATATTTTGATGATTCCGGGGTTCAAATAAAAAAATTTAATGCAAAAGACGGGTTTGGCATTAAACTGGCCATTGATGCAGGCATAAAATTTGCTTTTGTAACAGGAAAAAAGTCAAAGATATTAAAAATAAGGGCAAAGAGACTGGGAGTGCATAAAGTTTACCAGGGTGAAATGCGGAAACATCTCCTGCTGGAGAAGATCAAGAAGGATTTTAATGTTAAGGAAGACCGGATCGCATTTGTAGCGGATGATATTTTTGACATCAGCCTGCTGAATAGAGTTAGTGTAAAAGTAGCAGTGAAAAATGCTTCCAGAGAAGTAAAAGCCGTAGCAGATTATATTACACGCAGGGATGGAGGAAAAGGCGGAGTAAGGGATTTTCTGGAATTTCTGTTAAAGAGGAAGGGAATATGGAAACAAAATATCCGGGATTATTATTAATCATATTTTTTTTATGCATTCTTTTTTTTAATTGTTCTGATCACAGTACTAATAATAAAAGCAGTACGAACAGCAGTAATGTGATTGCGAACCTTCCTGATTCTGAGATCTATGATTTTTCTTATAAGTATACGGAAAAGGATAAGTTGATCTGGGAATTGAATTCGAAAAAAGCAGAAGTTTTTTCAAAGCAGGGTATGAAAAAGATAGACGGTGTGGATCTTAAATTTTATAAGAATGGCAGGATAAATTCAACCCTGGTCTCTGAATTTGGAGAGATAAATGAAAATACAAAACTGTTAACAGCCATATCCAATGTGGTTTTAAAAACAACTGACGGAAAAACTTTATATACAGAGATATTACATTGGAATGATGTGAAGAAGGAACTTTTTACATATGAATTAATTAAAATAGTTCAAGCGAATGGGGAGGTTATTACAGCAGTTGGTATGATAGCAGATATCGGACTTGAAAAAGTAAAATTTTTAAAAGATGTAGAGGGAGAGTTTCATGAAAAGAAGTAGCCTGGCCTTATTATTCTTTTTTCTGATCCCCGGGCTTGCAAATGCAAAAAAACCTGCTGAACCAATTAAGTTCAAAGCAGACAAGATGGAATATGTTTTTAAGAAAGGCAAGGAGAAGGTAACATGCAGGGGCAGGGCAAGGATGGAGAGGAGTGATTTTTTTTTAAAAGCCAGGCTGATACATATTATTGGCCCTAATAAAGATTTTGCAAAAGCTTATAATAATATTAAGATGGTAAATAAAAATGATAATGTTGTGATCTACGGTGATTATGCTGAATATGATAATATTGAAGGATATGCAAAGGTTTTTAAATCTCCGAAACTGGTCTATACTAATGAAAAACTGGAGATCGAATCAGCAGTCATGGAAACATTTTTAAATGAGAACAAGTCTATTGCGCGCGGTGATGTTAAAATAACACAGACTAATTATGTTGCTTATAGTGAAAAAGCTGTTTACTTTCATAAAAAGAAAACAATAGAATTAACAGGCAGCCCTGTTGTTTACCGGGGTAAGAATGTATTCCGCGCCAGAAAAATGATTGTCTTTACTGATAGTAATTTAATTAAGTTGTATGATGAAGTTAGGACAAAGATATATCCAAAGAAAAAGGAAAAAATAAAAAAAGAGGAAGTAAAAATAAAGAAAGATGAAAAAAAATAAAATTCCGGAGTATTTGTAATGACTGAACTGATCATAGATAAGTTAAAAAAAGAATATAAAAAGAAGTTCGTGGTAAATGATATTTCCTTTAATATAAAACAGGGTGAGATCGTCGGACTACTCGGGCCTAACGGAGCAGGAAAGACAACTACTTTTTATATGGTGATGGGCCTGGTGAAACCTTTTTCAGGAAATATTTTTCTTGATGAGAATAATATTACTTCCCTTCCAATGTATAAACGTGCAAGGCTTGGAATAGGGTATCTTTCACAGGAACCATCTGTTTTTAGGAAATTATCGGTTGAAGACAACTTAACTGCTGTGCTGGAACTTTTAAATCTCCCCAAAGATAAGATAGAAGTGAAAAAGAACGAACTCTTAAATGAATTAGGTATCAAACGGCTGGCCAAACAGATGGCTTATTCATTATCCGGTGGAGAAAGGCGCAGGACAGAGATTGCGCGTGCCCTTGTTACTGACCCGAAGTTTTTACTGCTTGACGAACCATTTGCCGGGATCGACCCTAAAGCTGTTGCTGAGATACAAGCCATGATAATGCATTTAAAAAGCATGGGTATAGGTATTTTAATCACGGACCATAATGTAAGGGAGACGCTCTCCATTACAGACAGGTCTTATATAATTTATGAAGGGAAGATCCTGATCGCGGGAACATCAAAGCAGTTGATCAAAGATAAAAAAGCAAAAAAAATATATCTTGGTGAAAAATTTAAAATGTAGATCTTGTTTTTTTAAAGAAAAGATGGAAATATGAAATTGTATTATTAAATTAGCTTAAGGTTGATTATATTATGAGAAAGTTTTCAGGAAGTCTGCAATTACGCATGGAGCAGAAGCTGTCTATGAGCCCGTACCTGCATCAGATGATGGAGATCCTGCAGCTTCAGGTTCTTGATCTTGAACAGCGCATTAATGAGGAACTTGAGACCAATCCCCTGCTTGAGATGGATGATTCCCAGGATAATAAGGAAAAACAGATAGAAGAAGAAGACATAAAATTTGATGAGATAGAGAAGATATTTGAAGACAGTAGTGACTTGAGCCGTTATAATTACAGATACCAGGGGAATAGCAATTCAGAGTTTAATTTTATAGAAGGTACATTATCCAGGGCGGAGAGCCTGCAGGAGCACCTGATCTGGCAGTTAAGGTTAAATGTTTTAAATGAGAAGGATTTTCAGATAGGGGAACGGATCATCAGCAACATAGATGAAAAAGGTTATTTAACAGCATCAATTGAGGAGATCGCTGCAGGGATGAATGTTTTAGTTGATGAAGTTAAAAAGATACGTACTGTAATTCAGACGTTTGAACCATATGGCGTGGGTGCAAAAGACCTTCAGGAATGCCTTTTGATCCAGCTTAGATTTCTTCCGCTGAAGGATGTCTGGGCAGAGAAAATCACAAAGGAATATTTTGATCTGCTTTATAAACATAAGGTAAAAGAGATAGCATATAAGCTGGATGTCGATGTTGTTACTGTTAAAAAATCGTTATCATTTATTCAGAACCTGGACCCGAGTCCCGGGCTGATGTATTATAATAAGATCACAGAATATGTTACCCCTGATGCTAATATTGAAAGGAGAGGCGATGATTTTATTATTAGTGTTAATGAAGAATGGATCCCTAAGCTGCGTATTCAAAGAAGCTACAGGAACATGATAAAAAATAAAAAATTAGATGTAAAAATAAAAAATTATTTAAAAGAAAAAGTTAAATATGCCATACTGTTCATGAAAAGTATTGAACAAAGAAAAACAACACTCTACAGGGTTGTTGACGCAATATTGAAATACCAGAAGGAGTTTTTCTTGAACGGGATGGAGTATATTGCACCTTTAACATTAAAAGATATTGCCGGTTATGTAGGTGTTCATGAATCAACCATAAGCAGGGTCACTTCAAATAAATACCTTCAGACCCCGTTTGGAATATTTGATATGAAGTACTTTTTTTCTAAAAAAATCGAAAAAGATAATGATGAAAGTGTTTCATCAAAGAGTGTTATGCAGTTCATAAAAGGACTGATAGAGAATGAGGTTACTCCATTATCGGATGATGAGATCAGGGATATATTAGGGAATAAGGGGATTAGGATTGCCAGGAGAACAGTATCTAAATATAGGCATAAATTAAAGATCCTACCGTCATATTTGAGGAAAAAATAGCAATGAAGTTTATAGTTCATAGTTACAAGAGGTTTATAGTTCTTAGTTTATAGTTTGTAGTTCAACAATAGTAAACTAAGAACTAATTACGAACTATAAACTAATCGAGAGGTTATTATGGAGATTACGATTACAGGCAAGAATATAAAGATTACAGCCGGCATAAGAGATTACATTAATAAAAAGATTACAAAAGTGATCTCTGACCTTGAACACCCTGTCAACTGTGATATAATTCTTGAAGTAGAAAAGAAAAGACATATTACAGAAGTTCTTTTAAGCGGCGATACAGGCCGGTTTTATTTTAAAAAAAATGCAGATGATCTGTATAAATCCATTGATAGTGTTATACATGCAGCCCATCTCAGTATTAAAAAGTTTAAAGAGAAGCAGAAGGATCACAAGTTCAGGAATAAAAGAACTATTAGACGGGGAAAATTCACAAGAAAAATAAGAGTAAAAAACATTGAAGTAAAAGATATTAAGCCAATGACAGTTGAGGAAGCTGTTCTCCAGTTAAAGTATATCAGGCAGAATATTCTTGTATTTCAAAATGCAAAGAATTTTCAGACCTGTGTTCTGTTTAAGAGAATGGAAGAATACAGGTTAATTCAACCAAAACGCTCTTCTTTTTTTAGTTTTTTATTCAGTTCCCGTAAGAAAAAAAGTCACATTATTTTATTATTATCATACAGTAATAATAAGGTTTCCAAAATTGGAAAAGAAAAGTCGGGATTTGATTCGATCTCTTATTCACAAGCTTACGACAAGATAGTGGGCAGGGGGGATTTAAACTATTTAATTTTTGAAAATAGTGATTCGGGAAAAATAAATATTTTTTTCAGGATCAATAAATATTTAATAGGATATTATGAATATTGATAAGAAAAAAGTCTTTACAGTCAGCGAACTGGTCTCAATATTAAAACTGGAATTAGAAAAAAATATTCAGGTAATAACAGGTAAAAAAGGATTCAGGAACAAACTGGATACAATTGTTTTAAACAGGCCAGGACTGACTTTAGCGGGATATTTTGAAAATTTTGCTTATGACAGGATCCAGTTATTCGGCCGGGGGGAGTGTAACTATTTAATCAGCCTGAAGAAAGATAAGAGACGCAGGATCTTGAAGAAATTCTGTTCTTTTAAGGTTCCGTGCTGTTTCTTTTCTTATAATAAGCAGCCGGATGATCTGTTCATTGAACTGGCCAATCAGAATAATATATCTTTAATATCAGTAAATCTGTCTACTTCCAGGATCGACAGCCTTCTGCATGAGATACTGGAAAGGCAGTTCTCTTTAAAAGAGCAGTTTCACGGTGTCATGGTTGAAGTTTTCGGTATGGGTGTGCTGATCCTGGGAAAGAGCGGTGTCGGTAAGAGCGAGGCTGCCCTTGAGTTGGTAACAAAAGGGCACAGGTTAATCGCTGATGACGTGGTTAATGTTAGTAAAGTAGGAATTTCCGGATTGACTGCTAATGGAACTGATCTGATAAAGTACCATCTTGAAGTCAGGGGAATAGGAATAATTGACATTCAGAGCCTCTTTGGTGTGGGCTCTATCAGGGAAAAAAAACAATTGGATATGGTTGTAATGCTGGAAGAATGGGTAAAAGATAAAGAATATGAAAGGATCGGTATTGATGAACAGTTTTATGAAGTATTAGGAGTAAAAGTACCATTACTACTTATACCTGTTAAACCCGGACGGAATATTTCTGTTATAATTGAAACAGCTGTCAGAAATAAACGCATTAGAATGATGGGAGTCAAAGCCCCGGAAATTTTGAATAAACAGATTAAGAATTTAATGAGGCCGGGAAAATGAATAAGGATATTATTATATTATTATTATCCCATGGAAAGTTGGCCCAGGAGATGTATAGTACTGTAAAACTGATAGCAGGCGATGTGGAGAATCTGTATTATTTTAATTTTTTAAAAGGAATGGCTTTTGAAGAGCTGTGTAAAAATGTAAAAGATTTTGTTAAAGAAAAAAAAGCTTCGGATATATTAATATTTACCGACCTGTTTGGCGGAAGCTGTTTTAATGTCTGCTCGGAGGTCATCAAGCAAAAGAATGTAAAGGTCTTCAGCGGTGTGAACCTGGGATTATTACTCGAAGCAATTTTTTTAAGAAATTCCTTAGATCTGGAGGATTTGGCTGAGACCCTTTATAAGAAAAAAGATGACACAATAGTTTATGTAAATAAGAAAATAACTTAAGTAAGGTTGATTATATAAGAGTATCGAAAATTGGATGATCTTAGATACGCTGCCTTGGGGTTTGGGGAATCCCCACTTTCGTGAGGACAAGCTTTGCGAAATTCCCCCTCGGCAAGCTCGGGACTCAGAAGCCCAAGGGGTGACAGCGCTCAGGATCCCGAGTTTATCGAGGGGATTTAAACAAGCCAGTGGCTTGTTTAAATGCACCAGAGGGGTGAAACCTCCCTCGACAAGCTCGGGATCCTGAGCCCTATGGAAACTAAGCGCTTTAGCGCTTATTTTATCAGGTACTCATATGTTAATTATCAGAATAGATGACCGTTTAATTCATGGCCAGGTGATTGTAGGCTGGGTAAAGGCCCTGGATCTGGACAATATTATTGTGGCTAATGATGATCTGTTAAAAGATAAATTAAAACTGGAAATGATGAAGCTGGCTGTTCCATCTGATATCAATATTGAGTTTTTAACCATGAAAGAGGCTGTATCCGGCTGTAAAAATAATAAATGGAAGGCTTATGAAACCATATTGCTGGTTGAATCCCCGAAAGATGCATATAATCTTGTTTCTAAAGGATGCAGTGTTAAGTCGATCAATGTTGGCGGCCTTCATATGAAGGATGGCAGGGAACCTGTAACGGATAATCTTGCCCTTAATGATAAAGACAGGGATTATTTAAAAAGGCTGATTGAACTAGATCTTTATCTGGAGGGCAGGGCATTGCCGTCTGACAGAGAATATAGAATTGAAAAGATATTAAAAAAGAGTTGAAGAAATGGATAATTTAACTGTGTTATTTATATTGAAATTTTCTTTAATTGTGGCACTCCTTAATATTGATACCAGAAATATATTGCCTCTTGGGATTTCCCGTCCTATAATTACAGGTATGATCCTGGGATATCTTCTTAATAATATATATTATGGCCTTTTTGCGGGATGTATTATTGAGCTGCTCTTAATTAATTCATTGCCAGTAGGAGGTTTTATTCCCCTGAATGGTGCTATTATAACAGGTATTGTTATGATCATTTCTCATTATTTTCATATCCCTAAAGCAGGTATATTACTGCCGGCTATTTTAATTTATGCTATTTTCTGTGGGCATGTTGTACAACGGGTTGCCAGGATGTTGTTGAGGAAAAATATAATTATAGTTGATAAATTTTTTAAAGAAGTGCAGGAATTAAAATTTCCTTTCTTCTTTTGTAATTTTTCAGCATTTTTAATAGATTATTTAACTTTTTTTATAGTGACCTTTATTGGCAGTTTCCTGGGGATTATTTTATTTAATAATATTGTGAGCAGCTTTTTTACTTCTTATCTTATTAATTCCGGATTTGAGAAAGCTTTATATTATTTACCCTTATTAGCTTTTGTTTTTGTTTTGAACAGTTTTGATGTTCACAGGAAGGTCTATTTTCTGTTTATTGGAATTATTGCGTCTTTTATATTGAGCCTGTTCGTATCTAATCCGATACTGGTCATTCTCATTGTCGGGGTTTTTAGTTATATTATGTTTTATTCAATTCATTTTTATAAAGAGCATTACTATGGTATATAATGTTACTTTAAAAGATTTTTTTATTGTATATCTGAGGAGTTTTTTGTACCAGAATTTAATAAATGATAAATATTTTCAGAACTTTGCTTTTTTATATGTCTTATATCCTATTGTGAAAAAATTTAAACGCAACAGGGAAGCTGTGAAAGTCTTTTTTCTTGATAATTTTGAATATTTCAATACAAACCCTTATCTTGTCAGTTTTATTCACGGTGTAGCTATTAGATTAATTGAAGAGAAAAATGAGGTGAAATTAAAAAAATTTAAATTCAACATGATGGGATCCCTTGCTGCTGTCGGGGATGCAATCAGTTGGGGTATAACAAGGTCATTTTTACTGATGGTCTCAATTATTTTTATCTTTTTTAATCATTATTACGGGGTACTGATTTTTTTGGTTTTTTATAATATTATACTGAATATTTTCTTCAGGTTCTTTGGCCTTATCATTGGATATAAAAATGGCCAGAATGTAATATTTAAGATCGCAAACATGGACCTGCAGAATAAGATCGCAATAATAAAAAAAACCGGACTAATAATCTGGTCTTCCACTATTTTATTATTACTTAAATATAAATATAAGTTAATTGATTTTTCATCTGAAAATGCCGGCTTGAATAATGCTGTAATTATTTTATTAATGATGGTTATTGCTTTTTTATTATATAAATTAAATAAATCCCATATTATTGTTATGGTTTATCTTATTTATATAATAATAATATTCCTTGCAGTAGGAATATGAGATATTTTAAAATATACAAAGAAGTTGTCATGTCCGGCTGAAGCCAGACACCCACAAACAATGAAAATGAATATAACCACAGAGAGCACAGAGAAAGAATAATATTTGTTTTTATTATTTTCTGTAATCTCAGTGTTTTTCTATTATCAGAATGGTATCAAGAACTCTGTGTCCTCTGTGGTTTTATTTAAATTTTCGAAGGAGGTTTTTTAGAACCAATGGTAGAAAGGGAGATAGTTGTAAAAAGTAAAACCGGGTTACACGCCCGGCCTATATCTAAGTTTGTTAATATGGCAGGTCAATTTAAATCAGAGGTTGCTATTATTAAAGAAGACAGAAAAATAAACGGTAAGAGTGTTTTAAGCCTTTTAACTTTAGCTGCAGGATTTAATACTAAACTGACCTTATGTGTGAATGGTGAAGATGAATCCGAAGCTATTGATGTATTAAGCAAATTATTAGAAGGAGTATAATAATGGTTAAAAAAGTTGTATTATTTTGTTTAATAGCATTTTTATTATTACAGCCGGGCGGTAATAATTTTTGCCAGCAAATTGAAAGGAAGGACCCGTTATTGGCCGGAGTCCTGTCCTGGTACATGCCCGGCCTGGGGCAGTTTTATGCGGGTAAGTATTTGAAAGGTTCTATATTCTGGGTTTTAGAAAACACGTTATTTATTTCTGCGCTGTTAACAGTCACAGATATAAATTTCAGTAGCAATGAAGAGATAGGGTTCCAGTTCAGCATTAAGCCAAAAGAAAACCTTTCCAGGGATGATGAAACAATTGGCATTTCTCTTTTTATCGGATGGGGCTTGTTTCATATTTATAATATTATAGATGCTATTCAGACCGCAAGGGATGTTAATTTAGAAAATAAGGTGCAATCAAAACTGGAACTGGATTATAAGCATGTTGCCGATAATAATTATTATTCAGTAAATTATAAATTTTAAAAGAGGTATATTATGTTAAAATTTAAAAAAATTATAATCATTATTTTTATTATACTGTTTTCCGGGAGTCTCTATCCTGAAACAAATGAGAATGTCTGTCCCCAGAAAAAAGACCCCTTTATAGCAGGCCTGCTCTCTGTTACAATGATGGGGCTCGGCCATTTTTATACCAAAGATTATTTAATGGGCTCTATGTTTGTTTTAACTGATTTTGTCCAGAAAGGACTGCTGATCTTTTTAGTTATGAATTTAAATGATAAATATACTGACGAAAATGATGATGTAGTAAGATGGACTGAGCTTACTGATGGTGATAAAGGAGTTGTTGTGGGTTTTATTGCCTTTTATTTTGGTTCCAGGATATACTGTATTGTTGATGCCATGAATTCCGCCAAGCGCTATAATAAACGGCTGGATGAGGAATTTGCAAAAAAAGGATTTAGACTGAATTATTCCATTACCAGTCAATCAGTTGG
>SDBT01019232.1_pt1 | contig 10707 bp, 17 predicted proteins | sample 2277101 | NCBI WGS metagenome assembly SDBT01 (sample SAMN10404973, study PRJNA504765) | marine sediment metagenome | isolation source: marine sediment core GS10_PC15, 103 cmbsf | place: Arctic Ocean: Southern Knipovich Ridge | collected 2010
ATTTAGAAACTTTAAAAGGTGGTCCATCTTGGATAGGAGGAGATTTTAATGCTTCATTTAATAATTTGAAAGATTTGAAAGGATTTCCTAAAGAGATAATGGGTTGGATATCAATTGGAGAAAATGATAAACAATTCTCAGAAGAAGAGATTAGAGCAGTTTGTAATGTTCATGGCAAGGTCTATACAACAGTTGCAGACGCTTTTTAGAATATATAGAAAAATAAGACTAACATGAAAGCTAAATTAGTAAAGGAATCATTAGAATTTGTTTCCCAAGATGAATTAGATTTTCAAAGAGGAATAGATTCAAAAAGATCACTTAATATTGGGGCTGAAAGAATTAGAGATAAAGAGGAATTAATTGAATTATCAAACATTGCTGGTGAAGAATGGAAAAAATTAGTTTCCGGAGTAAATAAAGAAGAATTTGATGAGCTTCTTAAAGAAGCGGATAGTATGGGGTTTGTTCAAATGGAAGCAGATCAAAATGCTCCAGTTCCTATAGATCTCTGGCTTCCTCCTTTAACTTGGTTACAAGATGGAATAAATTATTATTTGGCTTTTACAGAGAATGATAATATATCCAGCGCAATAGAAAATTTAGATATTGAAACTTTGGAGTATACATATGGAGAGGAAGAAGAAGAAAATTATGATATGGAAACATATGAAGATCCTCTCTCAGAACTTTTAAAAAGATCCATTGATAACCATGAATCATTTATTAAGTGGATTAGATCAAAATAAAAAGATAAAACGTGAGTTCATTTTTAATTAAAAAATTAATATCAGAAATATTCTTTGGAATAGCCTTAACTGAGTCAGTTGAGAATCGCAAGCTTGTAAATTTAGCTTATGAAGCTATTGATGGAGATGCGATACTAGAAAAGCTTTTAGTTGGAGAACCAGTTTCGGTTCCAGAGCTAAGAAAACTTCTAAGAAAGAGAATACTTAACTTTGAATTCATAAAATTAGATGGAGAGGTGAGACCTGCTCAAGGAACTACCATGATGAAGTATATTCCTAAATCAGACCATCCGAAAGGAATTAGACCATCATCTCCAAGAGTTGCTACATTCTTTGATTTGGACAAAAGAGCTTGGAGAAGTGTTTCAAATCGTAGTAAAGAGGTGGTAATGAAATATGGTTTTGGTGAGAAGAAAAAACCAGTATTTGTAGTTAAGGATAAAGATCAGGAGGTTGAAGAACCAACAACTCCAGCAGAAGAAATACCAGCAGAAGAGCCTGATATTTTAGAACCTGATGTGGATATTGAGGAACCAATTGATATTGAGCCTGAAATAGGCGATGAGGATATCCTTGATGTAGATCCAATTAGAAAACCAGAAGCAGAAGCAATCCCGGTAGAAGAGCCAGGAGAAGTTAAAGATATAATAGATGTAGATCCAATAAGAAAGCCGGAAGTCGAGCCAATTATAAGAAAGGCAAGATATGGATTTAGACCTAAGATTAAAGAACCAAAGGAGGATTTACCCAGTCCAGGAGAGATAGAAGATATGATTGTGAGACCAAAGGCTAGAGCTGGATGGAGAATCAAAAGTTATAAAGATCCTAAACCACCTGTTCAAATACTCTTACCTCAACCAATCGGAAGACCACTTCCCGATCCCGATATTGAGGAACCTGCAGATCTAAGCAGACCCGGGCCTAAACCACCTCCTCTAAGTATTGAGCCTGAAGAAGGTGAAGTAATATAAAACCCTAGAAGGGTTATTGAGTATAAAAGATATGGCAATAGTTCAACATAGTAATGGATTTATAGACCAGATAAGACCAAGGGCGGCTATCTTTTCTGACTTAGAGTTGATTGATATCTTTCTGGAAGCAGATAAGATTAGAAGTCGAAGATTGTTAGAAATTCCTAATACATGGTGCATCTGGGGCGAGAATGAAGAGGATGAAATAGAGGAAACTGATTTCAATGCTCTTGGTTCTAAAGTGGTGGAGGAAGAGATCTTTTCCAAATTATTGATTATACATGATTCAGAACTAGATCCTGAGTGGAATTTAACAGATAAAACTATAATAAACACATATAATGATTTCAGAGAAATTGCATTTGATTTTATAGATGCAGTTGCAATGGAAGTTATAAAAGAAAAGATGGAAGCTGATATTCCTTTTAATGAAGGAAATAAAAATTCAGAAGGACCTGTTTTGCCTAGGTTGGAAAATTTAGGAAATACGGAGGATAAAAAAGTATTGATGGAATTCAAACCAGTTGCTCAAGTTGATAAATTCTGGGATTTTACTAATTTTACTAATTTCGCGCAAAGATCATTTGAATATCTCCATGGATTTTTTGATCAAAATTTAGGTTTAAAATCAAATGCTTTTGTTATTTACGCGGATAAAAAAGGCATAATTGTTGTTAAGGATAAAAATGTAGATACCTTCATGGAAAAAATGCTTGATAATTTCGAGCAGAGAGAAAAGTACCATGGATGCAGTAATATTATCGCCATCGTTAAAAAATGGAGAGATTATGTCAAAGCCAAAAAAGAACCAATGAAGGGTAAATGGTCAGATTATATGGAAAAGAAAAATGAGAGCAAATAAGAAATTCATTCTCCATGAAGTTAGACCCGATGGATCTCTTAACGAAATATCTTTGAACCTCAAATTGGACTCATCCAATAATATTTCCGAGATTCCTATACTAACTAATGTATCTAAAGACTTCTTTGAAATTGTTGCTGAACAACAAAAAAGAATAGATGAATTAACTATAAAGTTAAATGAAATCATAAAATTTTTAAATTAAAATTTTTATTTTAAAGATAAAATTAGTACATTTATAGTGAAAAAGATGCTTACCATAGTAATGTATACTCTCGTAGCGATAATGTTGCTACAAGCTCCCTACGCGGTAGGACAAGGTGTAGAGCTATATGATGGTATTAAATCCGGAGACTCCAAAATAAATAAAAAATTATATTATTTTGGAGGACATGAATTTATTATTGGAACTTATGACAGAGACAATGGAATAATCTACGCAGTATATTTTACCTCAATTAAACACTATCCGCCGGATTTTATGACAGTTAGAGATAGCAGCATGAGAGAGGTTAGAAATGTATTAATAAAAGAGTTTGGAAAACCTGCTCTTTCAAGAGATGGTCCTTATTTACCTTTTTTGGGTTATAACCAAACCTTTACATTATATGCATGGCATAACAATGGAAGAATTATAATGCTAAATCTTTTTGGAAGAAAAGATAACAATAATATTATTAAAATAGAAATTTACGATAAAAATATGTTATAATGAATATACTAGTAGGCATAATAATCTTATCACTATTTCTGTTGATATTTAATTTAGCTAATATATCAAATAAAAAAAATATTGATGTATCAGAATTCATGAGAAGAGGTTCAGATGATCTTTGGAAAACCATCAATATTAAGAAAACCATTAAGAGAAACAAGAAAGGATCCCCTCCCCCACCTCCGACAAAACCTAAATCAGACATAGACAAATTAAATGATCTATTAACATAAAAACACAAACAATGGTTGCACTTGATGATTTTAGAACGAAAATAAATAAAAAATGACAAAAAAATCAACAATTGGATTAGTTATTAAAACAAAAAAAGGACCAGTAAATAAACCAATAATATTTGACACAATTATAGAGGGTGTAAAATATATTAAAAAATATAATACAAAATTATAAAATAATGCTTATATTATCAAAATCTTAATGGGATACTTTAAAAGAAGAAGGGAGAAAAAGGTATTAGATAAAATAAGAATAGCTGCCCGGGTTTTAAGAGAAGTTGATTTTGATTTATATAAGATTGAAACTCTTGTCAATTTTTATGAAGCAAAAAGGCTATTATTAGTAATACAAGAACGAGCACAAAATCATTTGGATTATCAAATTAATCCAATGATACAAAGAATCAAAAAAAATGAAAAACAAAAATGACATATCAGACCCGGATAATTATTCTTACTCTTGGGAAAAAAAGAAAAAACTAGAAAAGAAAGGTCGAGAACTTACATATCTATTAAGACATAAACCCGAGAAGGCTAATTTCAATATGAATGAATTTGGGTTTGTTCCCATCTGGCAGGTTTGTGAATATCTGAAAATATCAATCGAAGAATTGGGATATATCGTAGAAACCAACAACAAAAAAAGATTTGTTTGTAGTGATGATTGGAGTTTAATTAGAGCTGCTCAAGGACATTCTATTTCTATTACTTTAACATTAACCCCAGTTTCTCCTCCTCATAAGCTTTATCATGGAACTACCTTAAAGTTAAGGGATATCATCAAAAAAGAAGGCATTAAAAAAATGTCTCGGCATCATGTTCATTTATCCGGAGATATTCAGACAGCTACTTCTGTAGGAATGAGACATGCAAAAGAAGTAAAAAATTTATGGATAATCGAAATTCCTGCGAAACTTATGAATTTTGACGGATATAAGTTCTATAAGACTGAAAATAATGTTTGGCTTGTAGACCATATTCCGCCAAAATATATTAGTTAATGGAAAAGACCTGGACTGAAAATTTTACTTTTACTTCTTTAAAATCTAAAAAAACTTTAACCTTTAAAGTTTATGTTATTAAAGCTGCATCAGTTTATTATTTTGGGTTTGAGGAGCCTGAGAAATATTGGTTTGAAGATTCCGCGCAGGAAACTAAGCCCGTTTATGATTCTATAGAACAGATATGTCAGGACATAACAATCAAATACAAAACAAGACCGTATAATTATTTTTTCTTTTATTGGCATAAACTTCACAAAAATCGTGGGGTTGAACAAATCGAATTTGCGTGGGAAGGACCATTTCCCACCAGACTATTATCAACCAATAAATTCTGTGATTATTCAAAAAACCCTTTTTTATCTTAAATCATTTTTATATCCAAGTAAAAAGTCGTATATTTACGACATGCAAAACATCACATTATCAGAAGCCTCAGATTTTTTACTTTCAGAAGAATGGGTACAAGCTCTTTTAAAAAGAGGGGCTAGCATATATCTGGTTGGAGGTTTCGTTAGAGATGCTATCTTAAAAAAAGAATCCAAAGATATGGATTTTGTTATAGAAAATGTTTCTATTGATAAAATAAAAAATCTCCTTTTTAAATTTGGTGTAGTTAGAGAAGATAATGTTGGTGAAACTTTCAAAGTTTTAAAATTCAAACCAACAGGATGGCAAGGAGAAGAAATAGACATAGCTACTCCAAGAAAAGATATAAAGGTTGGAACTGGTCATAAAGGATTCAAAACAATAGGAGTTACTTCAATAAAAGAAGACTTAAAAAGAAGAGATTTCACTATAAATTCCATAGCTTTCGAAATAGAAGAACGAGTATTATTAGATCCATTTAACGGATTAGGCGATCTGGAAAAAGGAATAATAAAAGCTACGGATAAGAAAGCTTTTGTTCATGATCCTCTAAGAATATTAAGAGCGATACAATTCGCTTCAAGATTCGAATTCGATATAGAAAAAGGAACTAAGAATCTAATGAAGAAGAATGCTCTTCTTATAAAAGAAATAACAGGAGAGCGAATGTTAGGGGAATTCAAAAAAATATTGGATAAGAAAGGTGATACTGAATTAGCATTAAATTTAATAGCTGAAACTAACTTGGATGAAGCTTTATTCTCCAATAAGTTAATTGATTATGATGAAATGGTTCATAATCATTTGGATCCATTATCTTTCTTCTACCTTCTAGGAATGAATGGAGGAGTTCACCCTGAAGAATTTTACAGGGAAACTCTAAAGGGAGATAAACAAATGGGAAAAGATTTAAGAATATTGAAAAATCTTCTTTATAATTGGGATTCTAACATAAGTGAAGAAATGAAAAAATTCAGATTATTCAAAGCTATAGAAATAGCTCCTTCAATATTGAAGATAACTATAGCTCCAGAAGATATGGATGATTTATTCTTTCAGATGAGATCTAAGAAAATACCTACTTTCAAGGAGGATATACAGATCAATGGAAATGATGTTAAGGAGAAAATAGGAGAATGCCCAAAAGTTGGATTAATTTTAGCTGACATACAACGAGCAGCTTTAATGAATGAATTCAATTGGAAAGACCGTCAAGCAAGTTTGAAATTTCTAAATACAAAGATATGAAACTTACTTTAAGAGATAATAATAACATATGTCTTGCAGAAATGAAAGGAAAAATTGCAGAAAATTTAGTTTCTCTATTGATGACGGAAGATATTGATTTTCCTAAACCAAAAGATCCCGAGAAAAAAATTCTTCGAATAAAAAATCCAGATGGCTTCACCTTTAAAATTATGGTGGCGGAATTAGTAACAATTATATATTTATGGAAAGATTTTTTAGTAATAATAGAAAAATAAAATAATGAAGAAGATATTTTGCTCTAATGGACATACACTCTAGAAGTTCATATCCCTCAAATTCTTTAAGCAATTTTGCTCCTCATCCTTTTGTAATTGATGGGGTTGAATGCAATTCAATGGAAGGTTTTATACAATCATTGAAATTCAAATCTAAAGAGATGCAGAAAGAAGTGTGCAAACTTGTGGGATTTGGAGCTAAGAAAAAAGGAGCAAATAAGAACTGGCAGCGTACGCAGACTCTTTGGTGGAGAGGAAACCCAATCAAAAGAAATTCAGAAGAATACCAAGACCTTTTGGACAGAGCTTATATGGCTTTGTATAAGAATACGAAGTTTAAAAAAGCTTTGGAATCCACTCAGCGAGCGACTTTAACTCATTCTATTGGGGGTTCTAAATATCAGGAAACTGTTTTAACTAAAACAGAATTTTGTTCGAGACTTACTAAATTAAGGGATTTTGGAACTTTAAAAAAACCCGGAAAATCTAAGAGTCTATTCTAAAAAATTAAAAAAAATAATAGGCTTTGAATAAATAAACGAAAAGAGATTAAAAAAAAACATGGCCATTGACAGATTCTCAATTAAGAATTTGGATAAATAAAATAAATACTAGAAAATGGAATCTAAAAAATTAGTAAAAGAATCAATAGAATCAGAATCTCTATCTACAGGATCTATCTATTTTTCTGTAATTTTAGAATATAGGGGTGACGACAATGCAACATCCGAATCCTATTTAGTAAGGGCACTAAACGAAGAAGAGGCATTGTTAAAATCAATAACAGAAATATTAGAATATGATGACGACATATTTTATGAAGATGATCCTGACGGTGATATAGACGATCCTAAATCACTTATTTCTTTTGCACAAAATCATTATATGGGAAATCATGGCGACGGCATAAAGATTAAACCAGTAGATATAACCCAAGATGTAAATCTGATAGGATCCTTTGATCTTGACATGTAATAATTTAACTAAATTTTAACGAATTCCATAAAAACTAATCCCAGTTTCTTTGTATAATAAGAAACTGGGATTTTATGCGTTATAATACAATTAAAGAAATGGTCAAAGGAACAGCAAGCACCATAGTAAATAGAGGATTTGATGGTTCAATCGGATACTGGCAAGGAGTAGATAACTTCAAAAGCGACCCGATAAAAGAAATGGCAAACTTATATATCATTACTCCAATGACCAAAAGTATATCCACTCTGGCTCATGAAACTCAAGCAGACCTTCCATGGGCAGAAGACCACTTCCAAGAAAGAATTAATCCCAGAAATCATAAAGAAGCATTGAATCCCGGATACGCTTATAAATATTGGCCTTACGCTAACTTCAAAGATAAAGGAGATGATTTTAAAACCCAAAAAGACAGCGAGGATGAGAAATTTAGTCATACTTATATGGAGCGATTCTGGCCTCCAAAGAAAAAAGGAATAAGATTTCATATGGCTAATTGGGCTAAATTTATAGAGAATGCTAAGGATACACCTCATTCCAGACAATTATATTTTCCTATATGGTATCCAGAGGATATTGAAGCAAGTTTACAAGGGGAAAGACCTCCATGTACCCTAGGTTATCATTTCCAAACTTTTCACGGTTATCTTCACCTAACTTACTTTATCAGAAGTTGCGACTTACACAAACATTTCAGAAATGATGTTTATTTTACTATAAGGTTAGCTCAAGAATTAAAAGCTCAAGTTCCTGCATATAAGAATATTCCACTAGGTAATCTCAATATGTGGGTAGGCAATCTTCATTGTTTTTTAAATGATCAATACAAGGTCAAAAAGTGGATGTCTTAAAGAATATATAAAGAAAAATATATTCTTCATGAGATCCAGATTTTTAAATGAAACCTATGAAAGTTCTGAAGATATTTTCAAAATTTCCAAAAATACGCTCAATGCATTTATTCCAAAGATTCATGAATCTCTAGAAAATCTGGGTTTATCAGAAAAAAATTTGGTTTCTGATTATACAGATGATTTCGAGATTTCATTTGATTATAGAAAATTTTTAAAAAACACGGTTTTTGGAAAGTATAATATACCAAAAAACAAATTCATAGCAATTATATCTTTTAAAAAAGATGCAAAATCTTTAGGATTATATGATAATAATTCTCAAAAAATTTATTTAAATTTAGGATCCAATCCCAGTATTCGCGATTATCTAAAAGGGGGATCTCTCAAGGATTTATTAACTCATCAATGGATTCAAGGAATTCTAGCTCATGAATTAACTCATTATTATGATGATTTGAGAAGCAAAGGAAAATTTGGAAAAGAGGAAAAATATATTAAATGGAAGAAAAAATGGGATGTAGCCAAGGATAAAAAAACCGATGATGATACTCATGATATTTCTTATATGAGAATTCCTGCTGAAGTCCATGCATTTTTTACCGAAGCTATAAGAAGTATTCATGATCCTAAAGATCTGAAAGATTGGTTATCCCAATTTAAAGAAAATCATGTGAATTGGGATTCATTAACGCCTAAAATAAAAAAAGCCCTTTTAGTTAAAGCTGCGGGATACTGGCATAAAAGAGAAAAAAGTCAAGAAATACTAAGCGATCCATCTTTATTAAAAGCAATGGAGATTTTTATAGATAAAAAATTAAAACAAAAAACTGAGAGTTCAAAAACTTCCCCGGAGATTTCTTTTAGAAGATGGTGGTTTAGTATAATCATGGAAGTCCATCATAACATGTCTGAAATTTATCCAGAAGGAGATGAAAAATGGGGCAACGATTTTCGTTTTTACCATGATAAAGAAATTGTATTTTGGAATAAACTCGATAAAAATTTTAGGAATAAGATTGCCAAAAAGATGTCATCACAATTCAAAAAAACCGAGATTGCTCATAAAAAATTATTAAAGAAAATTTATAGCAAAGAAAATTTAATTTATAGGGTTAAGTATATATTAGGAAGAAGTTTCTTGAATAATTTTTTCTATATGAATAAAAATGCCAAATTTAAGGATATGGTAAAAGAATTCAAGGATGATTTAGATTATGGATATATTTACGATAATAAAAAGGCGGAAAGTATCCCGGCGATGCCTATTAAATGGGATTTAATATCAGAGGATTTTCAGAATAAAATTCTATTATTATTAAAAAAAGAATTTAAAAAAAGAACAAAATCTATGAAAAAGAAGATAGTAAAAGAATCCTTGAATGAATATATGGAATCTACTCCTCATGGAATTATGGGTAATGCCGAATTCTCTGAAGACGAAATTTATCAGACCATTCTAAATACAGAAGGAAAGCATTTCGGGGTTAATGACCTGAGAGATTTAATTGAATTCTTCATAGAAACAAATGCCCCCGTTAGAGTTGCAACCACAGGAATTCAACAATTCATGGGTATTCACCCAAACATACAACATGATTATTTAGCTGGAGGCGAATCTAAAGCTATAATTGAAGGGTATATGGATTTGATGATGAATACTGGCAGAAAAGGCCCCGACCCCCGAATGAATTAAAATCGATTTTTATTTTTTACTTTAAGGTTTTTTTCGTATATTAGCTGTATGAAAAACAAGAAACTAAGAGTAATCGAATGCAAAGATACTTGCAAACAGTGTGGATCTCATTACGATCGAAACGAAGTTAAAAAAATCAATGGTTCTGAGAGTGCGGTCTTCTATATGGGATTCTGCTCATCCAGATGTTTCACCGAGAATCGGATGGAGCATTTCAATTCGCCAAAAGAAACTTTTTTGTTATGAAAAAACTAGTAATTATTGAACTAAAAAATCTTTTAAAATTTTTGTTTATTGCAATTATAGGTATATTGGCAATGTTTTGGCTTGGGTCTGTTGGAGGTCTTCTTATGATTGCTGTCGCAGTTTTGCCAGAAACTACATATGTTTGGAAAATATCATTAATATTATGGGCCGCATCTGGATGGATTTATCTTCTTGTTGGTGTAGTTCAATCAATATTAGAACGTATAGCTGAGTATAAAGAATATGGAGATTAATGGATTTCATTCGAGGCTCAATTAAACAAAATTTAGGAATAGGCATTCATGAGCAACTGCCTAACTCATGGAAAAATCCCATCGTCCTCATACAGATTTCTATGAGGTTTTGGTGTGGGCGATGGAAGAAAGAAAACTCTGGGTTTTCAAATATATCGTAGAATTAAATGGCAAATATTGGTATGAAGAAATCGTTGATATTAAGTCCTGTATTAATGATTTAATATGGCCTTTGTTCCTGATGAATAGGGTTGATTATGCTCGGGTCCTTCTAAAAATAGAGTGCCTTTTTTAATGA
>SDBT01019233.1_pt1 | contig 10707 bp, 8 predicted proteins | sample 2277101 | NCBI WGS metagenome assembly SDBT01 (sample SAMN10404973, study PRJNA504765) | marine sediment metagenome | isolation source: marine sediment core GS10_PC15, 103 cmbsf | place: Arctic Ocean: Southern Knipovich Ridge | collected 2010
TGCGAAATCGCAAAACCTTCTAATTGACGAATGCTTGCAGCCGGTTCGGCCGATAAAATCATAGAATGGAAAATATCATCGGCGAGTATGCCGGGATTTTTTAGCTGTAAACCGTACCCGTAGAAGGTTAGAGTAAGATGCTATACCTTCCTCATCCATACGTTATTTCGAAAAACTCCGAAAATTACTGAGACTTAAACGGTAGAATTGCTAGGCACATGAGTGGCACCCAAACACTGGAGGTGCCCGGATGCCAGGTCGTGCAGTTTTTGGGTAGTGGTGCTCGAAGCACGATTTGGCACATTCGGGACATCGATACGAACGAATCCTTCGCCCTGAAGCGGGTAGTCCGTCGCCAGAGTGACGACGACAAGTTTCTTGCGCAGGCGACCAATGAATACGAGGTCGGTTCGCAGTTGGACCACCCTGGGGTTCGCCATATCTACCGCATCAAAAGGGTGAAACGCTGGCTGACCCTTCGCGAAATCCACCTGATTATGGAATTGTGCGAAGGTAAGTCCGTCCAGGAAGTCCGCCCCGAAGATATTCAGGAAGTGCTGAGGATCTTCGTCGAAGTGGCCGCTGCGGTGGGCTACATGAACGCCATGGGTTTTGTCCATGCGGACATGAAACCTAACAATATTGTCCTGGCGCCCGATGGTAAAGTGAAGATCATCGACCTCGGCCAGAGCTGCCCGCTCGGTACGATCAAGGAACGGATTCAGGGCACGCCGGACTTCATCGCACCAGAGCAGGTTCAGCGCCGGCCCTTGGATGCACGGACCGACGTATTCAATTTCGGCGCGTCGCTGTACTGGACGCTGACCGGCAAGCCCATCCCCACCATTCTGCCGAAAAAGGGCAGCGTGACGATGCTCAAGGATCTTCACGTCAAGCCCCCCGAGCAACTCAACGCCGAAGTGCCGCCGTCGCTGAGTAAACTCGTGATGGACTGCGTCGAAATGCATCCTCCCAACCGCCCGACCTCAATGGGCGAACTGGGCAAACGCCTGGACCTGATCGCGCACGCTATCAAACGCAATAAGCAGGCTGAACAAACCACCCAGGACGACTGACCGTGCCGAACGCCGCCGCCGACATTTTTCGCCAGGCCGCCAAACTCAATCTCGAAGACCCCACGCGCAGAGGCAATGTGGTGTATCTGGACGAAGGGCTGGAAGTCGTCATCGCAGGCGACATTCACGGCAATCGCCAGGCCCTCACCCGCGTCATTACCTACGCCGCGCTCGATTCGGGCGACAATCGTAGGCTGGTCCTCCAGGAAGTATTGCACGGCCCGCCAGACGAACGAACCGGCTATGACCGCAGCGTCGAAATGCTGCTTCGCATCGCCAGGCTGAAGATCGCCCACGGTTCGAAGGTGGTATTCCTGCTGGCCAATCACGACCTGGCCCAGGCGACCGGCGGTGAAATCACCAAGGGCGGCCTAGGCGCCTGCCAGATGTTCAACGAGGGAGTGGTAGCCTCGTTCGGCGACGATGCAGACGAAGTGCTTGAAGCGATCAGCGAATTTTGCCTGTCGATGCCGCTTGCCGCCAGATGCGCCAACGGCGTGATGCTCACGCATACGCTGCCGTCTCCGATTCGAATGAATTCGGTTGACCTGGCCATCCTGGACCGCGAGTATCGGCCAGAAGACATGGAGCGGGGCGGGTCGCTCTACGAGTGGACATGGGGACGATCACAGACCGACGAACAGATCAACGAACTGGCCGAGAAGTTGGGCCTGGAATTTTTCCTGCTGGGCCATCGCCACCTGGAAACCGGGTGGGAACCTCTCGCCGAGCGGGCCGTATCGATCACGTCCAATCACAGCCACGGTTGTGTGGTGCGGTTTAGCACCGACGAGCCGCTGACGCTCGATAACTTTCTCGAACACGTCCAGCCCATCGCGGGTTTGGGCAGACCGCACTGAGGCGACCAGACCATGGAACTGACGGGCAAGCAAAAACGTTTTCTTCGCAGCCGAGGCCAGCAACTCAAACCCAGTTGCGTTATCGGCAAGGGTGGCCTGAGCGAAGGCGTGGCCGATAAAATCTCGAAGTCTCTGGTCGGTCGTGAACTAATCAAGGTTCGCCTGCCAGCCGACCCGACCTTATCTCGTAAAGAGCTGGCCGGCAAGCTTGCCGAAGTGACCGGCGCCTGCTGCGTTGGTTTGGTCGGAAGAACGGCGCTGCTGTATCGCCCGGACGAACAGGCCGACCCGGACGATCGCATCCATTTGCCCTGAACTCGTTAGAAGCCATCCCCATAATCCAATTCGCGACTCCACCTGCGAGCGCTTTTTCTAATGAGTGCCTGACCGAGCGTTTTTCTCTCAGAAAACAACAGCGACCGCTCGCTCACGCTCGCGGCTAGTGCATCGAATCAATGCAAGATGGTTTTTCTCTTGAGCATCATGGCAGCGTTGTGGGGATAGACAGTGGGGCGGGTCGGCTGGTGGGGCCGGCTAACTCGGATGTGATTTTCTCTCGCAGGCTTCGGACTTTTTCATTTTCGCCAAGCAACTCGGCTGCACTTTCCAGCCGCTGGCTGGCCAAGTCCAGATCGCCTTCCAAATAGCTGCAACGCGCCGCTTGCAGCGTAGCCCGGCCGGCCAGGACGGGCGATTTCGCCGCAGCCATGAACGCCTCGCCCGCTTCCCGCCATTTGTGTAGCAGGACCAGCGTCTCGCCCAGTTTCAACTGCAGCGCTTCGGTTTCATTGCACAGGAGCAGGGCATTGCGGAGTGTTTTTTCGGCTGCGGCTGGCCTGCCTGCATTTTTCTGGGCGACGGCGAGCATTCCCCACAGCGCTGCGATCGGCGGGGCGGTTTCGGTCGCTTTGGCCAGCAATCGCTCGGCTTCGTCGAACCGGTCGGCGCGAAGGGCCAATTCGCCCAGCGGCCCCAGCGTTCGGTGATCTTCAAGCCCGCCCTTGCGGGCGCGGCGAAGATATTTTTCGGCTTCGATGAACTGCTGGTCTGTCATCAATTCAATGCCGAACCGAGCCCACGTTTCTGCGGTGGAGTCGGGGCTCTCGGCCGAGCGACGGAAGAACGCACCGGCCTGGCCGCCGCGCAGCTCGACCAGCTCGCCTTTGCACCAAAGGGCGGCCGACATTTCAGGCGCGAGTGACAGAACGTAATCGACGTTTCGTTCGGCAAGCGAAGCCAGGCCCATTTCTATTTGAGTTTCCGCCAGCAGCAGGCGAGCTTGGACGTCGTCGGGCTCCTGGCGAAGATAGCTGCCCAGCAGTGAAGCCGCCCGTTTGTACAGGCCATTGTCGGCCAGGCCAATCGACTGTCGCAAAACTTCTTCGCTGAGCTTAGGCGCCTGGTCGGCCGGTGGCGGGAGGCGGTCGCTTTGGCGGCCTTGAATAATCAAATACGCCAACGCAGCCAGCACGATCGCAGCCAGTGCGAGCGGAATAATCGTCCACATCGGCTGGGTTGGCTTGGCGGCAGGTTCGGCGGATGGGTTGGTCTTTCTTGATTTTCGTCTCGTCATGATCCGCCTAGTCGGCCGGGCCTAGAAGTTCGTTCACGCCCGCGGCGATGTCTTCGCATTCCATCAGCGTCTGGCCGACGAGGATCGCGCAGACCCCTGCCGCCTGAAGGCGGTCGACGTCTTGTCGCGTTTTTATGCCGGACTCGCTGATGATCGGCACGTTTTCGCCGGCCAGCTCCGCCAGCCGTATAGTTGTGGCTACGTCTACTGTGAAGGTCGTCAAGTCGCGGTTATTAATGCCCAGCAAGCTGTAGGCGCGATGCGGGAAGCCGACCATCGATCGGACGGCCAGCAGCTCGTCGGCGCCGTGGACCTCGACCAGCGAGGTCATCCGCAATTCCGTCGCGAGGATCATCAGGTCCATCAGCTCGCCTGGCGGGAGGGCGGCTGCGATCAGCAGAATCGCGTCGGCGCCAGCCCCGCGAGCCTCATACACCTGGGCGGGGTCGATGATGAAATCCTTGCGCATGACCGGCAGCCCAGATGCCTCGCGAGCCGCGGTGAGATATTCCAGCCTGCCCTGAAAATACTGCTCGTCGGTCAGCACGCTCAGCGCGTTGGCGCCTGCGTCTGCGTATTGGCGGGCGATTTGTTGCGGGTCAAAATTCTCGCGGATCACACCAGCCGACGGCGAGGCTTTTTTTACCTCGGCGATCAGGTTCACCGGCCGAACAGCGGGGGCGCTTGTAACAGCCTTGAAGAAGTTTCGCACCGGCGGCGCCTCGGCCGCTCTGGCCTTGAGTTCTTCCAGATCGCACCGCGCGTATAAGGCGGCCACTTCTTTACGCTTGGTTTCCAGGATGGTTGTCAATATATTCGGCTGCATCGTTAATTACTCTCAGAACTTTGTTATTCGACGACAATCACGTTAACCGGACTTGTTCGATGGTGTCAATCGGTTTGTATTTTGGCTTGGCTGCAATGGCGACGACTCAGACGGCGTCGGCTCCGGCTACTGCGCCCGCCGCGCCCGCCGTAAACAGTTGGATGTACGTTGTGTTCGGCCTGGGCGTTTGCAGTCTTGCGATCTGGATTCTTCGCCGCGTCGCCCGGCCGGGCAAGCTCAGCCTTCGCAATACCCCCGGACGCCCTAACAGCCTGACGCCCATTCACCTGGTGGTGTTATTCACGATTCTAGTCGGACTGGGTCTGGGCCGGGAGCTATTACCGCATATCGAGTCCGCTCAGATGAAACTGGCATCCTCGCTCGCCGTTCAGGCGATCTGGCTGGGTTTGTCGCTCGTGGTGGCCAGGTTCACTTTCCGCCACGGGCTGGTGCGAGGGCTGGGCCTCAGCATGCGTCACTGGATCTACGACACCGGCCGAGGCGTGCTGGGGTGCCTGGCGGTCGTGCCGATCTGCCTGCTGCTGTTCTGGGTGATCCCCCGGTCATCGGAGCAACTGCATCCGCTGCTTAAGCAGTTGCCAGCACTGTCGGTGTTCTGGAAGAGCGTTGCGATTATCCTGGCCGTGATCGTCGGGCCGATCGCCGAGGAAGTTTTCTTCCGCGGGCTGGTCCAGTCAATGTTCCGGCGGTATTTCGGATCGCCCTGGGTGGGCATCGTGGCCGCGTCGATCATGTTTGTTCTGGTTCACGAAGTGCCCCAGGACTGGGCGCCGCTGTTCGTTCTTTCGATCGTGCTTGGGTACAACTACGAACGATGCGGGCGGCTGTATCCGGTGTTCCTCATCCACGCGGTCTTCAACGCGATCAACATCGCCAACGCGTTATAGCGCGTCGAGAGCATCTTAAAATTGACCTGTCGCATTCCAACTTGCTTCCGGCTAGGCTGGCGTTGTCTTGCTGCATCGACACCCCTGGATTTGCTCTTCCCCTCAATTCGTTTCATTCGTCCTTCGACAAGCTCAGGATAAATAATTCGTGGACGATCATTCTTTATTTCTGCGCAAAAAAAAGACCGGATCACCGGTCATCTGAAGCGGTTAAGAGCGCCGCCCACATGACCGACGAACGGTCTTGTACCCTCGCCTCCCGCATCAATTAAGACGCGTGAAACAACTCCTGAGCCGTTTTGCGGCCAGCCACGCCGTAAGGCAAAGAGCGATGAGTCTCCAGCACTCAGCATGAGCATTGCCAAGCACTAAGAATAGTGTATATAAACCCCCCGGCTTTGTCAAGAGTGATCTTGTGCAAGGCGCACGAATTCTATCTGGCAAGTTATTGCCAGTATTATGGTTGCGGCCTTTGGCTGAAATGTCTGTGCGCCGGTTTTTATTTTTGCCCGTTTGGGCTATTTTCGGGGTATCGTTACGGCTAATGATGCATAACCGATGTTCCCATAAAGGTCTTCGATTTTCACCGTGATGCGATGCTCGCCGGCTTCCAGGTCGGCCAGGTCGAAACGGAATGACTCGCGATCGGAGTCGGCAATCCCGTCTTCGCATGCCATGGCCGTCCATTTTTCCTGAGAATCGACCGAATAGTGCAGCGAAACGATCCGGCTGGCGGCGTCGAAGGCCCGCCCGCGCAACAGAATCTTGCCGGCCAGCGGTTGAGCGCCGAAATCCTCGATAACGGGCGGAGTATTGTCGACGGTTACGATTTCCGAAATCCGAGCGGCCGACAGTGCATCGGCCGGCGGGTTCGATATCGAGTCGGACGCCGTCACGCGGAGTTCATAGACGCCGTCGGCAACCGTTCGGGTGTCCCAGCCAAACTTGGGGGTCTTGAGTTTTTCGGTGATCTGCACCCAGATTCGGGAAGGCATTTCGCGAAATTCGATCTTGTAGACCAGCTTGTCGCCGTTGACGTCGGCGGCCTTGATAGCGATCTGGCGGAACGGCATTGCGCCGTTGCCCTTTGGCGGGCGTTTGCCGACGCTCTTTGCCGACGCCTTGACCGTCACGGCCGATACGACCGGCGGCAGGTTGCCCACTTGGTAGATCATCTGCACCTGGCGGACAGTCGGAGACACTTCGCCGTCACCGCGGAGCGTCAGGCGGTACTGTGCGAATCTCGCGGCCGGGCTTGCGACCCGCAGATAACCGCCGGCCGGCTGTTCGGCCGACCAACTGCTCCATGTGTCTTCGTCAGCCTTGGCGACGTTCCCGCTGCGGGTGGCTACCGTCACGGTCGCCCCGGTATCGGCGCGGGCTTGCAGCTGCATCGTGCCCCATCGGGCCAACTGTTTGGCGTCCTGCACCTGCGAGAGGTAGGTTCCTTTTTTTGCAAATTGCCCCGCCAACTTGCCGGCTGAGCCGAGGTTGGCCGTGCCGAAAAATATCTCTCCGCCGACGCCCATCGCCAGTGCGGTGACTTGCTTGGCGTCCGTGTCGGCCAGCTTTGCGATTTCGTCTCCGTCGGTGCTTAGCGAATAGATCGCGCCGCCGTTGCCCGTGCCCAGATAAAGCGTCTGTGCGTGTCGCACCATCGCCAGGATGGTGATAGGTCGGCGGAAACGCGTCTCGACCAGGCCGTCCGGGCGGATGTAGTACACGGCGTTACCAGGGCCCTTGGGACTCGCAGCAGCGGACCTGGGTTTTGGTCGGCGAGTCGACCTTGGGGTGGCGGAGGCGGGCGGCGTGGCGGGAGCTTTTGCCTGCGGCTGCGGGTCGGACTCTCCTGTCTCAGCCGGCGGGGTAGCGGCCGACTCTTCGGCGGGGGCGGTTGTCGGCGAGGCAGCTTCGTCCTTGTCCTCACCTTTGCCTTCGTCTTCCTGCGGTTCGGGCTCTTCTGTCACGGCCGGCTGGGTTGTCGCCGCCGGGGCAGGGGCAATGGCGGACGCCGGGCCTGCAGCGGCAGGCTGGGTTGTCGGCGCGTCTTGCGCCGAACCCTTAATGACAGAAATGACAGATTTCAATTCGTCGAGAGCTTCCTGAACCTCTGCTGGGTCAGCATCGTCTGAAGGCTGCGTGGTGGTTGGGCTTTCGGGTTTGTCTGGCTGGGCTGGTTTGGAAGTCGGCTGGGAAGTCGGCTGGGTAGCTGCGGGCTTGTCCGCCCGTCCGCCTGGAACATTATTCGGTTTGCTTTTGCCGTCCGCGCTGGCTTTGGCGGCGTCTGCGGTGGAGACGAACAGCCCGCCCGCCTCGTCTATAAGGATGGCGGAAATTTCCTTTTCCGCCGCGTCCAGCACTATTCGAGAGGTCTTTGCGTGCGGATCGATTTCCACTACCAGGCCGCTTTTGTCGGTCCCGGCGTACAGCAGGCCTTCGGGTGACCAGGCCAGGGCGAGAATATTCTTCGCCAAATCGCCGGCAGCGTAAATCTCTTCGGCGTTGGCGTCGGGGCCGATTGCGTAGACCTTGCCCTGCGGGCCTGTAGCGGCGTAGAGCACACCGCCCGGGCCGGGCTCAATGGCCCAGACATACGCGATCTGCTCGTCGGTCCAGACCTTTGTGACCTCCCCGGCTGGGCTGATCGCATATATGCCGGCCTCGTCGCCGCCGACACCCGCCAGGAGTCCGCCTTTGCCGTCGGTTCTCAGTGCGGTGATCATCGTGCCGGGAAGTTCGGCGAACTGCTCGATCTTCTCGCCGAGCACCTTATATATGATCGGCTCGGTTCCGCTGGCGACGAAAAGCGAGTCCGCGACGGCCGCGACGGCCGAGACGATCGCAGGGGCCGAGTCGCTCGATAGCAGGATATGCACCTTCCGCGCAAGGCGAATTTCGCCCAGCGATGAAGGCACGACGGCGTCGAATGTTCCCTTGGCGAAATCGGATTCGGTAGATTGTCGCCACACTGCCGGAGACACCGCGAAGGTCGATCCCGCAAGGGCCAGTACGAGAAGGCATCCCAAAACCCCAATATGCGCTTTTGCCTGCGAAGCAGGTTTCGAGATGACTTTTTGGCAAATGCTCCAGAATTTCATACAAGTTTCCTTTTACTGACGCACCAGGGTTTCGGCGGGCTTGGCCTGCACTTGGAACGAAGCGGTGGCCGACCCGCTCAGGACGTATTCTGTTTCGATGGGGCGGACCTTCGCGCGAGTGTAGCTTCGGGTGTCGAGTATTTTGGCTTCCAGCAGAATTCCTCTGCGCGATTCGGGCAGATCGGGCAGTTCTTTATCGCCTATGGCAACGCCGCCTCGCGTCATCGGCAGGCGCAGGTACAGGCGATTTGCGCGGAACGACACGATCCGCTGAACCGAGGCCAGCAGCCCGGCTGTGGTTCGCGGCTTGAACAGGTGGGGCATTTCTTTTCGGTTCGCAGCGGCCGCCGAGGTGGAATTTGTCGCCTCGATGGTATATTTCCCGTCGGGCAGCCCGGCCGGCAGGTTGATCGAGACATCGAGCTTTTGCCGGTCCTTGCGGAAGGGCTGAATGGTGACCTTTCCGGTGACCGCCTCGCCCGGTCGGTAGATGCGTCCATCGAGCTTGAAGTCGAGAATGACCGCCTTGCGTGATACTGGCTCGATGTGCATTTTGACCGTGATTCGCTGGATGTCCGCCGGCGGGCCGAACGGAGTGTTTCCCATGGCCGACATGGCGCGGGAAATATCAGACATGACCATCAGTGCGTCCATGCCGCTCGTGACATTCTGGCTTTCGTAGCGGCCCAGCTTTCCGAAGTCGATCACCACCGAGTGTCGCACGGTATGGTGCTCTGGCAGAGAGGCCCAGCCGCGGGCGGCATCCATGGTGAGGATCGACGCCATAATCGTCGTCATGTGGCGATGCAGCGCGATTCGATACGAGTACAGTTGCCGGTTCTCGGCTGCTCCGGGTGAGTTCGACCGAACGACCTCTACGGTCATGGGGATCATTCTTGGCGGAGCAACGCCGTCCTGGCCTGCGATACCGACCATTTCGTCGCTGTCCAGTTGGCCGGTGATCTTCAGCATCGAGCCGAGCTTGAAACTGGACATGATGTTGGATATCACGGTATGGATGTAGGCTGGGCCCATGGGCAGCGTTACGTCGCCCGCGCCCATGAAGGCGTGGCCGAACGCCAGCACGCGCCCGTCCACTACGTCGGTCACCGTGCCGGTTGCGCTGATGTCGGCGTCGCCGGTGACCAGGGAGACTGCAATGGCGCCGCCGGGTTCAAGTTTCGCATCGGCGACCGATTCGGCGGCGCTTGCGTTGACGCCGCCAGCCTGCACTGGCGCCATTCCGCACGGACGAAGTATATCGCCCAGCCGATCGATCGAGCGGGCGCTCAGGCCCGAAACCGAAAGCGGCAGTATGAGAGGCTGGAGTTGCGTATCGCCGAATGAGGCCATGCTGGCCAACTGCGGCAGTTGCAGAAAGTCTCGCTCGTACGGGTCGAGCACGCGGGCGATAAACGCCGCCTGCGAACCCTGCATTCCTCCCGTTGCGCTTGGGCTGGAGGTGCTGCCCGGTTTTGATTGGGTAGCGGCCGCGAGCATCTGAACGATCGGCTGGATTCCGCAGATCGGCTCTTTCTGGCCTTGCCAGCCGTACGCGACCGCGCCGATGAGTTTGTCCTTGCCCTCGTGGCGGATGTAGCACGGCGAGCCGCTCATGCCTTTGATAACGCCGGTTTTTTCGAGGTTCTGCCCAGAGAGTTTCGCGAGAACGACGTCCTGATGCGGCCCCCACTTGGTCATCACGGAGATGATTTCGAAGTCGAACCGCACCAATTCCGTTCCTACCAGCACGGTCAGGCCGTAGCCCTTCATGCCGCGCCGCAGGGCGCTGATGGGCAGGTAACGGTCGGAGGTCTGCACGAGTTGCCTGGCGGCTGCCAGACGAGAATCGGTGGGCGGTGGGACCGCAGCGCCCTTTTGGGCTGCCGAAGTCCAGATCAGCATCGCAACCAACAGGCCCAGCCAGAGGCCATCCTTGCCTCGTAAGCGACTATGCCACATGCGCTCTCCTATATGTGCATCTTGAATCAACGCCGCCATCGTATGGTCCGCCGGGCCGGCCGACAAGTAAAAACGCCTTTTGTCGGCATCTATAATAACAGGCCCCAGCGTCGCAGGCGAGTATGGGCACTTGACAAGGCCCGTTCAAAAGTGAAGGATGATTCTCCACACAAAGCATCGAAACCCAAAGCACGCCGATGGCTTAAACGATCCGTGGCAGCTGCAGGCCTTCGATGCGATTTGCACGACGATAACCGACGCTTAGGAACATCACCATGATTGACGTAAAGAACCTCACGAAATGGTATGGACGCGTCCTGGCGGTCGACGATATTTCGTTCCACGTCGACGCAAGGCAGGTGGTTGGCTTTCTTGGGCCAAACGGCGCCGGAAAGAGCACCACG
>SDBT01019234.1_pt1 | contig 10707 bp, 18 predicted proteins | sample 2277101 | NCBI WGS metagenome assembly SDBT01 (sample SAMN10404973, study PRJNA504765) | marine sediment metagenome | isolation source: marine sediment core GS10_PC15, 103 cmbsf | place: Arctic Ocean: Southern Knipovich Ridge | collected 2010
GTAGTATGAGAATAATTTGTAGTGACAATGAAGATGCCGAGGATACAGATGAATTGATGGCTAAGAATATCACGGAGGCAGTGTGTGACCAATTTGGTGACTGGTTGGCTGAGGAGGTTCCCTTTAATCTAAAGGCTGATGTATATTACCGAGTATGCCAAGCTCAAAAAGATGGCATTGAGATATGAAGGCTATAGTGTGCAGTTAGATACACTACTGCGTCATGTTTGTGCTAATGACTAAGTAAATCTATTGTATCATCAGCTTTGCTGTAACAAAAAACCAACTAATAAGGGTAGTGGGGTGAAAGGAAAAGACAAAGCGTAAATCTGGACTGTGCAGTGTAAAACGTTTACTCCAGTGGTCGTGGTAGCCCCACTACATATAAGGGGGAGTTATTATAATGCCAAGTAGAGAAGGGATAAGAGAAGGGATAAGGTGTATTCTTACGGGTAAGCTCAGAGAAGGTATTTCAGAAGATTATGTTGAGGGATTGATTGCAGAGTGGCAAAACTCTCAAGGCGTAGTGATAAAAGTAGATAGGGAGTTGCCTCAGGTTTGTGAGGAAGCCAAGGGAGACCGTATGTTTGTAGTTGGTTTTGTGTCAGCGTTAGCAGAAGCGGTCAAAGCTGGTTATGTAGCAGTTGAGCCATTGATAAAGGAGTTACCATAGATGAGTAAAGAACAGATAGCAATAGAGATAATCCTTTAGCTCATTAAAGGAAGCATAGAGGTATAACAAACCCTCTAGTTAAATAAGGAACGATATGTTAGATACTCGCTTTAGAACAGGTAGACAAAAGACTGGTGGACGTACTAAAGGTGTTAAAACACAAGTAAAAGACTTTATAAAAGAGTATCCCTATGCTGTGGAAACTCTTATGGTTACACTTTATGAACTCGGTATTAAAGGTGATATTGAAGCTGCTAAATATGTTATTGACAGAATTAAAGGTAAACCCAAAGCTAACATAGGTATAGACCCAGAAGATAAGAACATACTATCAGCATCGTTATATTTAGAGTTCTGCAAGCTGCAAGATACACACTTGACATTAGACACTTCACATGATATAATAGAAGGTGAGGTGAGAGAATATTAATAGTATTTGATGAGTGGGCGTGGATACATTTTGGTTCAACCCCAAGATTCAAGCATTACATTGATTGTGGTAATATCAGGATATTATGGGGAGAGGTGGAAGATGCCACAAAGTAAAGAGGTTCACAAGGAGTATATGAGGGCTAGGCGTGAGGGTTCACAGGAGGGTTCACAAACTCAAGGTTCACAGCCCAAGGGTTCACAAGATTGGGAGACAATACCAGTAGCAGAGATAAAGAAGATATTACCAGAGCATATACAGAACGACATTATAATAGCTGGGGTAAAGAAAGGTAACACAGAGATGAGGTTCAGGAGAGCATATAAGTATCATCTATGGCATCAAGCCAACTTCATCAATGGGGTACACAAGGATAGTAAGTATGGGCACGGGGAGTTGTTATAATGCTTAAAAAGGTGATACGAACCTATACTTACTCACCAACAAACAATCCGCATCCAAGCTATGATTGCTCAAGGGTATTAGTGCTGGAGTGCGGACACGAAGTCGGTAGAAAGGCAGCTACGCCTATACCTAAGAGGGCTAAATGTTACTACTGCAAAGAGATACGGGCAAGGTGATTATAATGTATAGACCAGAAGGATTTGAAGATTCAATACAGAATCCATTTATGTATGATGGTGTGAAGATGGCAAGAGATGACCCTCGTAAGGCACTTGAGTTAGAATTACAACATCAAGCATTTAGAATGGGTCAGGAGGCTGGGGCAGACGCTATGCTTGAGGCACTAAGGAAAGAGGGTAAGTTATACACTCTATGCAGTGAGATATATAAGCATGGTAAGGGTGTATAGCGTGGCTCTCAGTGTGTTAGAGTGTGCTTGTGTGTGTTTCTGTCTATGACTACGACTAAGACTAAGACACCCATCCACACCCCCATCAAGTAAATAAGAATATGAGTAAGGTAGCCCAGATAACGCATATATTAAAAATACGACTTTTATGTTATGTAAAGGAGGGATAATATGAGCAATTTAATAGAGAGACGGGCTGAGTTTGTTTACAATGGAGCAAGGATAGCTGCGATAGCGTCCGAAGCACCCATTGTACCTGTTTGGTGGAGTGAACGTGAGGAGGCTTTCAAGACTCAGTTCCTCAATGTTATCGAACGGCAATGCGGAGAACAGGGGTCAAAATCCCCAGAGGAGTTACATGGCAGTTGGATGCAAGCATATTTTGCTATGGGGTGGGTTTATGGCAAAGTGTATAGTAGGGAAGATAAGATACACCCTGATTTAGTTCCTTATGCTGATTTAGGGCAACTTGAAAGAGATAAGGATGCTGTCTTTGTAGCATTGTGTGAGATTGCCAGACAATTCATATATGACTAACCCCAAACAACGAATAATATAAAAATACCAATACTTTACATAATATATGAAAGGGTAAAGATGAAAATAGAAAATGAAGTCCCCGTAATGTATGAGGAGTGGAAGGCTGGTGGTATTAGCTGGATTGAATGTCCTATTATGATTGCTGATAGGGTAAGTGAATATGAGGATGTCATCTCAATAGCTACTGGTAATATGGCTAAGGCCATAACCAAGAGATTGTTTAACGATGGTGCTGAACTAGCTGAACCAGTTGTTTCCACGTGGACTGATCTAATGAATCAGGCTAAGGTTATAAATACATCTATTAGGTCTGACAGGGAATGTTTACCAGAACAGTATATTTATATGGCATATCATCTATGGCTAGACCAATACTCCAAGAGTGTTGAGTGGGCGAATATGTCCCTATGGGGATATGTCAAACATTGGCTTAGGCGTGTATTCTTGTAACTATACCTCAAACAACTGATAGTATAAAAGGGTGGGACTCTGGTAAGAGCGCATAACCCTAATCTATGGTAGGAGATGGCGGAAGACAGATGTTTAGAAGAGATAAGCAGGGAGATATGGGAATCCATCATAGTCTTAAAGATAAAGAAGAAAGAGAAAGTAGACTGGGGCAAGGTCAATGATTTCTACCGTATATATATAGGGGCTTTAGCGTTCAATCTATTAGGATGCGCTGTAAGGAACGGATACGGATTAAGGAAGCCTCAGAGTTTAGCCTTACTAAGAGAGAGGTTTGCAAAGTAATACATTGTATGGTATAATAGGGGTAGGAGGTGAGTTATGACTAGGAAAATAAACAAGTGGCGATTTGTGTGTGACTCTGTGTATGATTTATTCCATTTATGGGATAGGTTTGGGCAGAAGACTATTAAAGGGTGGTTGCAGATTAGGTTATCGGAGTGGTATGGCGCAGCAGAGTATAACCGTAGATGGGGAAATAAATGACTAAGCAAGAAGAGATAAGGGAAGGGATAGATAGGATTATTCAGCATTGGAATCCATGTGCTTCTACATCAACTGATTGGACTCCTTTGCATGGTGGTCTTACTGTTGGACAGGATCTAGTTAATTATCTCCACTCTCAGGGTGTAGTGATAAAGGTGGATAGAGAGTTGCCTGAGCCAGTAGGAGTAGAGATTTTAGTAGGAGCAATAATACATGCCACTCAACAAGATATGCTAAAAGCTGGCTATGTAGCAGTAGAGCCATTAGTGAGGTGAAGAAATGAGACCTGAAGGATGGGATAAACGAACCAGATATGGCATAACTGTGAACAATATAGACCTTGACGAAATCTTTGAAGCTGGCGCTGATGCTATGCTTGAGGGGCTGAGGAAGATTGGTGAGAAGATGGGTGATGATGGTTATCTAGTCTTCATACCAGAGGATAAAGAATGACTAAAGAATGGAAAGATGGCGGGGACTTAAAAGACAGGCAGTGGTGTCCTTACTGTGGTACTTATAAAGATATATATGAGCAGAAGGTAGATGAGACCTTATGTTCTTGTTGTACTAAATGCAATCTACCATTGAGTACGAAATGATGTTACTAAACAAGGAAGAGATACGAGCAATCGGGGAAGAGCCGCAAGTAGATAGTGAAGGTCAACTCAATTTCTGTAGTTATACCTGCGGGTTAATGGATGGTTCCAAAGCCCAGTTAAAGAATGTAGCTGAGTGGGGTAATGAGTTCTGTGACTGTGATGTTAAAAGAGAGCATCCTATCCACCGACACTTCTGCCCTGGTTGTTGGCTCAAATTATTAAAAGAAGTGGTAGAATGAATGAGATTTATAATTAAGATTTTAGTTAAGCTTGCCCCGTTTCAATTCCTGATTGCATCTGTTGCTGAGATTGGCTGGGGTATATCCGTAGAGGATAAAGATGAGATGGTTCAAGGTCTTGTCATTGGTACTGACGATTATATAGATAGGCATATTCCAGAAGAAATAAAATGATTTATTCAAAGAGGTTAATCAAGATGGCAGAGGAAGTGTGGGCAGTTACTGGAATATGTGGCGCAGAGATGTTTGCTATTGCTGCACTAGCTATTGAATATCGTAAAGTTCATAGAGGGATTTGGAAAGATAACACTTAGGAGGTTAATATGTGCGATAAATGTGAGTGCAAGTGCCCATGTGATTGCGGATGTGAATGTTGTAAATAGAAAACTATGGTGGCGGAATAGGTAGACGCAGGTTCAAGCTGACAGCAGAGGAAGTAGCTAAACTCTGCCGAGAGAGGCTATTACAGCGGTATGAAGTCAGCATCTAGGGTGCAAATCCCTAGCCATCGTTAAATAAGCGTGTATGAATCAACTGAAAGGGTAACTCGGCGAGGAATAGAGGTCGCAACTCTACTTAGTTAATTTAGCCCTGAGCAGTAGACCGAGGCTGAAACTGCTCACAAGGTATTATGTTGGGAGGGCGACTTATGGGTCTAAATTCCTATAGGAACTCTCCCAATACCAGCTACCCGAAAGTAGTATCAACCTAATGAGTTGATATGTTGAAACTAAGGGCAACAATGTGAAGGTAGCTACAAACAACCACCTTAATTGGTGGCGTATGAAGTTAGGTCATAATGCTACTAGCTGGTATACTAATGAAAGGCTCTCAGATTAAATTCTGAGGGCTTTTTCTATTGAATGAATAGGAATGTATGGAAGAAGTAGAAGAAACCCTAAAACAATGTGTATTTGAACTAGGGAAAATAAGGAAAGACCTGTTCTTGTTCTTGAAGTACGTTAAAATTCAAGAGCCAGGGGATTTAGCGGTTGAATATCAGTTGTGGCCTCACCTTATTGACTTTTATAATAACCTATTAAATGAGCAACTAATAGATTTAATAAAGGCTAAACAGATTGGCATTAGTTGGGCACTAGCGATATATGCTACATGGAAGATAATGTGTATTCCTGGCTTTAATGTCCTTGAGATTTCCCGTGGTGGTAATGAGGCACAGAAGTTACTAGCTAAGTCAAAGATTGTTTGGAATAATCTACCTGAATGGATAAAAAAGCAACCATGTTTTGTTATTGGGGATAATTCAACAGAGAAATTCGGGTTTAGAGACCTGAAGTCGGGGATAACAGCATTTACATCAACTGAAGTTGCTGGAATTGGTGAAACGGCAGGACTTGTAATCCATGATGAGAGTGATTTCCATGACTTTTATGAGGTTAATTTAAGCCATACAAGTGCCACTGTAGCTGATAGTACTGACAGGAGACTCGTTTCTGTCTCTACGGTAGATAAAACTAGACCAGATTCATATTTTAAGAGGCATTGGAAAGATGCCAGAGATAGAAAGAATGGTTTTAAGGCTCTATTCTATGGATATGATGTAAGACCTAACCGAGACCAATCCTTTTATGATGCTATGATGAGGGCAAATGAGTCTACCCCATGGGTTGTAGAGGCAAACTACCCCAGAACAGTAGAGGAAGCGTTAAGTCCCCAGTCTGCACTTAGTTGTTTCAAGAAAGAAGCACTGGATAGCTTATGGGATAACTCAGTTGAACCCCTTGAGATTAGACAGGGATTTATTCACATATTTAGTAAGCCAAGAGTCGGTGTAACTTATGTTGCGGGGGCAGATGTTGGCGAAGGGGTGGGATTAGACTATTCCTGCCTGACAATTCTGGGAAAGCATGGATTAGGGGCTGAGGTTGTAGCAATAATCTATACTAATAACCTTGCTACAGACCATTTTGCTTATGAATGTGATAAAGTGTGCCGAGAGTATTTTAATTGCCTGCTGGCAGTTGAGAATAATGGTCTTGGTGTAGCAGTTATCAATAAACTAGAGGAATTAAACTACACAAATCTATTTTCTAGCGAGGCACAGAAGAAGAGGGATAACCATAAAGAGGTATCTGGAACTGAAAAGAACGGGTGGACAACTGGGGATAAGAATAAATACACATCTACGGTAGAACTTGTTAATACGATTGATGATGGGAGTCTTATCACTGAGTTTGGGCCACAGATTAAAGAGATGATGGAGTATCAGTGGGTTATTGCTGGTGGGAAGAATAAACCTACTGCCACAGGTTCGACTCACGGTGATACGGTAATTAGTTTAGGGATAGTCAACCAGATGTTGAAGTATGTGGGAATAACAGTAAAACCGTCTATGTGGTTAAATGGCAGACAGCTATTTTAAGGAGTAAGAGTGGATAATGAAAATGAAATAACCGCTAAGATAGCAGCTAAATTAAAGGGTAATAGTGAGTTCAATGGACTATTCACAAGGATGGACACTGATTTTATAAGATGGGAGTCCAAGTCAAGGCGAGAAGCAGATGTTGGATACCACACAATCCGAGAGGGAAAGGGTGCGGATATTCAACTCACCAGTAATGCCCCTAGAACCTTTGCCAATAATGTCCAGTCAACTCTGTCAGCTTCAGATATGCAGATTGCAGTCAGGATGGCTGAGGTGCAGGGCGAGGACATGAGGGAGAACATCGGAATATTAGAGAGATTGCTTATCTACGCATTTCAGAAGGCTGATGAGCGTTTAATCAATCTCTTAATGGGAACACTCAAGGAAAATCTTGTCTGGTACTCTATAGTTCGTGGATGGTTAGCTGCTAGATTCCTTGTTTATAAAGACGGGAAGGATGTTGTCTTTGACTTCTTACCCTATGACCCAAGATGGATGGTTTATCAGGTCGGGCCTAACGGTCTAGTGTGGACTGGTCATATTACATCAAGTTCACCAGAAGATTTAGAAGCTGAATACGGTACTGAAATAAAGGGTGCTCCTTGGTATAAGCCGTGGGAAAAGACAGCAGCATACTATAATGTCATTGATTACTGGAAGTTTGATAAGAAAGGAAGTATCTGGAATGCCATTGTCTGTAATGATGCGTGGCTAAAGGAACCAGAAGAATATAAGTTAGATTCAATGCCTGTTTTAATTGCCCCAGTTGCTACCAGACCACCTATTCGTGGTGAAGGGGCAAGCAAACTAGCTGGATACGGAGATAGTATCTTTGCGCCAAACAGGGAGATTGACGACCTTATAAATAAGATGGGTTCAGTTTGGGCTTCTCAGGCTAATTTATTAGCTAAACAACCTACTATAAATTACTACGGGAAAAATGGTGTACAACTTAAAACCACAGCTTATTTAGCCGAGGCAGTCCTTAATCTACCTCAAGGTGAGAATAGTTTAGTAGAAGCACCTGTGAAGGAGATTTCACCGACTTTAGTTAGTCTGATAAACTGGCTTGACTCAATGAGAATAGAGGGTTCAATGCCACCAGTTGAGAGTGGGGCACCTCACCCGTCTGGAACTTTATATAACTTGAAACAAGAAACTGCTAACCGAATATTTAATCCACAGTTAAGGAACCTGGACTCTTTTTACAGTAATGCTTGTAGATTGATTATGGAGCAATTAGTTGCAGGTGGGGTTGGTGGTGGAAAGATTGGGAAGTTCAAGATTCAGGGACAGTATAAAAACGCATTCTTTGAGGATGAGATTACAGCGCCAGACTTAAAGAGACCACATATTGTTAGCGTTGAGTTTGTTGCCAGAACACCTTGGACACAGATGGATACTTATCAGGTTGCTGATATGGCGAAGAGACAGGGATTACCACAGTCTTGGATTAACGAGCATATATTGAGATTACAAGACCCGAAATACATCGCTGACTTATCGGCAATGGAGATGGCAGACCACAGTCCTAAACTAGCAATGCTGGCATCTATTGAAGCGTATATAAAATACGGTCAACCAGAGAAAGCACAACAGATGATGCAGGATATGTTCAACATGCAGATGCAGGAGGACACTCAATTACAGATACAGGAAAATGAGGCTGAACCAGAAATGCCTGCTGAATTACAGGAACCACAAGGAGGTGGGATATAAAAGAATACAATACATCACTTAAATACAGGGAGCCTATTTGGTCAATTTTACATTTTATCAACAGCCAGATACTCCATGTCCACGACCATTTTGGTATGAGATTTAATAAGCCACTACGTTTATTAAGGAAACGCTATACAGTAGGTTCCCAAACATACTATAGAGGAGGTGCGATATAGTTAGTTTTAATGGTGATTTACAAAGTGCCGAGAGGTTATTAAGGCAGACCGAGCCGTACGCATTTCAAAGGAGCCGTAATTCAATTCACAATTCACAGCCCAGACCTCCACAAGCTAATACAAGGCAACCCAATCAGATAACTAGGATATTCGGTTCAACCACCCAAGAGTATTGGGGTAACGTTTTTAGTAAATACCTTCAGGGGAGAGGCGGGTAAATATGGCAGAGAACGAAAATGCTTTCTGGGAATGGGTGGATGAGAACTTCAATTATACTGACGCACAAATTCAGTTATTGAAAGAAGGGTTGACCGAAGGTAACAGAAGTGCCCTTTCCGTGCTTCGTAAAAACTTCGAGGAGATTTCTGGGTTTGGAGAGCGCACTGCGACACTAAGTTCTAAGGCACTAGGGGCATTTTATAAATGGGCTGAGACAAAATATAGTCCGTCAGAAATAAAGATTATTAGGCAAGACCCAAGTTTATATCTACAGTATTATATCAAGAATATTCAAGGCACTCAGTTTGATGTTGGGTTTGAACCAGATGTTGATAGACCGCCAGAAGAGTTTGGTCTTAGTACCAATGATTGGAGATTACTTAGGGAAATTGGAGGGCGTGGGGAATGAAGGGTTGACCAATTACGTGAAACTGGGAGGGTTGGAGCCGGTGGTATCCCAGAATGGCAGTTAGAGAGATGGAAACAACGAGTAGAATCTGGTGAGATAACACAAGAAGTTGTTAGTTCTTATATAGATAGACGGGAAGAATCACAACAAAGAAGAAGGCAGAGTGCGAGACAGCGTGCTCAGTTTCGTAATATACAACCTGAGTTTGGTACTGCATTTGAAGAGGCAAAGGTTGGCGCAGGTGGGACTTTACCCTTTCAAGATTGGTTCGCAAGTCGGTATCCAAGTATTGTTTCTAAGTTTCAAGCTACATTACCAGACATAACGCCATCAAACTTTCCAGGTTTATCGGCTGGGCAAGCACAAAGGCAGATAGAACAGAATTGGGCTGAGGTATTAAAAAGAAGAACCCCTGAATTAAGACAGGAATTTGCTAGTAGATTCCCATTCGGGCCTCAAGGTAGACCAGAAAGGTTTGCCCCCCCTATCCAAACAGTCGAATTTTAGTTGGATATTAAATGCCATTAGGTAAAAATCCATATGAATCAAAGGAACGTGAGGTAGAACCACCACCAGTTGATAGGCGACCATTTGAAGGTATGGGGTTAACTCGTAGGGGCGCACCACCAACTATTGAACCAGAACCTCCACAAGCTAGGCCATCAATCTTCCCTAAAGGAGTTGGTCGGGGTGAGTTAATTCCAGATGTTCCTGTTCCTGCCAGAAATCCTTATACAGGAAAGGATATGAACCTCACCCTAAAGCAAGGTATATTCCTGTGGAAGGGCGATGAATTAGAGGGTTTCTTTACCAAAGGTGGGGATTTCATAACAACAAAAGAGGAGGAGGTATCATTATTAGAAAAGACTGGTGCGTATTTTTCTAATCTATGGAAGGAACTCCCTGTTAATCCCTACTTTTGGAAATCACCTACTGGGAAGTGGGAAGCAGACAGACGGGATGCCCTAGAGGCCTGGGCAAAGGAAGCTGGCAAGGAAAACCCGAAACAATATGTTGATGATTTATTGTCTCAAGAGGCAAGTGAATTAAAGATTGGCCCAGCACCACTGGATGAAGGGTTGAGGTTGCCAGAAGTCCCAACCAAGCCTATCAGTGAACGTTATTTTCCAGGGCAAGAACCTCAAACACGCTTTCTTGGTGAGTATGTTATACCAATAGCCATTTTGGGTTCATTGGGACTTTCTGCTATAAAAGGTAGGGCCGCATTAGAAACTGCTAAGGTGGCAAAGCCAGCATTGGTTATTGGTGGTAAGGAGATACTGCCAGCAGTTGCCAGACCGCTGGCAACTCGTGCAGCGTTAGAGGCTGGTAGGATTGCATTAGCTCCATTAGCTGGTGCTGAATGGGTAACTGGCAAGGTTTTTAATGCCACCTTTGGTAAGTCCCTTGGTTGGATTAAGGGCAAGGTTTCTGAAAAGCAGATGCTTAGTTCCTTTCATAAATCAAAGGCTTATCAGAATTTTAGATTACAGTATCCCAAAGATTCGGCTGGGCGAAAATTAAACGAAGCAGAATTATTTAGAAG
>SDBT01019235.1_pt1 | contig 10706 bp, 8 predicted proteins | sample 2277101 | NCBI WGS metagenome assembly SDBT01 (sample SAMN10404973, study PRJNA504765) | marine sediment metagenome | isolation source: marine sediment core GS10_PC15, 103 cmbsf | place: Arctic Ocean: Southern Knipovich Ridge | collected 2010
GCAGATGCCTCGCGATGTTCTCTGTAGGAGAACTCGCACGTACCCAAAGGGGACGCGTTTGTAGATAGCGAACTCCCAAGCAACTGAAGAGCTGGGCCGAGTTGGAGTCCGCGTGAGCGGACTCCCAAGCAACAGGGATCGTAATCCCTGTTGCCGTTGCCACATCCTTACTCTCCCCAACACAAAACCCACACGAGATTGCTGTGTACTTCTTCGTGTGGGCACGCTGAGTCCTGTGGATCAGTGGAAACCTGCCAACGACCCTGATTTGGGTGCTATCTCGTGCGCGTTCGCCGCCTCCCTACCAACTCACCTCGACGCCGAAGGTGAGGGAATTGGCGCCATCGGTGCTGACCTCAATTTGCGTGCTGATGCTGATGGTCGGGTTGATCGCCACTTCACCCTCGATGTGTGTCATCCCCCATCCAAACAAAGCGGTCTCACTGCGGTTGAAATAGGTATTGGCAAGGAATCGATTCGTTCCTCCGCAACAACCGTCTCCTACAATCTCGATCGAGAGCAGCTCCCAGTAGTCGGGGTAGTAGTCGTGACCGTTTTCGAGTGCTTCGACGATCTCCTCGATCACGCTGCCATACTCGGGAGTAGTGATCGCGTAGCGGCCGGTGTCAAGCACGGTCAGTTCCTTCACCGTTACCCCGTTCCAGATGTAGCTGAACCCGAGGCTGTAGATGCCGATTCCGGTGATCGAGTTGTAGGTGTCGAACAGAGTGTTGGTCGTATTCGTTCCCACCGGCGCATCAGTCAACACCTCGGCGTAGACGTCGATGCACAATGCATCCCCCAATACCAGCGTCGGCGTCAGCTCCATGGTCTTAACGGTTGTTTGGAACGTGAGGTCTAGATCCAGCGTCAGCCAAGAGAGTCCGACATCGATCCCCTCGAGCTCGAACTTAAGGAAGTCGAAACCGGAGCGGGTGACATACAAGGTCGTAGTGATGTCGTCCACGCATCCGAAGCTCAAACCGCTGGCCGTCACCTTCTGCCCGGTGAATCCTTGTCCTACGGCCACAGGGTCGGTGATGTAGCTGCGCTCCAGTCCACTCCCTGCATGCACGATGGTGATCCCATCGAAGTCGTCGTCTTTGACCTTCGCTCCCAGCTCGGTAATGCTGACGACGTCTAGAGTGCCAATACTTCCCGCCAGGCGGATGGCGAAACCGTCGGCTGCGCCGCCGAGAACGGCGTCACTCAGTTGAGCGAAGTACAGGGCCATGTCCAAGTCGGCAATGCTGACCGAGCTGATGAACTGTGTGTAGATGTACTTCTTCACGGTCGAGGGGCCAAAGAGCATGTTGGTCTGGTAGTCGAACGCTCCCAGCGTTCCCGTCGCTTCGAACTCCTGCCACACGAAACCGAACAGCTGAAACTCCGATCTGCTGGTGGCTGCAAAGCCATTCATGGTGTAATCGACTACGAGCAGCGACTCAAGCGATCTCATGAACTCAGCGAAGGTGCCGTTTGGCTTGAATGTGAGATCGCTCGTCCAACTGCCCGACAGAGGACCGCTCGCCAACAGGGTAAGCCCGACAAGCGCCAGTATGACAATCGTTGTCACGACAACTCGTCTTGTCATTTAACTCACCCCTTTACTTGGTGTAGTACGCAACGTCGATGGCCAGATCCCAAGCGAAAATCCAAGCGGGAACTCCATTGGCCGGACTCACCAGGTTCTCGTCCAACGTGACCGTGGGATCTCCCGTCGCCTCGAAGCTCAGCTTGAGCACCGTGCCGGACTCGATCGACGCGGCCCCGTTCACTGCAATGAGGCATCCCTTTGCCGGAGGGCCGGCCGTGTACGTCTGGGAGGTCACCTCAAATCCGTTTAGCCCTTCTGTAGTGATTGTTGTGACATCTACGTTGGTGAATGTGATCGCCGGTTGAGCCTCCGTACCGAGCTGAATCCCGGCGATGCCTCCATCCGGCATGTCGGTGACCGAGATCAACACTTCGTACTTCCCTCCCACGCGGATTGGATCGGAGAGAATCAGCTTGGCGATCGTTGGCGGAGTAAGCCAGTGGCCGAAACAGGACGTGAGGACGACGGCGAGGCTTGCCAATACGACAAGCAGACCCAGCTGCTTCACGCCGTTCGTCACCGTCCCATGGGATTGTGTCACAGCGCACCTCCTCCAATACTGAGGATGTAGTCCGACAGGATGGACACATCGTCCATGTCGACGTCTCCGTCGCCATCAAAATCGGCAGCGGCCCGTTGCCGTGGGGAGCCTTCGATGATCCCCTGGGCGATTTGGGCGCAAAGCACGACGTCGAGTAGGTCGATTGCGCTATCGCCGTTTACGTCGCCCACAGTGAACGGCTGGATGGTGAAGGTAGCCGTTACATCCTTATCATCGTCCATGGTGACGGAGACACTCGGGTCTGACCCAGTGGCGTCCCCGCCCCAGCCGGCGAACAGGGAGTCGGCGGCAGGCGTAGCGGTGAGGGTGACCGTTGCATCGCGCGCAATCTTCTCTGAGCAGTCCCCCGACGTGCTGCCCGCTGCGATCGTGCAATCGATCCCCGTGCCGGTTACGCTTCCGCCTCCCGTGCCGTCTACCTGCACCGTGAGGGTAGATGCCTGGATGAAGGTAGCCGTTACGTCCTCATCACCGTTCATTGTGATGAGGACGCTGGAGTTTGACCCAGTGGCGCCCCCGCTCCAGCTGACGAACAGGGAGTCAGCAACAGGGGTAGCGGTGAGGGTTACTTGCGTGCCCTTCGTATACGAGGTGGTGCAACTGCCGTCACAGTTTATCCCCGCAGGGCCGCTCGTCACTTTCCCTGTCCCTGCTCCCGCCTTCGTCACCGTGAGGGTGAACCATCGCATTTCCACCGCTCCGATGTCGCAGGCGCCGCCTGCAGGTTGAGGACGATCCACCCCGCGCTGGTCCGTGGCGGCATCGCAGCTTCCTGCGTCGAGTGCTGGGCTGCCGAAGAGCAGTGCGCATGTCTCGGTGAGTCCACCGTTGTCCGCCAGCGGACTGAGCAACGGGTCGGAACGCGTCATGTCGTGGTTCACACCATCCGTGATGCAGCTCCCGTCGCTGTCCAAGTTGTACCCCTCGGACGTGATGCTGGAATCGTCGCTGCAGTGACAGTCCTCGCCTGAGGGGTTGTCGGCGATGATCGTGTTCTTCACCGTCGGGTTGCTGACCAGCGTATTCGCCATACCGGCGCCACGATAGGACGCGTTGTTGCCGGAAAAGGTGCAGTTGGCTACGCTCGGGCTGCTTTCCTCGTTGTACATCCCGCCGCCGCTTGAGTACGCGGTGTTGCCGAAGAAGGTGCAGTTGGTCACGCTCGGGCCGCTTGCCTCGTTGCACATTCCGCCACCGTTTGAGTCCGCGGTGTTGTCGGAGAAGGTGCAGTTGGCCACGGTCGGGCTGCTGTCTTGGTTGTACATCCCGCCGCCGCCATAGCCCGCGGTGTTGCCGGAAAACGTGCAGTCGGTCACTGTCGGGCTGCTACCGTCCTGGTTCCAGATCCCGCCGCCAGAGTATGCGGAATTGCTGGTGAAGGTGCATTGGGTTACCGTCGGGCTGCTTCGGAAGTTGCTCATCCCGCCGCCGCGGTTTGCCTCATTGTCGACAAAGGTGCACTCGGTTACCGTCGGGCTGCTGTCGCTGTTGAACATGCCACCGGCGGCATAGCCCGCTGTATTGTCGAAGAACGTGCAGTTGGTCACCGTCGGGTTGCTATTAACGTTGTACATCCCACCGCCACTGACGGCGCTGTTGCCAGAGAACGTGCAGTTTCTCACCGTCGGGCTGCCGCTCCCGTTGTACATCCCGCCGCCGCTCCCAAACCCATCCCTCGCGTGGCCGTTGCGGATGGTGAACCCATCGAGAACGGCGCTGTTAGCGGTGCCGCTGCCGGTCACCACGTGGTAGCAGTTGTCGGCGTTGTTATCGATGACTCCGACATCGCCGCTGAGGATCGTCTCGTTGCTCTCCCAATTCCGCTGGGTGATCGACGTTTCGCCGCCGGAGAATCCACCGTACAGGGCCACCCCGTTGATGAGCGAGAAGGTGCCATACTGGTCACCGAAGTCTGAGTGTGGCTTGTACGTCCCCTCCGCCACCCAGATCTCGAATCCGCCGCCGGCGGCATCATCCAACGCGTCCTGCAGGTCGGTATAGGCCCTGTCCCACGAGCTGCCATCGTACGTTGGCCCGGGGGCATTGATGTCAACGAAGATGGTCTTAGGTACGCTGGTCGCCTCCGCAGCGCAGGCCAGCGTCAATGTCACACATACTCCCAGCCACAATGCCCGCACTAACCTTGAGCCATGCCGTAACGGGAGTTTGACACTCATTGGCGCCACACTGGCCTCCCCCAATCAAGCAAAAAGAGCCCACACGGCCTCTTGGTCGTTCCCCACCCTCTCTCTGGCGCGCCAACCCCTGGAGCATCGTCGCCCTCCCTGCGGATGCCTGCTAGCACAGACAAGCACCTCATTATATGTTCAAGCACTCATAGCACCAACTGTTCTCAATCAGGCCTTCCTGAGCCTTTCTTAACCACGTGTGCCTGTGCGGATATCAGGACAATCTAGTGGTGATTAGTGACTTACCCTGGTAATCGGGTTTGGATCAGCGAGGTCCTCGCACGCCAACCAGCTTCGTTCCCGATCCCGTTATCGGACTAGAGGCAAGCCGTCATCGCGTCTGTGCAAATCCATTGGGCGAACAATCCAATTTCTCCAGTTAGTCAGTACTGCTTGCAGATGGGAGGTAAGAGAGCAGCGAGAGGAAGTCGGGCAGCCAGGGAAAGATACCAGGAGACGATCAAGAAACGCGGAGGATTCCGCGCTTCGCCTTCGGCACATTCTCGACCGCCCTGTTTCTTGAATTGCGCTCTTGATCCTGAGTAGCTCCAAGGAGTAACTGATGGATTGAGCCATGGCCGGACCTTGTCGATGCAACCAGCAGGACGCATTGGGATCGAAAGCAGTCCGCCAAGGCGTTCTTGATGCTCGTAATGAGCTACAGGCGGTCTGTTCCGGTCACGGAGAACGAAGCGATCTCGTGTATGATGTGAGGTGTCAAAGTTCTAAGATCGTCCTCCACTCCCAAAACCGAACCCTGAGGAGTTAGTCTTCCTCAGGGTTCAGCTCTTGGGTGTGGGGGTGAGAACCATCAAACCTTAAGGAAGGAGTTCGTGATAGCGAACTCCCAAGCAGCTGAAGAACCGACGAGTCACTTCAGTTACCATCCTTACTCTCCCAACTAACATAAAGTCACCCTTATCAAGGGTAGTTGTTTCATGATAGATCATCAATTCCCCGATGAAGGCCCGTGACGTGGGTCCTTCTACTTGCTCGGCTGGCGAAAGTATTCCCACATCTTCCAGCAGGATGCTGGAATGCATGACGCCCCCGAGCCTTCCCAGAGCTCAGAAGTTCGAATCCTCTTGGGTGTGCGAAGGCGGTACGGGAGTGGCTCAATCGCATGGGTGTCGGGCCGTTGTTCATCGAACCAGGAAGCCCATGGGAGAACGGGTACTGCGAGAGCGTTAACGGCAGGCTCCGAGACGAGATGCTCAATGGAGAGAACTTCTACACCCTCCGGGAGGCAAAGGTCCTGATCGAGAACTGGCGCAGAGAGTACAACGAGATCCGCCCACACGGCAGCCTTGGCTACAGACCAGCTGCACCTCATGCCAGAACACTGATTCCAGCATTTGCTTTGGCAGAAGGTAATGATGTAGATTAACTCTAGAAGTAGACCAGCCATGGGGGGCTGGTCGTGATGACGTTCAGGAGATTGTAGATGAAGATGAAGTGTGGAATGATTGGGAAAGCGTGACGAATTATCCTTGCCATAGTGATGGTTTTCATAATGGGGGGTTGGGCTCCCTTATCCCAGCAAGGACAGTGTTAGCATATGAATCACTCATCAGTCAGGTTCTGGCAACAACATGGTGATGAAGTACTTAACTGACGGTCAAGTGAAGAAGAGTGGCAAGGAATAGTGTCAACGAAGGTGATGAAGATGACGGGGACTAAGCATTGGAGGTTTCGAGAGATGAAAAAAAGCGAAACAATTTCTTTGGCTCTGCTTCTGTTTCTCGTCCTTGCTCTGACGCTAATACCGTCTGGCAATGTGTCTGCTCTCGGGGCAGGTAATTTCTTTCTCACTGACGAAGAACTGCCTTCAGGCTGGGAGATAGATCGAGGCCTTTTTACGCCGGGGCCACACATGGCAGTCAGGGCGGAGCTCATAGGTGGCTCTTGGTCAGCTACACGCTATCTGCGTACCGGTGGAGGAGCTTCGACAGTGATAGTTGGTTACTACCCCACTGAGGAAGAAGCAAAGAAGGTGATGCATCCCGACGTGTATATCTACAGGACTGACCCATACGTTAATACAGGGATCACTCTGCCTGAGTCGGCTCAGGGAAGTCCCAAGTACTTTAGCTTTTCGTCAGACACTGCTTATGGCAACGAGGGCTTTACTACGCAGCTCATTAAGACCTACTCGGAAGGCACCGTGGTTGATACAGATCACATCTTCCGGATCCAAAACGTCATCTTCCAGACCGACCCGGCGGGAGGTTTGGAAACTTACTCAAAGGTAGAAGGGGTCCTAGAGCCTCTGTTAGCAGAGAAGGCGCGTCGGCTGCTGGGTGAAGAGAAACCAGTAAAAACAATCATTGTTACCCCAACTGATATAACTGTAAATATGGGAACAACCCAACAATTTACAGCTACGGGTTATGATGCTGATGGAAACGAGGTAAAGATTGAACCTCTTTGGAGGTTAGCAACAACTGCCCAGCCATATGGAGAGATAGGGACTTTAAGTCCCACTGGTTTATTTGAGGCTAAAAGAATTGGTACAGGAGAAATTGGCGTTGTTGTTAACGGGACGTTACTTAGCAATAAAGCTAAGGTAGCTGTTCGTTGCAATCCAGACTTTCCCGGAGACTTGGAAACAGTTATACAACTTTATAAACAAGAAATTCCACAAGGGCCAGCATCAGCGCTAGTGCTAGCACTAGCGCTCAATCCATATTTACGTACACTGAACCTGAAGCCAGGACCACTAAATAACATCTTATCATGGAAGTATGAGGTTTTTGAGCTATTTAGTTGTGGCAATTATCAACACAGAGTCCTTGACTTTTTAAATAAACTTAAATCCGGTGCTGGGACCTGTACATTATTGAATGGATTTGAGTATGGCCCAATTGAATGTTATAATGGTGGACATCAAGCTGTTGTCGTCTATCCAATAAACACTGACTGGGAGAAGACTGGGACTGTCCTTGATCCATGGTGGGAGCAGACACCAAAGAAGGGAATTTATCCTGCTTCCGAGTGGTATAGCTTGACAAGGCGACCTAGTTACAACGGAAACCCAAAGAATCTCTGGGTTAAGGAACAAGCGTGGATACGGGACCACATCAAGGGTCCCTTGCCTGGGGTAGAGCATCCTTTAGAGAGTCCTTATTTTAGCATGGACATACAATGTCCCGTTGATGTTGTTATCACCAACTCCGAAGGTCAACGTATCGGACGATTGCCCAATGGTAAATTAGTTTTTGAGTTTCCTGTGATTACTTTTTATAACTATGAAAAGGAAGATGGTACGCAGGGTTGGTTTTTTGAATTACCAAAAGATAAATATCAAACTGAGATTACTGGAACTGATGCAGGCACTTTCCGGACGATTATTGCAAAAGAGGGAATAATCCAAGATTATGGAGAGCAACCAACCACAGCGGGAGCAGAATCTTACATAACACTAGACCCTGAGATTGCTACTTCTCCATTAATCTTGCCTGATAAAAAAGAAATTCTACCAAGAATTGAAGAGATTAAGCTCTCTGATAATGATAATGATGGAGTCCCTGATATTGTAGATCAATGTTTGGGTACACCTGCTGGGGTTACTGTGGATGACCTGGGCTGCCCTGGTGTACCCCTAGACGATTTTAACGATAACACTATTAATCATACACTCTGGATTACCCGTGTACCCGGTTCTGGCCCAACAGTTGCCGAAACCAATCAAAGAGTGGAAATCACAATTCCGGCTGGCTCATCAGGAGAGCATTTTGGGGCTGGGTACGGTGGCATCTGCAAGTTGAGAGGAGACTTCGATATACAAGTTGATTATGAACTTCTTGTTTGGCCAAGTGCAAATGGTGTTAGGGTGGGTTTATCAGCAGGGGGAGGACAAGGACACGTGGAACGGATTAGTTTTGGCGGCAGCTCGAGTGATTTGCCGGGGGAACCCCGCGAAGTGTACCTCACGCACTTTGCTGATGGTGTTCATGGAATAACTGCCACAAGTGATTTATCAGGTAAATTAAGACTGGTAAGGAAGGGTGGCATGCAGACAGGATATTATTTCGATTCTGGCTCCGGTAACTGGATTGCTATACACTCCGCATCTATAACTACTGCCGACACACCTTTTTCAATCAGTGCATGGAGTGCTGACTATGCTTTTACAGATCAAGAGGTAAAGATAGCATTTGACAATCTCGTTGTGAATCAGGGAGAGGTGATTTGCGCAGGCACAACAACTCCAACGCCGAGTCCCACACCAACGCCAACAGGCGGTTGCAATTGGGCTGGCACCTGGCAGACCAACTGGGGCGAAATGGTTCTTTCTCAGGCCGGAACTCAGGTTAGCGGCAGCTACACACATGACGCTGGGCGCATTACGGGTACGCTATCCGGCAGCACTTTGATAGGTACCTGGTCCGAGGCACCGTCATATAGCCCACCCAACGATGCGGGAGATGTGCAATTCACCATTGCCGCCGACTGCAACTCATTCACCGGCATCTGGCGGTACGGCGCCTCCGGTGATTGGAGTGAGGGCTGGACCGGTACAAGAACTGGCGCGGCACCTACTCCAACTCCCACACCGGCACCAACGCCGAGTGGATCGGGGACATCGTATCTGGAAGCAACACTCACTCATTCAGGCTTTGACTTTTCCGAAGGTACCACCGGTGAATATCCTACCTACGATGGTGAGGTCATTTTCTGGCAGCCTGGCGCGGCAACACATCCGGATTATCCTCGTGATAGCGGGTACCTGTGGTGGAGGAACACCCATCTGGATGATGTGAATTCCGCCAGCCAGACAAAGGATATGGGTGCAGTTGATATAGCCACAGTACGAGCGGTTCCGGCAGAATGGGACAAATCACCGCTGATATCTCCTCTCTTGGTGGGGCATACAATTGTTGCCAAATGCTATGACGGCTATGTCAAGTTCCAGGTAATATCCGTTGATACCGCAGACGAGTCAGCTCGTGTCAAGTACTGGTACTCTCCTGATACGACATTTGCCGAAGGGACACCAACTCCTACGCCCACACCTACACCGACACCAACGCCGAGTCCCACGCCAGCTACCCCGGGAGAGTATGAGTGTCCTCAGGATGCTGGAGAGGCATATGAACAGTACATTGCAGCTTACAACAAGCTAACCTCCTTGATAGCTGAGGGCAAAGGGGATACGCCAGAAGGCCAGGAAGCATACGAGGAATATAAAGCGGCGAAGGCCTGCTACGAGAGCAGGATCTCGGGAACAGAGCCATAACCAACACCTACTCCCGCTCCGACACCTAGTCCCACACCAACGCCAACAGGCGGTTGCAATTGGGCTGGCACCTTTGACTTCTTGCTGCCGATCACCCTACCACCTATACCTTGCGGTTCAATGCCTGTTCTTGAATCGTTGATCATCTCGTACCAAGCGACTGAGGGAAGCTACATCGATGAGCTTGAGATGCGTTGTCTGCACGCCGACGGGACATCGTATACAGTTCTCGGCTACGATGAGGACTTAACAGACACGGAGTGGACCACTGTGAGAATCGAAGGCGGACAGACCGTCAACCCAGGTCCTCTGCCTCTCCACTTTCGAGGGTATTTTCAGAAGAACGGCTGGTCCGTAGGCTCGATCCAAGTAGGCCCGGTGACGCTCTACCTGCGCGTTCCCCTCTCCCCGTCCAAAGCGCAGCGATGTCATCCATGATTCGAGGCGAGAGAGTTCTAAGATCGTCCTCCACTCCCAACCAACAGTAAGCCGCTCTCATCCAGGGTGGTTGTTTCATGATAGCTCATCAATTGTCAGGCGAGTGACCAGCAACGTATCCCCTCTACGTGCCAAAACGGGTGATGCCTTCTTATCTCACCTAGCAGATTCCGGCGCTGGAGTGCAGAACACACCGCAGAGGCTTCCCAGAGCTCAGGAGTTCGAATCCACTCGGGGGTAGATGCCCTGAAATGGCCTTCAGAAAGCCCCTTCAGAAGCGGCCTCTGTGAAGGTTTGGAACTTCCGCCCGGACGGCAGCTGCCTCTACTGCCGGATGCCCTGCTGGTCCTGTCCCAGCACCCGGCACTGCCCTGTCTCCTCACTCTCCTCTACTGGTGGTCTAGATTGGCTCTAGAGGTCGACCGAACACTTGGATCGGGTCTGGTTTGTCCGCTATGATAGTCGAAGGTCCGCGGATGAATCCTGTATTGTTACTGGCTAGGATTGCACGCAAGGCGGCTCCTGACAGGAGGGGTAATAATGGAAAACATTGGGTACATTGTCATCGCAGGTGTGGCGCTTGTCTTTATCTGGGTGTTTTTCTACTTCATTCCCGTGGGGCTGTGGATTTCTGCACTTGCCGCCGGTGTACATGTTGGCCCGATGACGTTCATCGGGATG
>SDBT01019236.1_pt1 | contig 10706 bp, 9 predicted proteins | sample 2277101 | NCBI WGS metagenome assembly SDBT01 (sample SAMN10404973, study PRJNA504765) | marine sediment metagenome | isolation source: marine sediment core GS10_PC15, 103 cmbsf | place: Arctic Ocean: Southern Knipovich Ridge | collected 2010
CGGCGGCAGCCGCCTGTGCGGGGTGTGCTCGCGTTAAGGGCAGTGGACGCGGGATCGGGGTTCGGGGCGCGTTGTTCCGGGACGAACTCTCCCGGCCGCCGGTTCCTGCCGATTCGGGAGGCCGCTCGACGCGCCGGCACTCGCCCTGGGGCCCCAAAACGGCCCTGAACGCCGTGCTAGCCTGGGGTGGAACGAAAGGAATTTCCTATCCCTTGATGCGCATGCTGCAGGAGGAGGGGCTGCTCACCGAGGAGCGGACCGAGCTTTTGCTGTCGTGGCGCCACACCGGGTTCTCGGTGCACAACCGGGTGCGGGTCGAACCCGAGGACGGAGCGGCGGTGGAGCGTCTCGCCCGCTACATTATGCGGCCGCCGATCAGCCTCGAGCGGATGCAGTGGAGTGGGGATGGTGAGGTGTTCTATCAGCCAAAGGGAGGGAACGACGGCCGCGCCCGGCAACCCGGCGATCCGGTCGAGGCCTTCGACCCGGCCGAGTTCCTGGCCCGGGTCATCATGCACATCCCAGAGCCCCGGCGGCACCTCGTCAGGTACTTCGGTGCGTACTCGAATGTTTCGCGGGGCAAGCGCCGGCGGCAGGACGAGGCCGACATCTGTGTTGCGCCTGGCGACGGCGAGCATATTCCCATGGCTCGAGCCGACCGGGATCACAGCCCCGAAGCCCGAGCTCTCCGCCGGAGCTGGGCACAGCTCATCAAGCGTGTTTACGAGGTGGACCCGTTGATGTGCCCGTCGTGCGGTGGGGAGATGCGGATCATCGCGTTCATCATCGACCACGACGTCGTGGACGCGATTCTGAGGCATCTCGCGAAGGCCGGGGCGAAGTCACCTCGCGGTCCACCGGGCGCGCGACCTCTCTCCGCCGCCTCCTGAGCCTCATGTCGGCAGCAGCCGCCTGTGGGGGTTGTGCTCGTGGCGGCGGCTGCGGGGTCCCGGATTGGGGTTTGAGAGCCCTGTGCCGGGCCAAAGCTCAGAATTCGGCGGCGCCCAACCATCCGAGAGGCTGATCGACGCATGCGAGCTCGCGCCGGGGCCCGAAAACACCCCTCTACGCCGTGTTAGCCAGGAGTCGAACGAAAGGAATTTCCTATCCCTATCCTCGCCTTAATCGCGGTTGAGTCACTCGCCGAGACTCGACGGCCCGGCCGCCTGGGTGAAGGCACGGGCGAGGATTCGAGCCGAGAGGTGTTGATGGGTTGCAGGGGTGGGCCTCTGCTTTATAAGTCAAACCTCCTGGACAGACGTTTCCACTCCGTAATTGCGCGTTGATCGTCGGGGTGTTCGCCTAACCAACGGGAGAAATAGTTCTTGACATTGACGAAATCGTCGAGCGCAGCGTAATTCAGGACCAGCCCACGGTATACATCGGCATTTAGGCTCCTCTCTCCTGAAGGTAGATCTTCAGGGTCCCGAAGAGCCTTTTCATAGTGTTCAATTGACCGTGCAAACTCGTCGCCAGCCTTTTCTCGTTGCAAAGCTCTCTCCAGTTCTTGGGCCAACCGCCCCCGTGCGTAGCCAGCGGATCTATGCAGACGGTGGCTTCCTGGAAGCCTGTGGAGTCCTCGCTCGGCAGCTTTAGCTGATGCGGTCCACTCCCCCAGACCAGCTTCAAGCCTGCTCCAATGCTCGTAAAAAAAAGCTTCGTTTCGGCAATTGAGTTGATGAGCTCGCTTGAACTTTTCCCTGGCGTCGGTAACTCGTGGGGGTTTCCAGCACTTGTATACCCATCCCAAGAAAGCGATCAGGTCGGGATCTTCCGGAAAACGGGTGAGAGCCTCTTTTAGGCCGGTCTCTGCTCTCACGTGTTCGTCGCTCTTGACCAGCAAGACTGCCTGACGCACAACTCTGCTGATCTCTCCATGGCCAACCCTGGGGAGTTCTCCGGTAACCGCCTTTGTCGCCTGTTCAATCCGTCGGTAGAGGTCGCTGCCTCGAAGGAGAAGTTGGACGATTCTCCGCGTGTTTACGTTAAGGTCATATCGATTCTCTCCCTCAATGAGAAGAGGCTTGGATATGAGGAACAATCGATTGAGTTCGCCAAGGGCACTGGCAAGGGTGTCATCGGGAAAGCCCGTAATCGCTATTAGTTCCTCATATGAGACTGGCCTTCTCAAACATAAAGGTGCCAGGCACCAAGGTATTGATGTTATGATCATTCCACCGGGTGAGGTGGAGGAGGGGGATGGGTCGTCGACCATGGGTTCTGTTGGCCGGTGGGATCTACCACGTGTACAACCGGGTTTCTCGCGGTGAGCACGTTTTCCGTGACGAAGGCGAGGCCGATAGATTCGAGGCCCTCCTAGCTGCGACAAAGAAGCGAGACGACTTTCAGATCCTTTCCTGGTGCGTGATGTCGAACCACTACCATCTCGCGGTACGAATGGGGGAGGTGTCGTTGTCGCGATCGATGGGGTATATCCAACATCGGTTTTCGCAGAGTTACAACGACCGGCACCGGGTGTTCGGTCCATTCTGGCAAGGCCGATACCGATCGAAGTGGCTAAGGGACGAGGAGTATCTGAGACAACTCATCGCCTACATTCACCTCAACCCGGTCACGGCCGGTGTGGTGAAGGACGCAGCAAGATATCGGTGGTGCGGTCACCGGGAGGTGGTTGGCAGGGCTGTCGGGCGCCGGCTGGTCGATGTCGATGAGACGCTCCTGACCTTTGACAGTGCACGGCGAAGCGCATTGACCGGGTATCGTGCGGCCATGTCGACCGTGCTCGACGAGGATTGGCGGAAAGAGGGCCCAGGTCGGCTTCCCTGGTGGCGAGTCGGGCGGCCTCCGAAGAGTGATGGGGGAGAGGAGATCACCATCGACGATAGGCGCCCGCGAATCGGAATGGACGGGTTGAGCAACGTCTCGTTGAGGCCGCGGATAGAGCTCGAGGATTTCCTCGAGCGGGGCGCTGAAGCGGTTGGGATCACGCGTGCTGATCTCAGGGCGCGGAAACGAGCGGTATCGATCGTAGAGGGTCGGGAGATACTGGCGTGGCTTGGTGTTGAGTTGTATGGTTTCACTGTGAAGGGTTTGGCCGAGGCTCTTGACGAGCATCTCGAGACGGTGAGTCGGCTCGTGAGCAGGGCGGCGATGCGAAGGGTGGAGGATCGGGCCTTCCGGGAGAGGATCCAGCGGGTAGATTTGGTCATCGCCGGGGCGGATGGGGACGGGAGATGAGCCGTAACATCAATACCATGGTGCCTGGCACCTTTAGTTCCTTCCAACCGAGTGCAGGAGGTCCGGAGCTGAGGATCGGCCCGTCTGAGATACGCTCGTATTGGTGATGCTTCAAAGCCAACATCGATATAATCGTTGAGTGTGGTACTCATAGATGGGTAGCTTTCAAGAACCACCTGTGGAGCAGGCGGATCCAGATGCGCGTAATCTGTTATGCTGAAATAGAACCGGTGCACACCCTAGCTGCCACAACCTTCGGCAACACGAAGCTCGAAATTGAGGGTAAAACCCAGATGCCTAAACTCGTCGTCCCGACCTTCCATCACGCATTTCTCGAATACGGCGCGGGCTATAGCGAACCCGCCCCCGAGAAGTGGGACACCGGGAAACTGTCCCAAGCACTTCTAGGGTCGCTCGGCCAGTGGGGCCTGGGCCTGGAGAACATTTCAGTTAATCTGTCGGCCGCCAACATGGCCGAACTCCACACGCGAATTGAGCTCTTCAATCGCAACGTCGTGCTCGAAATCGGTATGGGTCAGCTCCGCGTTACAGCCAACGATCCCAACTGGAGTGAAGCCGACACATTGATCGAGGTTATGGAAAAGACGCTCAGCAGTGTACGTTCTGTGCTTGGGGTGGATATTGATCGCAACTGGGTAACCCTGGCTTTCCATTTTTCCGTGCAAGGGAAAGAGCCCGGTGAATTCACAAGAATGTTTTTGAATCCCGGGAGCGAGCTCTTGGATGAGCCCGGAGTTCAATCGTTCGGTGTTTCGGTCTATCGGGAGGACGGACACCTCGTGCTCGACACGTCGGCGGTGTACCCGAATGCTCTCTTCATGAGGATCTCGCGAGAATTCCCGGGTAACGTGCCATTCCGGCAAGTCGGTGAGACCATACGTGGAGAGGAGATCCGGTATCTCGGGATGTTGGGTCTGGAGGTGGGGTGAAATGGTTGCGCTCCAGGTTCTCGAACGTAGGGACCAGATCAGCCCTATGGTGCATTTCCCAGACGACAAAAGCGGAAGTTCCGGGGGGCTTCTCGGAAGTCGTCCGATCCAAATCCTCTCCGATCATTCTCCGCAAAAGGAGTCCGAGTCCCTCCGCCAACGCCCGTCGAAGTTGGCGTTCCTCCGTGCGTGGCACTTTCGCCCGCACGGCCGTGAGGAACGTGTCGCACGCTCTCTCTCCGCTATCGATTTCCCAAACACGATCAGTCTCGACCCAGAGTCTTGGCGGTGGATCGCAGAGGATCCCGACATCGAGGACATCGGTCGCGAGTGATGGCCGTACTGGCTCTGTCAGACCTACCTGACGGTTCCGATGTCTTCATTGACGCAAATATCTTCATTTACGGCCTGACTTCGCGGTCGAATGAAGCCACAGACTTCCTGCGCAGGTGCTCACGCGAGGAAGTATACGGCGTCACGCTCTTCGGAATCGTCAATGAGGCCACCCACCGTTTCATGGTCGCCGAGGCATTCGACAAGGGTCATATTGGGCGCGCGAACGCCGACAAACTGAACCGGAAACCCGAGGTGGTTCGCGATCTCACCGAGTATTGGGTTACGACACGCCGCATCCTCGACCTCAACCTCCTCTTTCTGGCTTTCGAAAGAGAGGTCTTGATCCAGGCCCAGCAAGAGCGGCAAACAGCCGGTCTCTTGACAAACGACTCGATGATCGTCGCCTGCATGAGGAGTCTCGGACTCGAGCGCCTTGCCAGCAACGATGGGAGTTTCGATCGCGTGCCGGAGATCCAACTGTACTCCCCAACGGATGTGTCGTGATGGTCTTTCAAATTGTTGATTCATCATCACGGAGGGATCGCCCCGTTAGATCTCGGTCTGCGCCTGCCGGTGCCGGGAGTTTATCGCTGGCGGTGGCGGGGAGATCGGGCCGTGAATCCTGACGAGCAGTTCAACGAGCTTCTGTTGCGCGAGACCGACGAAGATACCCACGAGGCCCTACAGCATCTGGCCCAGCTGATCGATGGGTCCCTCGACCGCCAGAACGCAGAGGGTCTTCAGCGCGCCTTGGAGATTGGAGCGGTTATCGAGCAGCGAGAGCTGAGCGATAGCCAAGCCTCCCACCTCCACTACTGCATCTCAAATGCCTGGGGAAACCTTTATCAGCTCGAAACCGCTGGGCGGGAGGGGGACTGGGGTTGGGAGCAGCCATATTTAGAAAAGCAGATCCTCCACCTCCGACGGGCCCTCGCGCTGTTGCCGGCTCGGCCACCGAAGGAGTTCGGCTGCCCGTACCACACGAATCTGGCTAACGCCTTCAATTCGATCGGCCGTCTCGTCGAAGCGATCGAGCATTGGCAGAGGGTGTTGGAGTTCGAGCCGGCATTCGGGATGGCCCTTGGAAATCTGGGGATTGGGCTGTACTCGTATGCCAATCACCTCTATGACCAGGGGCACGCGGCCGTACTATTCAAGACCGCTTATGACTGCCTTGGGAAGGCTGCAGAGTGCGATATTCAACCCGGCGCAAAAGAGGGGTTTGCCAGGAAACGCAGGGAAATCGAAGGGTTCTTCCCCAGTGGGCCGGACACCGTAAGCACCGACCTTCACGGCTTCGAGCTGGGATCGACGCCTGTGGAGATCGGGTACAGGAAGTGGTGCCTCGAGCAGCGCCTCTTCCTGAATCCACTCAATGATCTCGGGCCATACCCGATCGCAGGCTGCGACATTTTTTCGCAGCCGCCGATCGCCGTCGGCATCGACGAGGGGCCGTCCTACCCGGGATTCTTCAACCAGATGAAGCAAGAGTTCGTGTCCGCGCGGTTCCTGTTTTTCGAGGGGTCGCACATCGTCGGGCCACACTACTCAGATGCCGGCGTCCACCTCTACAATACGATGGACTACCCGTGCTACGGCCTGAGTACGGAGAAGGTGCGCATCGCCTTCCGAATGGCCTACTCACTCATGGACAAGATCGCCTTTTTCTTGAACCACTACCTCAGCCTCGGGTTCAAACCGTGGCAGGTGAGCTTCAGGAAGCTCTGGTACGAGCGGGGGCAGCCAAAAAAGGGTCTGCGAGCATGCTTCGTTGACCGCCGAAACCTACCTCTTCGTGGCCTCTTCTGGTTGAGTAAGGATTTGTTCGAGGATCGGGCGGATTTCCGTGAGGCGATGGAGCCCGATGCGGAGGAGCTCAGCGCGATCCGAAATCACCTCGAGCACAAGTACCTCAAGCTCCATGAGAACCTCTGGCGCGGGCCGGAGGAGCGCCACGACAAGCTGTCCCGCGGAACCGCCGACATGCAGGCGCACTCACTGTACGCCGAAGCCTTCAAGAAGAAGACACTCAAGCTACTGAAGCTGGCTCGCGCAGCATTGATCTACCTTTCCCTCGGCATCCACACCGAAGAACGCATCCGGGCAGCCGAGCGAGATGGCAACGGGTTCATCCCGACGATGCTCTTGGGCACCTACGAAGACGACTGGAAGCGATGATGAAATAAAGGTGCCAGGCACCAAGGTATTGATGTTATGATCATTCCACCGGGTGAGGTGGAGGTAAGGGATGGGTCGTCGACCAAGGATTCTGTTGGCCGGTGGGATCTACCACGTGTACAACCGGGTTTCTCGCGGTGAGCACGTTTTCCGTGACGAAGGCGAAGCAGACAGATTCGAGGCCCTCCTAGCTGCGACAAAGAAGCGAGACGACTTTCAGATCCTTGCCTGGTGCGTGATGCCGAACCACTACCATCTCGCGGTACGAATGGGGGAGGTGTCGTTGTCGCGATCGATGGGGTATATCCAACATCGGTTTTCGCAGAGTTACAACGGCCGGCACCGAGTGTTCGGCCCATTCTGGCAGGGCCGTTATCGATCGAGGTGGGTAGGGGACGAGGAGTATCTGAGGCAGCTCATTGCGTATATTCACCTCAACCCGGTCACGGCCGGTGTGGTGAAGGACGCAGCAAGATATCGGTGGTGCGGTCACCGGGAGGTGGTTGGAAGGGCTGTAGGGCGCCGGCTGGTCGATGTGGATGAGACGCTCCTGGCCTTTGACTGCGAACGCCGAAGCGCATTGACCGGATATCGTGCGGCCATATCGACCGTGCTCGACGAGGATTGGCGGAAAGAGGGCCCCGGTCGGCTTCCCTGGTGGCGGGTTGGGCGGCCACCGAAGAGCGATGGGGGAGAGGAGATCACCGTCGACGATAGGCGCCCACGAATCGGAATGGACGGGTTGAGCAACGTCTCGTTGAGGCCGCGGATGAAGCTCGAGGATTTCCTCGAGCGGGGCGCTGAAGCAGTAGATATCTCGCTTGCTGATCTCAAGGCACGGAAACGAGGGGCATCGATCGTCGAAGGTCGGGAGATACTGGCGTGGCTTGGTGTTGAGTTGTATGGTTTCACTGTGAAGGGTGTCGCCGAGGCTCTCGACAAGCATCTCGAGACGGTGAGTCGACTCGTGAGCAGGGCGGCGATGCGAAGGGTGGAGGATTGGGCCTTCCGGGAGAGGATCCAGCGGGTAGATTTGGTCATCGCCGGGGCGGATGGGGACGGGAGATGATTCGAAACATCAATACCATGGTGCCTGGCACCATTACTGGCACCTTTACGATTGCGGTGTTTATCGCCATGCACTCGGGGCATGAACTGCCTTGTCGATGCTGGTAACGACATCGTAATAGTACGAAGTCACAGAATCCTCTGACCCCTCAAGGTATCTGTCCAGAAGCAATTCAAGCTCGGTCTTGTCCAACAAGGCCAGGTGCACTGCTAGTACTCGCTCCCGGATATGGACTTTCTCCCTAAACAGGAACTCGAAAAGGTCTTCCCAGCTTATAAGTTCGGGATTTTCTAAAAGGAATTCTGAGGCAGCATTGACGAGATTGATATCGCCCTCCTTAAGGAACCGAAGAGCCATCGGCCAAGGTTCGCCTGCCAGGGAAATTGCACCTTTCGCAGCTGACGCTGCGTCTGATCCATAGGTGCTTTGGGCGTAACCTAACAGGGCCTCTACATCTGATTCGTCACCCGCCATCTCAATTAGGTGAGCGGCAGCTCGGCTAGCGTCTTGCGATTTCGATTTCAGATACGGCCTCACAATGCCAAGATCAACTGTGGCCTCGTTGGATATCAAGCCGTTCATGGCGGCGGTGGCGTACTCAACAACCAGGTATGAAAGACGCTGATCCAGATTTGGCATTAGATGCTTCGAGAAAGACCCGATCATCTTCCGGATAAAGGCTGGGTCTTGCAGATCTAGCTGTTTTTCCATATCCTCGCCGATACTCTCGAAAACCACCGTTCGCAGACGCGAAAAGTTTTCCGAAAGGTCGCGCCGGAGAGTTTCCTCCCACTTTGAATAGTGTTTTGTGCATAGGACTTCGTAGGCTATCGGACCATCAATCGACAGCCAATCCACGCTGCGTTCAAGGTCTTCAAATTCGTATCTCTCAAAGAGGTACTTCACTAGGGGAGAGGCGAATACGTACTCTCCACTCAAAATTGATCTCACCGAGGTAGAGTCTTCTGGGTTTGCCTCATCTATGAGCCTGCGAATCTCGGAAGGCGAGAACACACCGCCGAGGTCTAACGATCTTTCTATTGCAGCCGCCCTCACGCGACTTGACGGGTCGTCTAGGAGTTGAATTGCCTCCTGACTCTGAAGCTCCCCGCGAGCGCTGAGTTCCTTTACGACAAGCTCCCGTATACCTGGAGCGCTATGATTTATTGCCAGGCGCAGGTTTTCTGAGGTGATCGAACCTGAGTTCTTCTCCAGGACCCTCATGACTGCTGAGTTCAATTCCTTTTCGGAAGAAATTGCTCGCTTAAATCCTTCGTCTGGATCGCATCGGCCTAAAATGAGCTGAACTGAATCCTCGGCCGTGTCCCTCGCAGGCTGGGATATTCGTTCTTTCGCTCGCTCGATCGCAGGTATTGACTCGCCGGTTCCGAACCGCACGGCATAATTCAGCGCTTCGGCGACAACTGACTCCGAGCCATCCGCCATACAACGGGTTATCAGGTCGTCGTGATCGATTTCCAGATTTGAAAAACCAGCTGATTTCGCGAGGAATCCTAAAGCTGCTGTTTTCTTTACTTCTCCGAAGGCACTCGAATTAGCCATTCCCCAGATTATTCTCTCGACGGAATCGTCCGTGATCCCTCCAAACCAATACCAGCCAGGGATGTATCGATTGCCTTCCTGAATCATGGATCGAATGAGGTGATACCTCTCATCTGGCAAAAGGTCCATTTGCTTTCGGAGCAAATAGATCAGGTTCGCTTCGTGATTTCCTAGTGGTTCGTTCGACGAATAACGCGAGAACCAGGTTGAAGACAACAGAAATAGGCGTGCGACCTCGAAGCGGTCCGAGTTTTCTATGTCTGTTTTGAAACTGGCAATATCTCGAGAAGCTGAGAGCTCTGCAAAATGACTTAAGACTCCCTGGATCTGGTCGGGGACCCTTTTGTCTTCTCCAACCGAGGATACAGAAACTGTAGCCGGGTATCCCTCGATAGACAACGCGGATCGCGCAGTGCCGTCAACTGTTTCTGATCTTCGGAGTTCTTCGTTCCCACGAATGACATATCTGAGCAGAGTCTCCCTGAAAACACCGCCCCAGACTTCCGTCGACGAAAACTCCTTGTAGAGAAGCTCACGTCCTTCTGCGATGCTTTGCTTGAAGGTGAGCACTCGCTTGAGCTGCTCGCCAGGGTCTTCAATCAGATCAGACTCGATCTCCTTGAAGAAAACCCAAATTTCTGGCTTGCCAGAGCTCCGATTTCGCTCCAGTGCTCTCTCGATTTCTTCCTCAAATCCTGATTCATATTCTCCTGACGGTGAGCCCCATCGCCTCCACAGGACACCCACAAAGAGATCGCAGGCGTCCACGTCATGGTTAATCTGTTCTTGGGGCCTCCCAGTTCCTGGTAAACAGTCCTCCCAACCGAGGAGCTCTATCTGCCACCCGATTTCCCGCAGCAGACGGTTGGCTGCGTCTGCTTCAATTTTGGCTATGCGGCGCTCCTCTTGGAGATCTGAAGGGGAGGCTAGAAACACTCTCAGAAGGCGATAACTCTCTAGAAAAATCATCGTCAATCCGCGTCTCTGTTACGGGCTTCCTGAAACACAAATGCTCTCCGAAGAATAATGTTATCAGGGATGCACGGTCAATTGAGACTAATTTTGATCTTTTTCCCACTCTACAACGAAGTTGAAGTGCGACCGCCCGAGCGCTTGGGATTCCCGCCCTCCTCCGTCACTTACGCAACCTCAGCGTCACCAACATCGGTCGGAGCTAATCGGTTCAATACGCTTGACAGCTCCAGAGAATAGGATGCTCTTTTGGTTCGACGGCAAGCTGACACCGTGTTCAGGAGGTTCTTCGGGCGCCAACGCGTATCAGTCCAGTTGGCTGTGAACCATTACGGTCCAAGCCCCCATCTGGGCTCCGGCGTGGGGTCATTCCAGTTCTGTGTGATCTTCTCAAGGCCCCCCTCGGCCGGTGTTAGAGGGTCGAGGTAATCGGCGGCAGC
>SDBT01019238.1_pt1 | contig 10706 bp, 15 predicted proteins | sample 2277101 | NCBI WGS metagenome assembly SDBT01 (sample SAMN10404973, study PRJNA504765) | marine sediment metagenome | isolation source: marine sediment core GS10_PC15, 103 cmbsf | place: Arctic Ocean: Southern Knipovich Ridge | collected 2010
GCTGTATCTCGCTCGTGGTCTGGGTGGACCCGAACGTGGACCCGGTCGCCACGACCCCTGTGGAGTCGGGTAGCAGGGTGATCGACGGGACGCAGTTCTGGATGCTCGGTCCCGCGGTGTCGACCGTGATCTGGGCCGTGTACCACGTGGACGCGGCAGAACCACCCCCGGGAAACGTGCTCGGGAAGGCGACGGCCTCGCTATTGTTGAACCCCGTACCGGAGAACCGGCCCGAAGGAGCGTACCAGTCGCCTTTGGGGCCCCCACCGTCGTCGTAGACCACGTTGAAGACGTCGCCGCCGGAGCTGGTGCCCTTCCAGACGACCCAGAGAATGTCGGTCGGGTCGATCGTCTCGTCAGCAGCGTTCAGCGTGAGGAGCGTATTCGTCGCGGACCCGGAGGTCTCCCCGAAGTCGCGGATGAGCGTCGCGCCGCTCGGATTGGTGACGCTGCCGCCCTGGTAGAGCGCTAGGCGTACCTGCTGATTATGGTCGGTCCCGCAGTGGATGGAGATCGACTTGAGGACCGTCTCGTCGCTGGCGAGGGTATTGGCCGGGATAGAATGGCAGCGCGTGTAGTTGACGTTCGACTCGGTGCCGCCGACAGCCGTTTTCCCGTAGACCTGTACCATGGCCGCTCCCTACGGCCCGCCGCCGCCACCCGGGGGTGGTGGGGAGATCGGGAGGTCGTCGTCAAACTTGGTGAAGGGGCTGTCCTTCCACTTGGCCAGCAGGGAGACCATTTGGCCGAGCCGCGGGGTGAGAAGATTGGCCGGAACGTTGTCTACCACCCATTGCAGCAGCTCTTCGTAGTCCCGGCCCAGTCGCCTCACCTCTCCGTGCCCGAACGCGACCTTGTTGCCCCGCTTCTGGTCGGGGTCCTCGGCGGACAGCGCCCCGTTTAGCAGGTCGGTGAGGGCCTGCCTGTCCTGATTGATGTCCTCGATGATGTGGAGGGCATCAGGGAGGTTGTCAGGGTCGACCATAGTATTTCCCGGGGATGCCTCTGGCGAGTCGGTTCATGCTGGTGGTGGCCATGCCGTATTCCCGTGCGAGGGATAGCTGGGTTTCTCCAGAAGCCAGGCGAGTCCTGATGTCCTGGGCTTCTTCCGGGGTGAGCTCTCGTTTGACCGGCGCAAGCTCTTCGATGGTGATGGAGAGGTGTTTCCAGGTGACGCGATTGGTGATATCCCGGATGGTCCTGTGCGCGACGTCATGGAGCTTGGCGAAGTAGGCCTTTGTGTGCTCATTCTTAGCCACGGACTTGCGGATATGCAGAACATCTGCCTCCGTGAGGGCGGTGCATGGATGGGCAGAACCGAAGCGAGGGCCTTGCCTAGGCTTGATCGGGGCAGGGTCGAGGTGCCTCCAGGTCCGGCGGTTGATGATATTACTAATCGTACCCTGCCTGCACGCGTACATCTCGGCGAGGTCGGACTGGCTGTATTCGCCGGACGCGTAGGTTGCCCGGATCTCGCGCACGTCCTCTTCCGAGAGTTTTGCCCAAACGTGATTAACGCCGTGGCTCAGGCGATTACGACTAGCCGCGTCACGCATGTTATCAGCCTGCGTGCCTATCGACAGATGCTCGGGATTACAGCAAGGTCCGTTGTCACAACTGTGCAAAACGAATAGACCCTTGGGGATAGGGCCGTACTCGAGCTCGAACGCTAGGCGATGAACCTGCATCGTCCGTCGCTCACCGATACAAATGGTGCCATGGCCGGCAGACCCAACCGACCGTCCCTGATACTCCCAGCACTCGTGGGGATGTCCCATTGGGACCCATCGACGAAGTCTCTCGTATAACGTTGACATGCTTCCATTGTAGGTATGAACCCCCCATTTGGCAATGTAGCATGGTGTCCCATTTTGACTAAAAGTGCCGAATACAGGTCACAGACGGAACAATCTGTGGACGTTGTTGTTAACTATTAAAGAAATGTCGCCCCCGTTCGGAATTACAGGCAGCCCCGTCGCTTCGGTGATTGCAATCAGCAGCCTAGAGGTGGCCTCCGAGCCCGTGTGCTCATACACCACGACGAGATCCGAGTCGTCACCACCGTCCGCGGGAACGCTGCTCCATGTCCAGTCGTCCGAGTCCGCGGCGCCGTTGACAATCGCCTTGCCGGTGATCGTAGACGTCAGGATGGCATGGCGAGCCCCAGCCGGAATGTCGTCCAGATGGATATCCCCATCGAGTCGGAAGAAGTTGGGGTCAGCACCCCCGAACACGCCGTTTCCCGCCACGTTCACGTCCGTGACGTAGTCCTGGATCGAGAACGTCGTACCCGTCAGGTTCGTGACGCGGAAGTGGCCGTTGGCGTTCGTGTTGCCGGTGATTCCCTGAATCGAGACCACGGAGCCCGTGGCAGGGGCAGTCGCGACGGTGATCACGATCGGCGTCGCATTCGTCGCGCCCGTTACGGCGATTCCGAATCCGTCAGCCGTGTCCAGATCTACGAGCGCGGCTCGGTAGTCTTGCGAGACCCAGTCCAGGCCCGCGCCGAGTGCGAGCTCCCTTTGCGCTTCGTAGATAGCATTGGCCATAAACGAACCGTACCACCCTCGCGCCCACGCCGCTACGGGGTGCGATTGAGCGCGCGGAAGGCAGCCTCCGTCTCTTTCCATGCAGCCTGCACGATGGGCGTCGCCCACAAGAGCGCGTGTTGCTCAGCCTCGGTCACGTCGCGACCCACCACCACGGTGGTCGCTGAGCAGCGCGCGAGGTCGACCTGCCACACCCTGGGGTCGCGCTTGGTGAGCAGTAGCGTGAAGACGCCGAGCTTGCGCTGGGTCTCCAGTACAGCCCGGCCATCGTCCGGCCATCTCGACCAGCCGGTTGCCATCCAACCTGTCGGTACATCCACGTCGCCAAGACGTCAACGCTGATGTTGCCGCGATTACTTATCAACCTCCTTCGCGAGCCAACGCGTAGACGCCGTGGAGTCTTTCTTTTCAGGGTCGAGATCGAGCGTCCCCGACTGACTGTCGAACCGTTCCTCTTTGGAGAACTGCTCGTTCATCCGGCCCGCCTTCCGCTGCCTTAAGTCCTGAACGAGAGCGCGCTTCTCCTCCTCTTCCTTAATGACCAGTCGCGCCCGTTTCTCGGAGAGCGTCTCTCCCCCTTCGAGTGCGGTGACGCGTTTCTCCAGGGCCATGCATTTCGCGTAGAGCATCTTCTCGATACGATTGAGCTCCCGCTGGCCGAGGACGGCCTTCTTCTTGTGCTTCTTCCAGTCGTACGGCACAGGGCACGGTACCAGCCGTGACGCGGCAATGACGTTCGCGCACCCGTGACGGCTCACACATGGGTGTTTTGTGCATGTACCCAAAACCTACATATCCTACCCATGTACCTGGGTATAGGGTTTGGGGTGCGTGAACGACGATACGCACCCTGAAGGTAGGCACAATGTGTTGCCTTGTCTCACCTTTACGATATGGCCGCGCTCGTGAAGGACGCGTCATTGAGCTAAACGCTGTTCCGCACCTGCGCAGAGGCGCTAACAGACACGCGGGTCGCGCTGGGCTATTCTCGCGCGGTTCCTCTATGCGGTTCGCCTGGGGGTAAACCCCCAGACTTCCGCCGGCCCCTAGCGTCTCCCGGGTACGACAACGCTCATCTGGTCCCATTCGAGGGCGGGCAGCCGGAGAGTGGGACGCTCGTACTAGGTGTCTCCGTCGGGCACGAAGCGACCGGCATGCTTACTACGATGGGCGCGTTTTGGTGACACCTGCGTTCGCGACTGTTTCCGGCCCGCCGGCCGGATGCTATGATGCGTCATGTCCGCTGTTGCCTACGGTATCGGCGTGTCTCATCGCTGCGGTGACGTGAAATGGCCCCTGGTAGCTACGCAGTGCCGCTTCGCGATAACCGCGGCGACGGCGGGGACTGGCTACAAGGACCCGTCATTCGACCGCAACTACAAGGCGATCCACGATGCCGGGCTCATCAGGGGCTCGGTCCATTTAGCTCAGCCGCGAGCAAGGCTTGTTTGGCGCGAGACCGCCATCATAAAGGACGCAGAAGCCGAGGCTGACTGGTACCTGGAGACCATCGGTACCGATCGGCGCAGGACCCTTCCCTGCATCCTGGACCTGGAGTGGAGTCGGTGCTCGCGCGGGGTCCAGACCGAGGCGATGATCGAATGGGCCCTCGCTTGGCTCGATCGGGTGGAAAGCCAGACGATGATGATCCCCATCGTGCTCACGGGGCGCGGCTTTTGGAGGTACAAGCTCGGATCTACGAATGCCTTGATGCGGAATTCGCTTTGGCTGACCCAGCGCAAGAAGAACGCGCAGGGGTTCGGGCCGAAGCACCGGATCGGCGCGTGGGATTGGCTGTTTTGGCAGTACTCAAGGAAGAGGGTGGTCCCCGGCGTCCCGGAGCCCTGCGATGCCAACATCTTCTCGAGCTCCGGCCGCCGACTCGAGCAGTTTGTGGCCGAAGCTCCCTACGATCAGCGACCGTTTCTCCCCCAGTACCACCACGCCGACCCTATCTTTCTGGATCGGCTCGTTTGCTGGGCGGTGGAGTCGGTTTCGCCTTAGGCCGGGTGAGGGACCGCTTCGTGCCTAACGCGAATCCCTTCGGCTGCGGCGTGTACGGCTCGGGGGGCAAGATGTCGTGAGGGTCGGGTTTCATCGGCCGCCCCTCCGGCTGGGGGAGCTGCCTCGTGAACTTCCGCTGATGCATCAGCTTGCGACCGATCCGGGTGTGCCGGAACATCAGAATCTGGTATGCCTCCTGGGCCGAGAAGAGATAGCCCCAAGGCACCTTCCACCCGAGCTCCTTCAGAATCCCGTATATCACCCTGTAGTAGCCGAAGTACTCGCGAATGTCCTCTAAGGAGAACTTCCCGTGCCGGGGCGTTCTCGGATCGAACATGTCCCTTCGACGAGCCACGTTGCACAATCCTATCGATGACGGTACGGTGACGCCACTGCGTGCCCGGCATTGTTCTCAGCCTGACCCCGCTGACCGCGGAGATGCACGACCAGGTCGTGGATCTGCACCACCACTGGAAGCGAACGCCGCCCGACCGGATGCCCCCGGCCGCGGTGGTGATGACGACCGGCCTGGAACATCGACCCGTTGTGGCAGCGGTCTATCTCTACCCTGCGGGCCCGTTCCTGCTCATGGAGTTCTACGTCACGAACCCGCTCTTCCCTGCGCGGATCCGTTTGGCCGCAAGCGTAGCCGGGGGAGGCGCAGCGCTCGCAATCGCCGCAAGCCAAGGGCGCTTGCTGCTCGCGGCGGCGAGGACGAAGGGGATAGAGCGCGTATTAGCGCGTGTTGGCTTCCGCGATACACGCGCGACGCTCTGGGCCTGCAAGGTCCCGCCTGTTCCTGTGTGGCAAGACGTAGAGGTTCCCCCGGAGGATGCCCCCTCCGGGGGAGATATGACCGTTTCCGAAAGACAGCTCGACAACCGAAGAACCGACGAAAAGCCCACGCCGGCGCCACCAAGGGTACGGCCGCGCAAGAAGGCGGTCAAGAAGAAGGCGCGCCGCAAAGTCGTAGGCCTCCGCATCAAACGCTCGGGACTGGGGTGACGTAGTGCAAACGCTGTGGATACCCGGCCCGCTCCCGGGCATGAATGACGTGATCAAGGCGTGTAAGGTGGGGGACTGGGGCAAGCTCGGAAGACGATGGAGTGCCTACAATGAACTCAAGCAGCAGTGGTCCCAAGAGATTGAGCTCTACGCAAGGAGCACAGGCGTACGCTCCCTCGTTGGAGGTTACTTCACATTCATGTTTGCCGAACCAAACAGGCGGCGAGACCCCGACAACATCGTCTCCGGGGCCCACAAGATCATCTTCGATTCTTTCGTGGGAGCTGGATTCATCGACAACGACGGATGGAAGGACGTGCAGGGCTTCGCTGACTATTGGATCGTCGACAGCGATCGACCGGGTGTCCTGGAAATTGTGACGAAGGACGACATCGTTTCCCGAGAGCTCGCCTACGCGGCGCTGCAGCGGCAAAAGGCGGAGGGGTGATGCCTAACGATACCGAGGTCATGTTTGTGGTGCACCGGTCGTTCCAAACAAGACTGGGTGCACTCGCGACCGTTCCGCTTGGCGCGTACAAGACGAAGCGCGCCGCCGAAGAAGCCAGCGCACAGGAAGACCAGAAGCTGACCACGTTTCTGAGCTTCCGCGTCATGGCTCCCGGTGGCCAAGTGCTCGACGGCACCCTCGGCCAACTGCTCAACAACATGGGCATCTCCGGCATCGGCCACGTCGCTCACGGCCCGCTCCAAGTCAGCGATGGGCCCAGTGCGATCATCCAGCCGACTACCCGGATCGCCTCACCAAGGTGACGCGTACCATGCGCCGTAGTAGGCTTGTGACGTGACCATCGTCAAAGCCGTGCTGGATGCCTCCGGGAACGAAATGAAGACCGAGCTTGTGCCCGCAGAGAAGGTCTCCGAGCTGGAGCACCTCAACGCCCAGCAGGGACTCAAGGAACTCGAGGACACCCTCTTCGAGAAGGCCTTCGAGGTCACCAGCGCCGCCATGCAGTACGCCGACATGCCCTGGGATTGGCAGAAGCCCTCCGACGAGTGGATCCTCGAGCTCGGCAAGGAACGTGCTTGGCGCAAGTTCCGCATGATCAAGGCCGGTCAGCTGCCCCAGTCGCACGCCCCCGCGGGACTCAAGGTCGCGACCGCGATTGCCATGTCCGCTATGAAGAACCGCGCGGTACAGCGCGGCCCTCAGCTGGCAATCAACATTGTGCAGTTGACGCAGCAGCCCGAGCGCAAGTACCCCGAGCAGGTCATTGATGAGTGAGACCCCAGACCTAGGCCTGCTCCCAGCCGAGGATAAAGGCGTCGACTGGGACCCGGACCCGGGCGAGGAAACCTGGTACCGGCACTTCCAAACGGCCGACAGGGGCTTCCTGGTCAAGCGTGCGGGCCGAGAGATGATCCGCTACGACCGGCCGAACGACCCGACTGCAATTGTGCCCTACGATCCGATGCGCTGGACCGTGGACAAGGAGCATCGGCCGCTCACCTCGATGGCCTGTGCCCAGGTCGCGCAAGCCGCGGACCAGGTGCTCTGTCGCGCGCTCGGCCTGTACGACAAGGCAGGCAAGGAGTGGCTATCGCTGGGCGAAAAGACCCGCCTCGCCTGGATGCGGCAAGGCCCCAAAGAGCCCGCGATTCGCCGTAAGCTTTACATAGCGATCCGCGCCGTGCTCAACGAACTCGAGGGCTAATGCCCGCCCAAGACGTCAACCCTATCATTCGCCGGCCGAGCCAGAATCAGCTCCCGAAGTCGGTGGAGGCTCGCGACGTCGTCAACTACCTCCAGAAGACGGTCATGCCCGAGCTCCGATCGATCCGCGTGGTGATCGACCGCATGCTCTCCGGCGCAGGCGACCACACCGTGCCGATCGGAGACTCGCTCCACGTCACCACCGCTGCGCCAAGTGCGGGATTCGTGACGATCGGCTCCACCCCCGCGGTTCTGGACCGTCAGTGCCGGGTCAGCTTCGATGCAAGCCAGTTCTCCAGCATCAACCTGTCCAGCACGCGGAGCCTGTTCATCGAGTACTGGCTCTCGGCGGACGTAGGCGGCTCGTCCCCGCAGGTTGCCTTGTTCAACGAGGCCTCGGGCGTGCAGGTAAACGGCACCATTCAGTCGCACACCGGCGGAGCGACCACCGTTCGGTATCTTCTGGGCCCGCTCACCATCGGTACGGACGCAGCAGACATCCAGCCAGCCGAGACGGTCTACGAGATCAAGGGCCGGGATGTCGCCACGACGGCGAACATCGTGGTCGAGCAGGCCCGCTTCCTCGTGAGGTACTGAGAAGAAAGGTAAGAAATGATCACCACCAAGAAGCGACACCATGACGCTCCACCCCCTCGAGAGATGCGTAGGGAACGAGTAAGCAGTATCGGCGCGGGCGTGTCCCACGAGGACCGCACCCAAACCGACCAGGCCGGCTATCGGCACGAGCAATCTGTACCCCAACCAATGGGCCCTGTGCCCTACAAGTAGGAGACGTCATGCCACACAAGGGAAAAAGCAAAGACAAGAAGGGTGACCCGATGTACGGCGGGGGAATCAAGATCCGCGCCGCCACCAAGAAGGAAAAGGCCAACAAGGCGAAGGCGAAGAAGAAGAAAAAGAAGTAATGGACATCCTGTACCGGCCCTCCAAGTGGGGAGCGGAGTATCATGCGCTGACGCATGATGAGGCGTTGGGAGCGGGGGCGGCAGGGCCGGGCAAAACGACAGTACTGATAGCGGAACCCCTGTATCAGATCAAGGTCGAACACGAACGATGCGAAGACCCCGAACACTCGTACCCTTTAGAATGGGGGATGTCCGTCGGCTGGGCGCTGTATCTGCGACGGACTTTTCCGATGCTGCAGCAAACAATCGTCCGGGCGAACCGCATCTTCAAGCGCATCGACCCCGGGGTGACCTTCAACGTGAAGGAGACGACCTTCACCTTCTCATCCGGGTACCGCTATCAGTTTGGACAATGCCAACACTCCGGAGACTGGGAGAACTACTACTCGAACGAGTACACGCTGATCGCATTCGACGAGCTCAATGCCTTCGAGCAGGAGCAGTACGACCAGATCTCCAGCCGGTGCCGGACCGACGACCCTGTGCTGGACCCGATGCGCAAGGTCCGTTCGATGTCCAACCCGGTCCAGAGACTCGAGTCGGGGCAGAAGACCGCGGTCTCGGACCCGTACTGGGTGCGCAAGTACTTCGTCGACCCCGCCCCGATGGGCCGAGTAACGCTGACGCGCAAGCTCGAGATGGAGGACAGGACGACGGCGATACACAGGCATATCTACCTCCCGGCGAAGCTGTGGGACAACCCGAACAAGAAGTTCGTTCGCTCGTACGAGAAGACCCTCCGGGGGAAGCCGAGGCATATCCGGAAGGCTCTCTTAGAGGGGGACTGGTACTCTGTCGCGGGTGGGTACTTCGAGGAGTCCTGGGAGCCGCGCCTGCACGTGTGCCGACCGTTCAAGATACCCGACGACTGGCCCCAGATGCGCTCCATGGACTGGGGTTTCAAGAAGCCGGGGACCGTGGGCTGGTACGCCCTGGACCCCGACGACAACCTTTTCAAGCACCGGGAGTTCAACTTCAAGGGCCTCGACGCGAAGCAGTGCGCGTTGGAGATCAAGAAGATCGAGGAGAGTATGGGGCTTTGGCACCAAGGGCGCTCCCGTATCTCCGGCCCCGCGGACAATCAACTCTGGGAGCAGCGTGGGGACGTGGGCCGGAGCAAGGCAGCGGAGATGCAGCTCGTGGGGGTTGGCTGGGTCAAGGCGGACAAGCGTTCCCGCCAGCGCAACGCCGAGCGGATTGTGAACCGCCTCAAGGACCACCAGCGCGGCACGACCACTCCGGGCCTGGTTGTTTTCACCTCCTGCGTGATGACGATCCGCACCTTACCCATGGTCCCCACGTCTCCGGTCAACCCCGAGGAGCCGCAAGATGGTGGTCAGGACCACTGGCTGGACGAGACGGGTTACGCCTGCGCTCACGCGAGCAACGGCCGCTCGGGGATATCCATGGTCTCCGAGGACGACGAGTTTGAAGATGAAACCGCGGACTACGATGAGGATCGGGGCTCGCTAGGCTACGGCAACGCACTACTGTGAGGCACTGATGGCACGCGCAACTACGGCTACTGAGCATCTCAGCATCTACGCCCCCGAAGACGAGGACACGGACGACCTTGACTCCCTCTTCGGTGCTGACGAGGAGGAGATAGAGGACCCCTCGCTCGAGAGCGGTGATGACAAGGCCCTGTTCGAGTACGACGAGATGGCGCCCAACCTCGTGCCGGTCTTCGCGGCCCACGAGGCGGGTCGGGACGCGAACAAGGAGATAGCCCGCGTCGTGTACGACGACTTCACGGAGGCGGGGGACTCGGGCGAGGAGTACCGCTCCCAGATGGCCAAGGACTGGAAGCTCTACGCTGGCGAGCTGCCTCCGAAGTCGTTCCCGTTCAACAAGTCGGCCAACGCCCACGTCCCGATCATGATGGAGAACCTCACCCGCCTGGTGAGTCGGGTGGAGTCGGAGATATTTGGGGACTGGTCCCGCTTCTACGGTGTGGTCGCGGTCTCCAGTGAGGACGAGGCCCAGGCGGAAGTGCTGACCACCCACGGTAACTGGCAGCTGCGCGAGCAGGTCACCGACTTCGGGCGCCAGATGTCCCGAGCGCTGAACTCGTTCTTCATCTTCGGTGACGTGTTCATTCATTCGTTCTATGACCGCCGTCGCCAGCAGAACGTGCACGTCGGGCCAGTCCGCACCGTCGGTGAGGGCCTGGAGCAAGTGCGAGATCGCGGAGGAATTATTATAAGAGAAAATGGGGAGTATGAAGAATTTTATCCTCGTACACGTTTTATAGATTCATCTGAGAAAATACCTCGACATCGTATGGGGCGTTATGATTATATGGTTGGCCCGCAGGCTGGTGACGAAGTGGTTGCGTGGGAGCCTTCAGAAGAAGCGCAGAGAATTATAACAGGAGTATTTGGTGAAGAATATCGAGGAGCAAATAGACATTTGGGTGATACTAAGCTTGAGTATAATACAGGAGATTCTAGCACGGATAACGTGAAGCTTGATGTTAAGTCGCGAGAAGAGGGGCGGGGTCACATAATGTTGGAGGGATCTATAAAGTTAAGGCGCACTCCTTATAAA
>SDBT01019239.1_pt1 | contig 10706 bp, 10 predicted proteins | sample 2277101 | NCBI WGS metagenome assembly SDBT01 (sample SAMN10404973, study PRJNA504765) | marine sediment metagenome | isolation source: marine sediment core GS10_PC15, 103 cmbsf | place: Arctic Ocean: Southern Knipovich Ridge | collected 2010
AAGCATGGATCTTTTCTGGGACGGAACGGGTTGGTCCGAAGACCTTCCCCCACTTCTTCCTAAATTACCGCCCATCCACGAGACTGCCTACGACCGCACTCTATGCGAAATGATGGAGAAATGCCACACCAGCATCCTTTGCGATTTCACGCCTCCTGCATACGAAGGAAAATATTGGAGGTTGATAAAGCAGAATCCCTACGAGCGGTATCCTCCCAAAGAAGATGAGAGGAACCCGGAAATTGACGACCTTTTCCCCGCGCTTCATTGGTGCCCGAGGCTGCCTCGCCTTCGGGTAAAGAGGACGAAGAGTCCCATGGATCGCAGATCTCGGATCTGTAATGCGTGCGGTGCTACTTCCACGCCCCAATGGAGGCGTGGACCGTACACTCGAACATCGTTGAGTACCTTTGCTCCCTCTCTCTTCCGTTCCGTTCACTCGACGCCTCAAAAAAAAAAAGACCTCTGAGGCTCTGCAATGCGTGCGGTTTAAAGTGCGCAAACCTCCCAACCAAGAAAACGGAGTCGGAAGTTATCTTTCTCGGAGAAGGAGGGTCCACCAGGAAACCGGAACCGTGATATCCCAACAAGAAAAAAAACACGAAAACAAAACCGACGGGCTATTTTCCGTCGCCTCGTATAATTTAAATCGGGTGCCTCGTGTGCTCGTGCAGACGATTTTGCAAAGAAAAAAATATAAACAAACAAACAAAAAAAATCGATGGACGCGCAAAAGATCGTCGTCACCGTTCCCCACGCAAGGTGTCCCGAATGGGACCTGAGCATGCGCGTATGCGATATAGCCGCCGAGAAATTCGCGCGGATGCTTCAGGAGAGGTTGCAGCTCATGCTGCGGGAGCTGCGGGATCCCAGACGCCTCGTCGTGCTGCTGGGAGAGGTTTCCCGAAAGCGATGCGACCTGAATCGCATCCAGTGCCGCGGCGAACCTTTCAGGGAGGCGGTTCGAGCGGAATTGCGCGCCGGAGACGTCATACTGCTCGACGTTCACTCGTTTCCCCGGGGGGAGTTTCCAGGCACACACGTGGTGTTTCTGGACGTGGAGCGTTCGGTGTTGCGAAGGCCCAGTCCCTTCGTTCGGGAACTGCACGTCGAAATGGCTACAATGGCCTCCCTGTCGGGAGCCCGGATCCGCACGGAAGTGATCGCAGGGACGCAGGTAAACGACATCTTGCTGGAGGCCATCCAGATGGGCAACCGACGAAACGCGCTGGTGGAGATCGACGAGTCGCTGAGCGTTCCCCAGATGCATATGCTGGCCGAATGGATGGCTCAGGCCGTCGCAATGGCCTGGTTTCGCCGAAAGGAAAAGAAAGTGCGATAGATTGCCCGGTTCGAAAGCAAAAAAAAAGGGGGGAATAAAGGCAGATCGCCTTGTAAATAGATGGTTTTTGTATTACGCCAAACCCGTCAGTTTCCAAAGGGGTGAAGACCCGTTCGTTGGTCCTCGCGACGCACCACCAGCACCGGTTCCCTCGACGAAGTCGGGTCTACCGTCACCGTAACAAGCTCGGATAACACGTGCGTTTCCTCACGCGGAGGACCGAAAAGGAAACCGAGATAGAACTTGCCTCGCACGGGCCGCCGGATCCCTAAGGCTACCACTTCTTCCTCTAATTTAGAATGCGTGGCGGCCACGCATGAGAAGGACGCAGAGGCCTTCTTCTGCATCTCTCCGGGAATAAAGTCCCCACGCCACGGGGTGCGCAATTCCAGATGCCCACCCGGTTGTCCTTTGCGTCCGATCGCTTCGTATTTTCCCCAGAGAACCATCCAATCCCCGGGAACGAGTCGAGAAAAGTCTATGGCAAGGAGCGATTTGGTCTGGTCCAGGAACAAGCTGATCCACATTTCCGAGGCCCTGCCGCCATTCGAGAGAAGGACTTCCCCCACCGTCGTGTCTTCCTCCACGTTTTTCGGGAGCCGTCGAGGAAGGGAGGGGATCCAAGTTTGGCGCCAAGATCTGCAGACCAGCGGGATGCGACGAAAGTCCAGTACTTCCAGGTAGGGAGACACTTCGGACAAGATCCCGGCGATTTCGTGCAAACGGTCCTGAAACGGGGAAGTTCCTTGCATCTTTAAGATTTTTCCCCCGGGTAAGAAATGGATATAAGGGAAACCCCCGGATGTGGGGGGTTCTATTTAATCATCGCATTCCAAATTTAGATTTCACGCCCGAGGCAAAACATACTTTAGCAAAGCTACCTTTTTCCCTTGCGGAAGGCCTCTTGCAGTAGACGGCACTCCAGTTTGTGGAGTTTCCAGTCCTTCTTCTGGCAATCGCGCGAGCAGTACGTGGCCCTGTTGCATCCGGAGCAGCGAAGGAGCTTTGCGCCGGGGACGGTGGACGAGCGGCACGAGACGCAGACCGACCCGAAAGCCTTCCTGCGCTCTTCCACCACCTCGATCTCCGCCGGTAGGTACGGACTGTGCGCCAGCGTCGAATCCATCGTCAGACCCAGCACGCTCTGCCAGGCCGTTTCGCGCAGGGATTTGTCCGCATCCTCGCCCAGATAATCGTGGAACTTCATCAGGTCGGACATGAGGGTGCCCTCGGGGACGAGGAGACCGCCTTGCCCGGGCCGTATGTTGTGCACGCCACACTTCTTGTAGATCAGCTGTTCCGTGGCTTCGCCTTGCAGGAACTTCCGGTATGCGTTGCTCCGGTCCTCCGGAGAGTTTCCGTGCTTCAGGTACCGCCCGAGGGCCTTGCCGCCCTTTTTTTCCGCCTCCGCCAGCTTCTTCATGGCGATGTCGATTTTTCTTGTTGAAATCATCGGTTGGGGGTCTCTAGAAGAATTTGCCGGGGAATCGAAAAACGTGCTCCAAGTTTTTCTTTTGCGGAGTCTTTTTTATGTCGGGTGGTTCTATAATTATCGCCTTCCAAATTTAGATTTTCATTCTATTGCGTCGAAAAGATGCGCAACAGAGTCCTATTCCTCTAGATTGGGGGCGGTGTCTCGCCAGCTCAGATTTCCCGCGGGATCGCTCTCCTCCTTCTCGAACCAATCTTCTGGAAGGTTCTTCACTACTTCGTCCAGTTGGCGTTGAAGTTCGATTTGGAGAATATGCCAGGGCACTTCTTTCTTCGAGAGACCTTCTTCGACGTTGGAATCCGCAAAATCCGCAAAATCCGCCATGCACTTCCCCGTTTTTCTTTTGCCGATAAAAAAGCGACCGTGCTGCCAAAAATGGCACTACCTATAAATAGCACCCACCGGGCATAAAAACGGGGTCGAAAAAATTCAGAGGGCGATTATTTCTCAAGTTCACGGTGATTGCTAAGAAATGGTTTATACTTGTTATTTGACCGAGAAGAAAGAAGAAGATGATGATGATGATGTTATGGTCCGTGCGTTGAAAGAACATCCAGACCTGTGGAATTACATAACGAGTGAGGAAGGATCGAAAACGTTGGAATTATTCGAAGACGATGTGGCCAGGGCGCCGATCCATTCTCTCTGCTGCGTAGAAGCCTTTTCCGAGATCATCCAGCGTGCAAAGGACCATATGCTTACAAAGATAGAGAATCGTACATTGCGGGATGTCGAACACGACCTGGACGATATTTACATGCGAATTCCACAACAAGAACGGGAATCTGTGCATCAAATCCTACAGGCTATGGGCGGAGATATTCCCGGCACGGACCTTGCCGCGAAGTTCCTGTTGATACTGTTGACAAACAACAACAAAGAAAGATCAGACAGTAAATTTTTTTGAATGTCCATGGTAACAATAATTCCAATTCAAGCGTTACAAACACCGCATCCGATTTCCCAATTTTATTTCAGATCCTCCTGGGGTACCTCAGGTCCACGCGCGCCGTCTTTCCCCTCCCCTCGTAGTACACCCCCGCGGTCTCCCCCTCCAGCACCGCCCCGGTCGCCGCGTGCGTGATCCTCAGCGTCTCTCCCGACGAACGCGGCCACGCCTCCCCCACCCCTTCCCGGTACTTTCTCTTGCGCGTGGGCCTCCTGGCGTAGAGCCTCAACCTCCTCGTCTCGTCCTCGGCCGACGGATATCCGGACATCAGTCGGGCCATCGATTCCGGATCCTCCGCCAGGTATTCTCGTCCTTCCGCGTCCACGTACTCGGGACGCGAGGGAAACACGTTGTACGACGGGTAGTCCTTGCGGGCCCTCTTCTCGGGGTCCAGCACCAGGTTGGGACGGTTGCGGGGCCTGTCCAGAAATCTCAGGGGAACCGGAGCCACCCCGGGAACCAGGAACTCGTACGGTCCCTGCCCGAATTCCCTCCGGAAGGCCCTGCGGTTCCCGGGTGTCCACCTTCCACCGGGAACGTTGTCGCGTACGAACCTCTCGACTCCTTCGACCGTCCTCCTCCTGTACAGGGGCACCTCTTGCAACGCCCGAGATCCTCTCCTCCTCTTCTTCTTCTTCTCGATCCCGTACTGGTCCATCGCGGGGAAACGGAAAAGGAAGGAAGGGGGGAAAAAAAACGCCTGCGGAACGACGGATGGATGTGGAACGGTACGGTTCTTTTAATGTCGGGGGGGGGAAAAAAACACGGTATCCTTCTCGGCTTTGTGCACGAGCGCAGGATAGGAATACCTTCCCCTCTTTTTTTTTCTTTTTTTCTTTTTTTCGGTTTTTTTTTTGCTTGCACTCTCCGTCGTCTATTCCGAGTCGGTTTCCTCCTCTTCCGACTCCGAGGCATGTTTCTCGTCGTAATCTTCGGGGTGTTTTTCGTTCCCCCCTCTTTCCCTCGGTCTTTCCTTCCGCCTATCGTTTGCCACGTTTGCGTTCCTGATGGAGTCCCTCGGCGAGACATTCGGGTCTTCCCACCTTTCCCGAAGAGCAGGTCTTCCCTCTCGATCCGGGGGAGCGGAAAGCTTGCGTCCTTCGTCGTCCGGGGATAGGAAGGCGGGTCGAGGCGGGCGCGTATGGCGCTGAGAGTGAGAGGCGGTCGTCGCGTATCTCCCCGACGAACCCGATTCCTTCTCGGGGGACTCTCGAAGATTCGGAGGGTAATCCCCATCCCTTTGGGTATGAGAGGATCCGGGACGATCGCTCCCTTCGAGATGCTTCTCCGCCTGTCGTCGGATTCCGTCGGACAACACCGAGTTGAACATCTCCTCTATGTTTCGCCTGTCCGCATCGACCAGGCGATCCAGTGGAACGTCTTGGGCGCCGGAACCCGCCACGCACAGCTCGGTCGAAAACACCTTGCGCGTGTTTATCCTCCCGATTTTAAAGATGCACAGCATAAAAAACAGGTTCTCGAAGGCCGTGGCGCATTCCTTCAGGGACCTCGTCGTTTCGTCGGACAGACTTCCTTCCTCGGATCTAAGAGCGATGGAGTTGCGAAGCACGTCGCATATGCTCTTGAGTAGGATTCCGTTTTGTCCGTTGCTGAGCAGGAGACTCTGGACCGACGGACAGGGGTAGCTCTTCACCATTCTCAGGAAGTCCTCCGGGGAGTCGAGGTCGCATCCGGGGAGGGTGACCGGGGGAGCCTCCAGCTGGAGGACTCCCCCGTCTTGCTCGCGGGATCCGAACATTCCGCCCAGGCTGGACAGCAAGCCCCTGAAGCCTCGGTCGCTCGATCCGTCGGAACGCGTCATCGGATGTGGAGATTATTTTTTTTTACCCCCCCCCTGTCTCCTCGAAAAACCGGAAGTTCCCCGCACGGTTAAATACGGAAAAGATAACGAAATCGAAAAGGATCCGACGAGGCGTGGATGGACGGTGATGCGAGGAGAATCCCCCACCTTCCCACCTTCCCAAAAAGAAAACAGATGCGTTTCCTTATATTAAAAAGATGGCGTCGTCGGTCGATCGCGCTGCCCTCCCCTCTCCCTACACGTGAAACCGGTCGATACATGAATCCGACGACGACGAAAATTTTGCTCGCCACCCTTGAATCCCGCGTGCGCAAGACGCTCACGGAGCAAAGCATGGACCTGTTCGGGACGGATTGCGAGATCAAAGAGATGGTGGACGTGCACAAGGACGGAAGCGAGATCCTGATAAGACTCTCCGGTATAGTGGGCACGCCCAAGAGTAACCACCTAGGTCGCTACAAAGAGTACCGCCTGACGGAGGAGAAGATGTCGCTGATGCGTCGCGCGTTCGACGGATTCGAAGTGTCCCTGAAATGGCGGCACTTCAGTGTGGATACCGGAGAGGCAACGTGGGGGTTGCAGACCGACCTGCTGTACCGCCATCGAACCCCGATGTCCGCATGGGACGCGTTCCGCAGGAGCACCCCCGCGTTGGAAATGGCCGCGCCGACTATATCGGCTCTGTCGTTGCTGATCCTGCTGATCGTGACCTGGCACTACCTGCAGGCCAACCAAAATCCATGGATGTGACGAAGAACGGCGGGCCGTTCTCGCGGGGATCGTCCCCGTCGTTCGACCGGAACAAGATGAGGGACGTCACCATGTGCGCGGAAGACGATGCCGTGGTGCAGCCGGTGATCGCCACGATGCTGGCCTTCAGCTCGGTGATACCCGACACGCAGTGGAACCTCAAGACGAAACGGGCAGAAAATTCGGACCCGGTGTACCAGGTCGAGGTGTCCTACGGGTACTCGTCGAAAGAGACTCCCGTCGTCCACGGAGAGCTGGTGTTGGCTCTCTACGGCATACCCAGGGTCTACAAGCAGTGGTCGGCCTACAACAAGGTGACGAAACGCCTCACCGCGTACGCGCTCTCGATCCCCGCGAACCAGCCAGAGAAACACTGGGGCCCGTTTTCGCGGGGATCGTTCCCGCCGGTCGACGGGAACAAGATGAGGGCGGCCCTCGCGTGCGCGGAAGACGAGGCCGTGGTGCAGCCGGTGATCTCCACGATGCTGGCCTTCAGCTCGGGGATCCCCGACACGCGGTGGAACCTCACGCGTCAGTGGGTAAACGATCAGCAGATGTACCGGGTCGAGGTGTCCTACGGGTACTCTTCGAACGAGACTCCCGTCGTTGACGGAGAGTTGACCATAGCTGTGTACTGCCTCCATAGGGTCCACGATGCGTGGTCTTCCTACGACCGGACGACGAAACGCCTGACCGCCAACGCACTCGTGATTCCCGCGAACCAACCGGTAAAATGGATTCCGATCGCGGTCGTAATGGATTTGTTTCGAACAAAGACGGCCTCTTCGGGTCCGTGAAACAGAACGACGGGGGGGGAGGGGGAAAATTAAAAAAACAGCCGGGATTCTTTCGAAGTTTCGACGAGAAATTTTTTTTTTAAAAATAGATCCGTGAAACGAGGCCATGGGAGGTTCGAACCATTCCCTTTTTCCCCCCCCCCCGAAAAAAAAAGAAAAGATCGGTTCACCCTTGTCCCGTGAGAAACACCTTCATGACCGGTTGGCTGTTCATAGAGGCCACGTCGAAGGGAGAATCCTTCCTGTTTCCCCTCTCCCGAAAGCTCCTGGACCCGTTGTCCGCTACGTATCCGATCTTCAGGACGTGGCCGTATCCCACTCTCCCCTCGTCGTCCTTGAAGATCCTCTCCTTTATGGGTACGTAGTCGGTCTCGCTGGAGTAGGGAATCAGTTGAAAGGGCCTCCGCACCACGTCGCTTCCGAGTCCGACGATCGTCTGCCATCCCGAAGGACTCGTTCCGTGGATGTTGTAGCGACTGATGGAGGACTCCCCGTGTACGCCGCGATCCACGCGCTTGAGGATGAGGAACAGGTACCTGCGGGGCTTCATCTTCCCCGGCCATATCACGTAGGTGCTGGAAAAATCTCTCCAGTCGTTGTTGGTGACCATCTCCTCTCCGTACATGTCCAGCTCCGATATCTTCTCTCCGGGCCTGGTGTCCGAGTAATTGTTGGTTCCCAGCACATAGAACCTGTCCCAGATCCTCTCCGGGTCTCCCGCGTCCGTTCGTTCCACCACTTTGGACTTCTGGTGCATGGCAAAGTTGAACATGGGGATGTTCATGAGGATGTCGGCGGGCACGACCTCCCTCCGGGGCCTTTTACCGCCGGAGATCCCCTTGGTGTTTTCGGGCGGGGATTTCATGCCTATCATGAGCTGGTCCTGGTGGTTCTGCCTGGGGACGGTTTCGAACATGCTCCTGACGCCCTTGGCCAGTCTAAAGGTGGGATTGGTAAGCTTGAACGCGGTCTGCGTCGCAAACTGGGCCTGGTAGTTCCCGGGGAAGGCGTCTGCGACCACGGAAGATCCCACGGTCCTCTCGTAGAATTGGTTGGGGTGATACGTTTCCAACCTCACGTCCGTCAGATCGTTCGCGTTGGAGACGGACGACCCGAAGGTCGTGTGAAGACCCGAGTCTCCTCCTCCCTCCAACGGGGGCACGAAAGTTAGCAGTTCTTGAAGGCTGGACATCGTCTAAATGGGGGGGTTTTCTGTTCCACGCGACGATCGCCGATTGGCGAAAGATCGAAAGGCCCCGACGCTTTTTTTTTCTTTCTTCTCCTCCTCCTCCTGCGGGCAGTAAAAAGAAAAGAAAAGAAAAGAAACCCCCTCCCAGAAACTCTTCTCGCATCCTGGTCGACTCCAGCACTTTCGAAATCAATATAGGTTTGTCGCATTATCTTTCTATTATTCTTAACCCTCTCCGGGATCGGCGGTGGGGGGGGGGGAGGAGGGGTGGAGTTTTGGGTTTAGGAGTTTAATCGTGAAAATAAAAAATCGTGGGAAAGAGACGCGGAAAACATCCAAACGGATTTTTCTCCGCGATCCTCCCCCGCACCCCTTTTAAAAAAAAATTTGCTTGATTTTTTTTTCTTCCACCCGGGCCGTTTCACGTTCTCTTCTTACGATCTCCGGTGAAAACTCCCCCATGTCCCGCCCTTCTGGCGGGAGCATTCCACCTGGATACGGGTCCGATTCTCCTGTTCACCGTTCTCCTTCTACCGGAAATCGTCCGCGACGAATAGAGGACGTATCCTATCGCCACCAGCATGGCGATCACCAACACCGGTATCGTAATCCCCCACACCAGCGCCTGTTTGGTGGCGTCCGTTATTTCGTCGTCGTCGTCGTGGGTCCGGACCTTGGTCCCTCCTCCTCCTCCTCCTCCTCGTTCTTCCGGCTCTTTCTGCGGAATTCCGGTACCTTCCAACAATAAGAATTGACACGCGCAACCGCCGATACCGTCGTACACGCAGTAGTTCGCCGTGTCGTCGTTGCGATCGTCGCAGTCGCAACGGTCCTCGTCCGCGGAACAGTAGAGTTTCTTGTACTGGTCGCTTTCCCATCCTTCCAACTCCATGGTCGCGGGAGAAAACAAGCAGAAGCAAATTTCTTCCTCCCCGAACGACATGCACCGGTCGACGGTGAGGTCGTTGCAATCTTCGCACGGGCCACTGCAGCTCCCGTTTGCGAGACCGCAGCTGATGCGTGCGAGGCATTCCTCCTCGCACGTGCAATCGACGCATACCTCGTCGGTGCCTCCGCGGTGGTGTCCGTGGCCGTGCTTGCACTGCTCGTCCGAGGAGCATTCGGCCCCCCTCACGAGATCTCCGGCCTTGCAGAAGGCCTCTCGGCAGATGCCCTTCTTGATGCGGATGGGCTTGCACGTGTCGTTCGCGGTGCACTCGTTTTCGGCATCGCACGGCGTCTCGGGGAGACCTATCAGGAGACAGAACGTGGCGTTCACGGGTCCCTCCGAGCCGCGGGAGCAGATCGAGCGACGGCATTCCCAGTCGTGGCATTCGGGCGGTTCTCCGAGATCCTCCGCGCACTGTTCGGAGCAATTGCACTCGGGCGCCTGCAGGAGCACGCATTGGCCGTCCTCGCACGCGTAGGAGGCCGTGTTTACGTCGCTCCTGCAATCCTTGGCCAGGACGCACTGCTGCGGGGCATCGCAGTCGGCCACCGGGGATTCCGCGGGCGGTTCGGCTCGGTCGCACGGACCTTCCCCGGGAACGCACCCCCTGGGAGGGGGGACGATGGGGACGCACTCCGAGTGCACGCACGCTCCCTCGATAAACACGGTGCAGTTGCAGGTTCCGCATGGATCGTCGCAATCGGTGCCGATCTTTCCCTCGGAAGAGCAGAACTTTCCGGTCTCGTTCAAGGGACACGGGGGCTCCACGCACCTCAGGACGTTGCATTCCATGTCCAGCGCGGGAAATCTTTCCTCGCAGGTCTCGTTGCACTCGCAGGTATCTTCGGTCGTTTCTCCCACGCAGACGTTGTCCACGCAGACGTACGGATCCTCGGGACCGGTTGCGTTGCCGAGGATGGAAAAGTCGGGACAGTCGTCGTCGCACGTGCAGACGCAGATGTCGGGACCCGTGGTGACTCCCGTGGTGACTCCCGTGGTGACGATCCCCGTCGTTATGCCGGTGGTAGCCGTAGTCGCTCCCGTGGTGATTCCCGTAGTAACTCCGGTGGTGACGGCGGCTGCACCGACTTCGCATCGCGGAGGCGTGGGTTCGATGGGGACGCACTCCGATAGAACGCATCTTCCCTCCAGAAAACGGGTGCATTTGCAGGTTCCGCAATCGTCTTCGTCGCAATCGTCGCCGATCAGTCCCTCCGACGAACAGAAACTTCCGGTCTCGTTCAATGGGCACGGAGGTTCCTCACACGTCACCTCGTTGCATTCCATGTCCAAATCGGGAAATCTTTCCTCGCAAGTATCGTCGCAGTCGCACGTTTTCTCCGTAGTCTTTCCGACGCAAACGTTGTCCACGCAGGTGTACGGATCCTTGGGTCCGGTTGCGTTGCCGAGGATGAA
>SDBT01019240.1_pt1 | contig 10706 bp, 7 predicted proteins | sample 2277101 | NCBI WGS metagenome assembly SDBT01 (sample SAMN10404973, study PRJNA504765) | marine sediment metagenome | isolation source: marine sediment core GS10_PC15, 103 cmbsf | place: Arctic Ocean: Southern Knipovich Ridge | collected 2010
GTTTTCATCCGCGGATCCGCCCGCTCGCAGAGGCCGCTGCTGCCCGTCTCGCGAGCGCCGAGCCGCTCACCCGGGTCGATCCCGCCGACGCTGTAGTAGAGGCCGCCGCAGCATAAAAGTAACGCTCTGGAAGGGATCCCTGGTCGCAGCGCGCAATGCGCTGCCCCAACGCGGGATCGGCCCCCTACCACCTCCGCTGATTAGGCGTTTGCGAATGGCGTTTTTACAGAGGCAGGATGCCGAACTGGGATCGACGGCCGTCGTGAGCCGGCCATTGGTTCGGCACCCTGCACGAGATGGTTCAGGTGATTATCGCGTTGATCTCGCCGCTCAGTATCCCGATCGATCCGTCCAGCGTGAACGGTTTCGTGTCGTAATAGTACGTGTCGGGCTCGAGGCCCGTGTCGATGAACGTGACGTCGACGGCGGCGTTGGCGAGAATTATCGCGTGCAGGTTGTCGAATCCCGGGGTAAATGCCGGGGTCAGGTTTCTGTAGAGCAGATATCCCCAGCTCGGGTCGGCCAGGTCCGTGTCGTTGACCGTGACGGTGATGCTCCGGACGCCGGCGAGGGCCGTGAACGTGCCGATCACCGAGGGCGTTTCAATTTGCGTGTCGGTGGCGTCCTGGTGCGGCGCGAGAAAATCCGCGTTGCGTGTTAGATTGACTTTCGTGTACGCGTTGAATGTGCTGAAGGTTCCGGCGTCGGCCAGGTCGTTCCAGGAATTCCGCTTGGTCAGTGTGAGTGCGGCCCAGTTTTGCGCGAGGAATTTCAATGTCGCCCGCATTGAAACCTGCCCGCCGGATTTTGGATTCGACGGTCGGACGAGCTGCCTCACATACGGCCGGCCTTTCCATTTTGAGAAAACGACTGTGCCGGCGAGTGATCCGGAGGCATCCAACGAGAACAGTGGCCCATTGACGCGTGCCATGATAGAGCTCCGTGTTAAAACAGGTGGACAGAATTTGTGGGGCCTGGTGACCCCGTCAGTCGCGTGGTGCTAGCAGTCCTGGTGTCGGCGCTCGAGGTTTTCCTAAAATCGTAATCGGAATTGGCGGAACTCGACTGCCTCGGCTGGGCCCTCGGTCCGGAGCCCGGAGTCGAATGATTTCGTCAGGTCGATCGCGAACTGGACAAATTCGTGCGCCTCGGGTGGATCCCGTTGGCCGTGTAACGTGAGAATCATTTCCCAGAGCCAGGTTGTCGGGTTCAGCGTGAACTGAAACGTGAAAAAATCTCTGCCTGGTGGTGACTGTCCGAGATAAATCCCCGGCATGTTGACCAGGCGGCCGCTGATCGTGGCCGAAAAATCCGCCGGGTTCAGCGGGTCCGGATCGATCCAGGCGGCCGAGCCGCTGACGGTCGGCGGTACCGCACCTGGCGGAACATCCGGCGGCGCCAAAAAACTTTTGTGGCAGAGCGCTGGAGTCTTGAATCTGATTCGAGGTTTGAGCGTTGGTGTTGCCATCTTCGTGCCCTGCAATGCCTCGGTAAATCTGTGTTGGAGTCGGTTGCCGCCGGCGGCCGTGGTTGGCGATCAGGTTATTAGGTGTACATGCGTTTTTCGTTCGATCGTTCGAACGGCGCTGAGATCCTGTTTGGTGTTCCACCAGACCCAGAGGTGGTAACCGGTCATTCTGCATCCGAGTCGTTTCGAGGCGGTTTCCCAGCGCTGCTGGTTTTCGGCGGTGAGGTTTTGCCACGCCTGGGCGACGCTGCGGAAAATATTTCGGCGATGCGTTTGCTGTTGGCTCGGTGGATTCAACGGTGGTTTTTTGTCGAAAATGACGTGCTTGCTGCGTTGGCTGGTGTAAAACGTCAGCGGTCCGACGTCGCCGGAGATCATCATTCCCAACAGCCAGTTTGATTCGCGTACGTCAAACATTCGGCGGCGGTTGGATCGGCATTTCGTGGGCGTCGCAACGGTATCGCAAATTGATCAGCAGGCCGATGTCCAGTCGTCGGCATTCGGCGTAGGTCTGGTTGCCGGTCAATGGTACCAATGAGGCGCATGTCAGGCAGTTTTGTTCTGAGGGTTGTGCCGGCCGGTAGTTTGGAATCGGCGACCTCGTTTGCTTCGAGCTAGGACGGTTTGCCGATGCGTGCTGCTGCGGCGTGATCTTCTGGTCCGACGTGGAGTTGGTCGTGTCCATCTTTTTTGGTCGCCTTTATTGCGGGGGTTTTGGGGCAGTGCCAGATAATGCGCAAACACGATTCGAGATCAGGTGGTTCGGGAATGTTCAATTCTGCGAGGTCTGCCTGTTTCAGCGTGAGGATTACTCTGCCGTTGGGTCGGTGGTGCATTCGCTCGGCGTCGAAAATGCAGCCTCGGAGTGTTTGGTGCAGGTCGAAATAGTTGCGGAAAATGTCTCCAGCCTGTGCCGTGAACTCGAAAATGAAATGCAGATGGCTGCCTGATTGGACGGCTGAAACGTAGCCGTGCCAACGCCACGGCACGCCTTTTTTGCAGGCTTCGCATTCGGGTGCTTCGCAGGGCACGGTGTGCCCGCCAAAAAAATGGGTGTTCGTGCCGACCAGGTCGTTCGACGTGATCATGGCTCGGAGGCGGCCGCCTGCCGGTGTGCGTTTCAGCGGCAGGGCCCTCACGGTGTCGGGCGCCGGTGGTGCGTTGTCGAAATTCAACATTGGGGTACCTAGGGTTTATAGACGTTAAGAAACAAGGCGCTAAGTCGGTCAGTCGCCGCAGACGTTGCCAGGTTTTCGAATGTCAGATGGCAGGCATTCGAGTGCCAGGCATAAGAGCGCCTGGATGCCTTTATGTCTTCCTACGGCATCTAGGCTATCGGTAACTGATGTCTGAGGTCAAGGGCGGTTTCCCGCCGGCGCTGTGAAACTGGGTGGACGTCGCAAGCTGAGCAGACGGCTCGCTGGTCGCGCCCTCGCGTTCGCGCATGGAAACGGCCGCTCGGTACCCCCGCAGCGGCCGTTCCGACGCGTAGAGGTTCCCGGCTAGGAACCCTGTCCCGCGTGCCTGGTGCTGGATCCTACCAACATGGTGGACGGTTGTCAACCCGGTGCTTCTTTTTTGCGGGCGAGCCGCGTAGCGGCCCTTTTCAGGGCGCGCGTTTTTTGCGCCCTGTCTCCCGTGAAGACGGCTCCCCCGCCAGGGCGCTCGAAAGCAGCCGGAATCCCGGTGAACCAATCACCTGTTCCGACGCTGTTCGTCCCTCGTAATCGGACACCCTTAATACCCTGCCCCGGCAGCGGGATCAAGAAAGCGTCCGCGGCTCGCCAGATATCAACTCCAGGAGTCACGTCAACAATATGGATAAAGCTCTTCGCGTTGAAAGCTAACGGAAACACGGTCTTTCTAAGTCCGCTTGCTCCGTCGTCGCTGGCAGGTTCGACGGCTACTACACTTCCGGTGGTCAACGTTCCTTCAGGCACGCCGCTCATCGCCCGAGGGTCCGCATCGCCGTCGCGCACCACGTCTTCGACGCCGCTTGCTCCGACCACGTCGAGCATCTACGTTGTGCAGCGCGATGACATCACCGGGTTCTCCGGAATCGCCGAGAAGAAGTACGGACACAGCAAGTATTACTACCTGATCGAGAAGGCAAATCAGGGCGTCGATTCCAGACGCCTCCGCGCCGGACAGAAAATCAACATCCCGCCGATGCCGCGCCAGACGCCCGCAGGGTACGTCGGACGCGTAGCCGCCGTGTCGGACAAGAACATCTACGTCGTGCAGAGCGACGACAAAGGCTTCTGGACCATCGCCGAGAAACGCTACGGCCACGGAAAGTACATGTACCTGATCGCAAAGGCCAATCAGGGCGTGCGAAGCGACAAGCTCCGGCCGGGGCAGAAGATCATCGTTCCACCGATGCCTTCGACAGCGGGCTCGACAGTTAGCTCGACAATTGCCAGGTCGCCGAGGACTGCCTCACCGTCGGTTGCAATGCTCGCCGCGACCAAGACGCAGACCTACATCGTCAGGTCAGGCGACATGCTATCGACCATTGCCCAGGCGAAATACGGCTCGGCCAAATACTACGAAGCCATCATCGAGGCCAATCCGGGCATTAATCCGAACAACCTCAAGGTCGGGTCCAAGCTGATCCTTCCGGCGTTGACCGACAAGCTCATGGGTGCCTCCCTGCCCCGCGCACCGCGACCGGCTGCGACCTCCGGCGGCGACGAGGGCAGACCAGTCTTCGATTGATACCGCAGCTATCAGCGTTCAAGAACTTATGCGGTGGTCCATATCGGGCCGCCGCTTCTGTTTGCGCAACATCCAGCATCGCCCGCATATCATGTAATAGACGCAGTATAGGGAGCGAGCGATGAAACCCGCGCGGTTATGGGCGGCGATCTGCATGATAGGCTTGCTGGCCTGTAGTGTCTCCGCACAACCAGCTACTCAATCAGTCGGGAGGCTCAAGGCTTCTCGCCCGCATCATGGTGCCGAGCCCGAAGATGTAAGCTTCTTCATATACATCATCGACATCGACGACATATCGGGCCAGGAGCAGAGCTTTCACATCAACTTCCACCTTTCCCTGCGATGGAAAGACGAAAGCCTCGCTCATGGCGATTCAACACCGCACGTAGCCCCGTTGGAGGAGGTGTGGAACCCAGGCGTTATTCTGCTCAACCGCCAGGCGCTGCTGCGAACGCCTTTGCCCGAGACCGTCGAGGTCGACGGCGAAGGTAACGTCACATACCGCCAGCAGTACGTAGGCCCGATGTCCGAGCCGCTCGATTTGCGAGATTTCCCGCTCGATACCCAGAGCTTCATCATACACTTCGTTGGCACAGGCAGCGGTAGCGAGGAAGTCACGTTCGTGCCCCGCGCCGTACCCAATACGGACTTCGTCGGTGGGACGATGGCCGATACCTTCTCACTGCCGGATTGGCAAGTGATCGAACACCACTCTGAGTCTCACCCGCTGATGATTGGCCCCATTTCCGTGCCCGGATTTGCGTTCGTATTCACAGCGAAGCGCCACTTCTCGTATTACGTCTGGCAGGTCATGCTGCCGCTGGTGCTGATCGTGATGATGTCGTGGGCACCGTTCTGGGTGAACCCTGCCAAAGCCGGCCTGCAACTTGGTCTGGCGTCCAGCACCGTGCTGACGCTGATCGCGTATCGCTTCCTGCTGGCCAATCTTGTGCCCAAGCTGCCTTACCTCACGCGGCTGGATTATCTCACGCTGAGCGGAACCGTGCTGGTGTTCGCAGCCTTCATGCAGGTGCTGGTAACCTCGGTATTCGCCCTCGATCCGCGTCGCGCCAGGCTTGCCCGCATCATGGACGACATCAGCAGGGCGCTGTTCCCGGTAGCGTTCGCGCTGTTAGCAGCCTGGTCGCTATTGTGGTAACCCTGCCCGAGCAGCACCTGTCACGGCGTAGTCCTTCCGCGTTTCTTCGCGCATATGGCGAAGCCGGATTAGCAATTAACGAGGTCGCTTTTGTGGCGCCCGCTTCTTTGCGCTCAATCTTTTAGTCTCTCATAAGGGTACCACGGCCATTCATGGCCGTGCTCGCTCCCGATATGCCGGGAGCAAACCACGCCTGCCCCTGCGGGGGATTACACCCAAAAATCTTAATTATCCCAAACCGCTGAATGTCATGGGTTTATTCGTACTCCGCTCAGTGTACGAGACTTCGAGCCGCTTTTTCGTGTTGACGGCGAGTTATCGGGCAAGCATTATGTGAGTGTTGAAGCATTATGTATGCATAAGCTAGGATCTTCAAAAGACGCACCAGAAGTACGACGAGTCTTATCTGGGAAAATAAGATTTGAGTGTCGGGGTGGACAGCCGCGGGGTTGGCCACAAGCTCAAACAAAGGTCGGGGAATTAGTGAGCTCTCATCTCCCCACAATTAGTGAAGGAGCACGCCTTATGAGAAGTTCTAGAGTAACTGTGGTCTTATTGTACGTGCTGGTGATGACGCTGTTGTGTTCGTCGGCCCTGGCGGGGGCGGCATACTACGTCGATGACACCAACGGCAACGACGCCGATGGGAATAGTGATCCGAATTACCCATTCCAGACGATCGCCGCGGCTCTGAACGCGGCCAGTGGCGGAGTGGACGGCAGCCCGGACGTGGTGCATGTCAATTCCGGGGAGTATACGACCGGACCGATCGATTTCGATTACGACTACGTCACGCTGGAATTCGATGCCAACGTGGTGGTAACGGCTGTGACCAACGTCGGCCACCCCAACGACGGAAATGCCCCCTGGTATAACTTGTTTAGGCAGAGGACGGGGAACAGCATGTTCGAAATATCGTTTCGAACCGGAATCACGATCGACGGCGACGGGACCATCTTCGACATGAACAGGCAAGGGTATCTTGATCCCAATGAAATGCTTCCCTGGGACTATGATTCCAATGATCCCAATCATGTTGCTCCCACATACGATTTGGACCATATGCACGTGATTCACATGTGGTGCAGTGAGAATGTCACCATAGACGGTGTCACCTGCCTGAACTCTACGAATGATGGCATCTGCATCGATCGTGGCCATGGTGCACCCAATGACGCGATTGCAAACAAAACCATCAAAATCAATGATGTGGTTTGCGACCACAGTTCGCGCTGGGGAATGGCGGTCATGACAGTCGACGGCCTGGATGTGAACGACATAACGCTAAAGAACGCCAGTTGGGACATCGAACGTGGGATCAATAGCTGTCAAGGTGGGATCGATTTCGAAGGTGAGACGGACCAGGCCCTGTACAAGAATGTCCGGATTTACGACGCGACGATAGAAAACAATCCGGGCAAGGGGATACATGTGACCACACATACGATGGTCGGAAACCCGAATGACATCGATGTAGTGATCGAGAACGCAGTAATCTCCAGCCCCAATATAGTCGACACCGATCCGAACTACCTCGATCCAGAGCTCGAGGGGATAGGCATAGTCGCCGGTCCTTTCTATGACGACGGTCCCGGCGGTTCGGTCACATTCAAGAACTGTGACGTGAGCAATGTCAGGGAAGGTATCACTATCATCAACGGAAACGACGTTAATCTGGTCTTCGAGAATTGCGATCTTGAAAACCTGACTCATGATCCCAACGTGGTCGATTCGTATGCAATACGAATCTTGACCAACACTTGGAAGATGTCCGAGCATGGAGGTGCGACATTCATCAATTGCTCGGTTACTGATGATTACGACAGGCCTGTGATCGATTGCGCGAAGGCATACGATACCGATCGCAATATTACAGATCTGTATGAAATCCATGGCGACATTCGCGTTAGTGACCCCAATCGCAACGGTGACGAGTGGGACTGGGGCGAATCGTCACCCATGCTTCATAATGTCGATATAGTGTTCCATGACGGGAATTCCTTTATCGACGCGGTCGGTGGGGACAGCTACTGGCGGACTCCCGGGAACTGGGATACGACGGCAGCCGTCAATGATGCCGATGTGGATGTTTACCTTGGTTTTCTTCTGTCCCCCGCGGACCAGAATTGCGATTATGAATCGCCGGTTACTGCCTATAACTGCCACTATTTATTCATCGACGCCAACTGTTCTCTGACGCAGGATCAGGCTGATACCGACAGTCCGCTGACGGTCAAGAATCTGTATCTGGGGCTTGAATTCGGCGGCGGGGAGTATCTGCTCAACGGCGGCAAATTGGTCGCCACCAAGGATATCTTCGTCGGATACAGCGCAGGCGGCAAGTTCACCATCGCCGATGCGGCAGCCGTTGTCGAGGTGGACGGCAATTTTACGCTGGGTGAATACGCCGAATTCGATATCACCGATGTCAACGGCGGTACGATTACGATGACCGGCGCGAGTTCCGCATTCGATATCGATGAGGGCGCCAACTGCGATGATGTGGACGGTCTTGATAGCCTGAAACTGGTCTTCAATGGAGAGGATAACGGAAGCATGAAGACCATTGAGGCGGCTGGTTTGGACGTGGGCGACGGCAATATGCCCGACGCAAACGCCTTCGACGATCCCAATAACTTCGTCATCGACGAACTTGTAATCGGAGAGAGCGGAGCCAGTTCGGTTAGGCTAAAACTCTTCAACAGGCATGACAACAGCAGCACTGTCACCGAAGCGGTTTACGTCAATAGACTTACCCTGAATGACGGAGCAGACATTATTGTGAACGGCCAGAAGCTCTTCTATCTGCGTACCAATGGCGAGGCGGACAATGTCTATACCCCCAGAACGCTCTGCTATGAGGGCGATCTCAATACGGATGGCGCTGTCGATATCATCGATCTGAACATGCTCCTGATTGATTGGGGCAAGACCGGTGCGGCGATCAGCGATCCACGTGCGGATGCCAGCGGCGACGGGACTGTCGATATCATCGATCTGAACTACGTTCTGATCGATTGGGGCAAGGGAGGCCCAGTAGAGCCTCCAAGTGAGATCGCGTCCTCATCGAAGATGACAGTCGAGTCCGTTGACAACTCCGACTGTAATGAATTGGATGGCTACGTTACACAGGATATTGTGGCGAACATTGACGCCAATAGTGACTGGATAGGCTCGTACCTGATGCTGCTGCCGGACACTCCTGGTATGGGCTATCAGCACGCTTCGGGCCACAGCTATAAGAGGCCGACAGCGGTCGAGATCAGTGCAAACCCGGCGATGAAGTACGACACTTACGTGACCGACGGGACGACCGAGGTGAACGTCACTGATACAGACGCCATTAACTGGGGCCATAGTGATACGGTGTTCGATGCCAACGAAGTCCACGTTTATTATCACACTATGGGTAACGAAAATGGGGAAATCCCCCTTGCTCGTATCAGCCTGAAGGATACCGCTACCGGCAGGTGGAAGTACGTGATGTTCGAGGAGGACGGTGATGAGGCCGGAGTGGCAATGACAGGCACGATCCAAGGCGGCCAACTCGTACTGGACAGTTACTTCACCGACGAAGGAATCGGCAGCGACTGGGAAACGGCCGACAACTGGTCCTCGCACGCAGTCCCCGACAACCCCGAGGGCAACGTGTATATCGGCGATGCGTTCTACGGTACGAATCTCGATGCCTATTACACTGCGTCGAGCGAAAGCCATACGATCCTGAACCTGTACATCGACGCAAACAGTTCACTGACGCAGAACCAGGCATCGGCCAGCTATCCGCTGACGGTGGACGATATGTACATCGGCGAGACCGGGGTCGGATCGTACACTCTGTCCGGAGGATCGCTCGACGCCAACGGAGTATACCTCGGTTACAATGCGGCTGCCGATGGTGTGGTAACCGTTTCCGGCGGAACGCTGGAAGCTGATAGCATCGCCTACATTGGATACTACGGTAACGGAACGCTTGATATAAGCGGAACCGCTGACGTTGATTTTCTCAGTGATGTTTATGTGGGCCGTCACGCCGACAGCAACGGAACCATCAACGTCTCTGCTGGCTCGTTGGCTGTTACCGACAAGTTGTATTTAGGCTACAACGACACGGGCACGTTAAATCTGTCGGGAACCGGCGGCATTAACCTTTCAGATACTCTCGTTATGGGCAACAGTTCCAGTGGCGAAGGCAACTTGAATATCTCAGGTGGAACGCTTGATTCCACCAGCTACGTCGGAGTCGGTGCCTATGGAACAGGCGACGTCACCCAGACCGGTGGCGACGTAAACGTCAGTTCACTCTATATCGGACTCGATGCCGGCACGGGAACCTATGCAATCTCAGGCGGGACTCTTTATACGCCCGTACAGATCCTGGTGGCCAAGAATGGTACCGGAACTCTGACTCAGACCGGCGGTGACGTGGATGTCAACAGTTACTTCTATGTTGGATCCAACGCAGGAAGCACCGGAACATACAACGTCTCAGACGGCAATCTTACCGTGGGCTCGGACATAATGGTCGGCCGTTATGGTACTGGCGACGTCAATCAGACTGGCGGCAATGTTGATTGCTCGACCAGAATGTTCATGGGTCGCTTTAGCGGTTCGAGTGGTACCTATGCCATCTCTGGTGGTACGCTTGACCTGACTACATACTTAGACATAGGGTATTCAGGTGCCGGCAACTTCACCCAGACTGGCGGAACCGTTACGGCGGGCAGTGCGTTGAGGATAGCTAATCTGACCGGTTCGTCCGGCAGCAGCTACACCATCAGCGGTGGCACTGTCAACCCCAACAACCTGCAGGTGGGCCTCGGAGATGCAGGAACATTCACCATCGGTGACGATGCTGCTGTGATTACAGTCGGCGGTGATTTTACGCTCGGTGCCGATGCGAACCTGGTGGTCACCGACGCCAACTCCGTCATCACACTGAGTGGCGTTGGAAGTGATTTCGTCATCGACGCCGATACGACCACGACCAACGTAACCGGCCTGCAGAATCTCCACCTGGTCTTCGATGCTAACGATAGCGGCGGTGTGGTCAAGACTATCGAATGTGCCGGTGAGTTCTTTTACGACTACCAGATGTTAAGTGACTACGATGCCGGGAACTTCACTATCAAGGTTCTGGAAGTCGGGACGAGTTCCGGCGGAACCTGTACGCTGAAGCTTGTTGATAATGAAGATCATGGCTGGTGGGAGGGCGAAGCTCTTTGGGTCGAGAGACTCAAACTGAACTCCAACGCTACGATCAATCTCAACGGCCTGCGTCTCTACTACTATTACAAGAACGACGAGACGACGGGCAGTGCAAGGTATCTGCCGGGTCCGTGGTAGAGATAGTCGGCCGCA
>SDBT01019241.1_pt1 | contig 10705 bp, 19 predicted proteins | sample 2277101 | NCBI WGS metagenome assembly SDBT01 (sample SAMN10404973, study PRJNA504765) | marine sediment metagenome | isolation source: marine sediment core GS10_PC15, 103 cmbsf | place: Arctic Ocean: Southern Knipovich Ridge | collected 2010
ACCCTGAACTGTATAAAAAGGATATGAAGCTGAATAGAGCCAGTATTTTAAGTATCTTGGAAGAGGAGGGAATGTGAATAAAGTTTTAGTTGTAGTTGCCCACCCGGATGATGAGACGCTTGTTAGCTTGGGGGTGAAAAGAGTGAGAAAGATTAAAGAAGGCGTATTTATGGTTCTGGGCTTTGCGCTGTATATGCTAATTTTATTGAGGCATGGCGGGTATAGGGGCTTCAGGAAATTTTACCGGATAGCACAGCAAGACGAACCAAGTATTACCAGAACGCTTGTGCTTAACTTTCTTAATAGCCCATTAAGCGTAGTGTTCAATAATTATAGGTTCCTGAAGGATAACATTAACAAGGAACGCCTGACTGAAACCATCATCCAGCAATATGGCGATTATGAAGTAGGGGGCTACGCCAATATAGGCGATAGCTTGGAGAGCATTATACCGGAAAGCCAGCAGAGAGAGCTTTTACTGCCGGTGCTTAGTAACGCACTCAGGGAGATTAAGAGAGGAACGGTTGTGGAGATAGGCACAGCCAATGGCGATATGCTTGGGAGGTTCACTCGGAACCGGACTACCATCAACTTTATCGGCGTAGATTTTAATACTAGAAAGGCCAGGAAACGATGGGGGTTTCAACCGAATATGCGCTTTATAAGTGGTTATGCCCTTGACATGCTCTTGGCAGGGCACCTAATAGGCGACATACTCTTTGCCTCATCCTGTTTTTGCCTATTCGCCCCGAAGGAATTAGCCAGGTATATAGCCGCGATAGATAAGGCGGGCTTCAAGCAGATAGTCCTTAATGAGCCGACCTGGGGGGGGTACAAGTCAGAGAATAATGAGGTAGTTGTTTCCAAGCATGTAGAACACTCGCTGTGGCATCATAACTATTGCGGTTATCTTAGGGCAGGCGGTTATCAAATAGAAGAGTTCAGGTTCTTCCCTTATCATCCGTGGGCCTCTACTCGCCCCGATATTTTTGTTAGTCTGATAAGGGCAAAGAAGGAGAAAGAAGCATGAATAAAGTATTGGTGGTAGCTATCATTCAGGCACGCATGGGTTCAACAAGGCTGCCAGCGAAGGTTTTAAGGGATATATGTGGCAAGCCTCTGCTATGGCATATGTTAGATAGATTGAGGCTATCCATCAGGATTGATGATATCGTTCTTGCCATTCCTGATTCAGAGCAGAATGACCAATTAGCCGATTTTGCCAAAGAGCTCAATTTACACTACTTCAGAGGCAGTGAAGACGATGTCCTGGCCAGATATTATGGGGCAGCGACAAAATTCGAAGCTGATGTGGTAGTAAGGTTGACATCTGATTGCCCCTTGATTGACCCGAGGGTAACCGACAAGGTCATTGAAGAGCACTTGAATTCGGATGCGGATTATACCTCTGTCAGTATAAAAAGCGGTTTCCCACGAGGGTTGGATACCGAAGTGTTCAATTATGACGCCCTCGAGGAAACTTATCGGGAAGCCAAACATTATTATGAGCGAGAGCATGTTACTCCGTACATCTACCAGCACCCGGATTTATTCAAAATTAAATCTGTTGAAGCCAATGAAAAGCTGAGGCGCCCTGATTTAAGGCTGACTGTGGATACCGAAGAAGATTTGGACTTAATAGGGAAGATTTTTAGGCGATTATACCGTGATGGCCAAATATTCTACACTGAAGAGGTTATCGCCCTTTTGGATAAGCATCCTGAGTTAGTAGCTATAAACGCTCATATCAGGCAAATGGAGATAAAGGTTTATGAGTAGAAAAGGAGGGGGACGGCATCTAACTTCTACTGGCCAGTATGGCTCGACACACCTCTTACCAATGAAAGGCTATCAGGAGTTTGAATGTTTTAAGGTTGCCAGGAACTACCCGCACTTCTGTTTTCAGATTTGCGGACTGAAGTGTGCCAGAATTTGCGATAGGTTTGGGTATGCTATGTGCGAAGGTTGCCCTTGTGAGATAGGGCGGTTGGAAGAAATAGAGGAGGGAAGGTGAATAAAAGGCAAAAAGCGAAAGTTAGGGTTCTTTGGTTTTTCGGCTTTCACCAGTGGGTAGTTCGTTTTGCCCGGTATAACGGCTTAACGCTTGTTAGTTTGGGGGTAAAAAGATGAAAGTTACGGTAAAAGTTATCTGCAAAAAATGTGGTGAAATTAACCTAGCGGATGTTGAGGTTAGTGGTTTAGGTCGCAAACCACTCAATATCCCAGTGATAAATGTTTTACACGCTTTGCAGGTAGATCCTAGTGGTTACCCGTTGTTTGAAAAGACCGCTAGGAAATATGCTGAACTTTATGGGAGTTATTTTGACCGGGGACTAATCCGCGCCAGATTACTGAATGAAGCAGAGCGCCAGGGGATAACATTGTTGGAGTTGGGACAAAATACTAAAAATAAATAAGGAGGAGGAATAATGCCGAGAGCAGTAAAAATAATATGTCTTATTCTGGTCGTATGTAGTGCGTTTGTGGCTGTAGTTGCTTTTGTCTTTGAAGCAGGGAAAGCCCAAGGGGAGATAACTCAAGTGAAAGAAACATCAGTTTGCGATTACCACTCTTATTTATCGCCTGAGTATGCAAGTGAACAGGGATGGTGGCTACCAGCCACTTCAAAAACTACACTCACAAATGGCATAACCATTATAGTAGATTACACCTCTACATCTCAATACTTGAATCAAGGAAGCAAACCATTAGGTGTAAAGGATATTAAATAAGGAGGAGTAATAAATGACAAAGGAAATAGTGTTTATCGTTTGCTTTTTTGGCGTGGTTGGTATAGGAGTGTTTATGTTTTTCCTGCTCGGGATTATAGGGGATATTTGCAATTACAAAAGAGCCATCAAAGCTAGAAACTCCTCCGAGCAAGGCTAAAGGGTTGTTAATGGCTGTCAGTAGCTGTGAATAGGTTTTGCAAAAATGACAGAGATACTGTTTAGAGGGCGTAAATGCAAGGAAATGAGAGTAAAAGAGAGGCAAACGAGCCTCTATGTCGCACTATAATTGTTATGAGGAGTTATTATGAAGCCTAAATTATTAGATTTATTCTGCGGTGCCGGTGGTGCTAGTATGGGCTACCATCGGGCTGGCTTTGAGGTTGAGGGGGTGGACATTAAACCTCAGCCACATTATCCCTTTAAGTTCTACCGGGCTGATGCCTTGGAGTTTTCGCTTGAGGGATATGACGTTTACCACGCAAGCCCGCCGTGTCAAGCTTATAGTAGGTTACGGCATCTACCTTGGTTGAAAGGGAAAAACTACCCCGCTCTAATAGAGGCTACAAGACGGATATTAGGTGCTACTGGAAAACCTTGGGTAATTGAGAATGTAGCTGATGCTCCACTTGGTCAAGAGTATGGCTATATAATGCTTTGTGGTTGGTCATTAGCAGAAATGCCTATCTACCGTCATCGGCTCTTTGAGTCTAATGTGGCTATGTTAGCACCTTCTCATCGACCGCACCCTGAGATAATATACCCTGGCGGTAAGTTGGGTAGTCGTTATTCCCAAGCCAACACAGTTACTGGGGCTTTCGGCTACACTGGGAAAGTGCCTAGAAGCTACGGAACTTTTGTATCAGTAGTAGGGCATGATGGGACTCGTAATTTTCCTAAAGCAAAAGAGGCTATGGGTATAGACTGGATGACAAAACAAGAATTAACCCAGTCAATCCCCCCAGCCTATACAGAATACATAGGCAGGTATCTGATTGAGGTGCTGAGGTGACATACTACCAGGATAACCATATAACTCAATACTGCGGGGACTTCCGCAAGAATGAGCTACCGGATGAGTCTATTCAATGCGTAGTTACATCACCGCCCTACTGGGGACTTCGCAAGTATTCCGGCGAGCAGGAATTGATATGGGGTGATAACCGTTGTGAGCATCAATGGGGCAAGGATAATACCAAAGAGATGAACTATGTTCAAGGCAATCCGGAATTTGCCAGACCGCATAGAGAGTATAAGAATTTCGTATCTACAACAAATACCTGCTCTCTCTGTGGTGCTTGGAAAGGTGCTTATGGATTAGAGCCAACACCTGAAATGTATATACAGCATACCATTGAGATATTGAGGGAGATTAGAAGGGTATTAAGAAAAGATGGGGTGGTGTTCTGGAATATAGGGGATAGTTATTCAGGAAGTGGTCGGGGTGCTGATGGGAAGTATGCTAATCCAAACTTATCGGCTGACTCACTGGCGGTAAAGCCAGACTGGGGCATATCAGGACTCAAGCCCAAAGACCTCTGCCTCATACCCTTTAGAGTGGCCATAGCAGCTCAAGAAGTTGGCTGGTGGGTAAGGTCAGTGATTATATGGTCAAAGCCCAACCCTATGCCTAAGAGTGTAACTGATAGACCTACAGAAAGCCACGAGTATATCTTGATGCTGACTAAATCAGCTAGGTATTACTGGGATGCTGATGCGGTGAGAGAAGATTCCCGACGGCCGTTTGAAACCGGTTCATTTGGTGGAGAGAAGGGGCGTAATTTAGTGATACCAGAAGATGACCCGAACTATCGTTCCGGCAGCCAACAGTGGGGCAGGGAATACACGACAGCAGCTGGCCGTAATATCCGTTCAGTATGGGAGTTCCCAACACAGCCGTTTAGTGATTGGAGTTCTGCTGATTATGTAGGGAGCGATGGCAAGCCCTACATAGCGTCTGAAGATTGTCCTCTACATGGGCAATATCACGATTGGCAAAAGAAGCAAAAGGAATTACATGATGGACAACCAAATCTTGGCTTGCCCCACATAACTGACATCCCCAGTTATCTCTGGTCAAAGCCTCAATCCGAACCCGCTTCCATTCCTGCCCCCGATGCTGACCAGATAGAGCACGCCAATTTAAGTGAGCGTATTGTTGAAAGCAATCACGACCACAAAACTTCCGAGATAGAGAAGGCTGAGATTGAAACATCCGCCCACATTGAAGGCACTCAAACGACACCTGCTTCCAATTCGGATTGTTCTGACCAAGAGCGTTCTCCGACTGCCACTGAGCGTAGCAAGCAAAACCACAGAAGCATTTCTCCGATAGCTTCGCATGATAAGCCTTCCGATGAAAAGGCTTCCCGCATACCTGACAATTCACAAGAACACGCTGGGAGCGAGCCTCATCACGGCAAAGGCGAGAGCAGAACTTTGGGGGATTTCTCTCAAGATGGTCTGTTCTCTCAAATACCTGACCACAATTTTGACATTCAAAGACAGCCATTAGCTACTCCTGATACTAATTATAAATGTTCTTGTAAGATAAGTCAAGGTAGCCATTTCGCTGTATTCCCAGAGAAGCTACCAGAAACCTGCATTAAGGCAGCCACACCAGAAGTAGGGTGCTGTAGCAAGTGTGGGGCACCCTGGCAGAGGATATTAGATAAGAAACCCAGCGCTTTTAATATCAGGGTCAGGGATGCCAAAGCTGGCCGTGCCACTCCTGAAGAGGGATACAAAGCTACACAAGAAGAGATAGACAATTATCCCGGCAATCATCCGAACCCGGGATATCGTCAGACAACCGGCTGGCAACCCACCTGTAAATGTAACGCCGGTAAAGCCCCGTCAATAGTATTAGACCCGTTTGCTGGTGCGGGCACGACCTTATGGGTAGCCAAGAAACTAAACAGAAAAGCTGTGGGCTATGAGATTTCACAGGAATACTGCGATTTAGCCCTAGAAAGAAATAAGCAACAGGTGTTGATATGAATAAACACTATAATTGTTATGGGTGATTAAGAAAATGACAAAGAATCTTTATATTTTAGGTATCGCAGGCTGTCTTTTAATAGGATTGCTTATCGCTACTGGCTTTGTGGCTGGGCAGCTAACCTATGTGCCGAAGGTAGTAGAGGTTAAGGTCCCCGAGGTGGAGTATATAACTGTTGAGAATACGGTGTATGAAATTATCTATGAGACGATTGAGGTGCCGGTGATTCGGAACATAGTAGTAGTTAAAGAGAAGCTAGTTCCGGTAGAAGTGCCTGTATATCGAAATATACTCCCAAGGCAGTGGGGAAGTGTAGATGAGTTCGTAGAGTGGTGGGAAGCACAGGAGTTCAAGGTGCTGTGGAACATTGACCCGGAGAATAATGATTGCGATGATTACTCTGACGGCTTGCAGATGGAGGCTCTAAAGCAGGGTTATTCGGTTTCCCAGGCACTGGCGTTAGGCGGTAAGTATTATGGGGTAGTAGTGGTTGATAACCCGACTGACCATGCAGGCAATATGGTGCTTATTGGCAATACCTACTACTGGGTAGAGCCGAACCCTGATGAGTTCAAAATAATAAAGATAGTTGATAGAGATTAAAGGAGGAGAAACATGGAAATAACACTTAGCCCTGAACTGATGAAATTGCTGGAGAGTTTAGTTAGCACCTTTTCGCGTGTCCAATATCAGTATTTATTAGCGATAATTCCAACCGTTGCCATATTTGGCTTATATTTTCTTGTCGTGGTTAGACCTGGACTTGGGAAATTAAGGGGGTGGTGGCAAACACGGAAATTCGAGGGTGAAACCAAAGGGACTATTGTTAAATTAGTGCATAACCAACCGTCAAGCATATTGAATATGTTCAAACTGGCAATGATTACCCTTGATGATTCTCATAAAGTTATGCGGGCATTGAGAGATACACCTAGTAGCCGTCCGATACACTTGATATTGCATACTCCAGGAGGCATGGTTATCGCAGCAGAACAAATTGCCCGGGCCATAAAAAGGCGCGAAGGGAAGGTTTATTCCTATATCCCGCAGTATGCTATGTCTGGAGGGACGCTAGTCGCTTTAGCTTGCGATAAAATTTATATGGGGGAGAATGCCATATTAGGTCCCCTAGACCCACAACTTATGATTGGGCTTTTCGACCAATACCCTTGTGCGTCATTGGTAAAGGCGTTGAGGATTAAAAATGCTAATCGTGAGGATAGGACATTGATTTATGGTGATGTTGCTAAAAAGGCTATTTCCCAAATGAAGGTAACTGTGTCTGAGATTTTGACAGATAAGTTGGGCGAAGAGCAGGCAAGGAAGCTTTCAGACAAACTGTGCGATGGCAACTGGACGCATGATTATGGAATAAATCTGAAAAGGGCAAAGGAGCTTGGGTTGCCAGTTGATGATGGTATGCCTGAGAGAATACAAAAGATTGCTGATACTTTTCCGTGTGAATCATCAGTGCAATATCGGAAGCATAAGAAAAACGAGAACGATAATTCATTAAGGATAACACTCTAAATTAAGGGATTAAAGGAGGTGATGCCAGCCAAGAACACAACTGAATAGAGAATAGCTAAAACTAAAAACCTAAAAGGAGTAAGAGGATGAAAAGAAGATTATTTGTATCGTTTGTCTTAGCACTGATGTTGTCGCTGGCTCTAATCACGCCGGTATTGGCAGACAGCTGGGATGTGGAAGACCCTTGTGTGGTAGCTAATGAGGACTTTATTTGGGGTCAAGGTTGGGATGGGGGCTATCCTGACGGCACTTTGGAGTCTTACTATGGGGAGCAATCTTGGTCATATTATGAAACTCCTAGCGATGGCTACAACCTGTATCGGGATGATGCAACTGACACTGGTAATCTTGATGCGATACAGAGCCTTATTACCAGAACTCCTGGTGCAATAACAGGCCTGTCAGTAGAGTTTAGCTTTCCCGACCGTAATGAAGGAATGCTTTACTACATGGGTGGTGTTAGTCCTGACACTTGGTATTGGGCAACAGAACCGAGGGGTTACAACTCCCCCGTTGCTCTACCAGAATACGAAAACCCTTGGAGCACTGGTAAGTTTGATGTTGTTGTCTGCACCTGGGATTCCTATCAGACTTATAAGTGGGAAGGTGGGTATACGGATGGTAAGATTTTGGGGAAGGCGGTTTCCCAGATAGGCAAGGGTAATGGTGGTTACTATAGACTGGACATACCAGTAGGAACTGAGATAAGCAATCACGGTAGTAGGGTGGATGGTGTGAAACTCTGGGTTAACCAGTTTGGGGGTCCAAGGTTTACTATGGGAAAGAATATGCAGTTCTCCAACGAATGTTCAATCTCCAGGCTGGTAGACGGTGAATGGGTAGTAATCGTTGCCTTTACTGAAATTACTGATGGTAAACCAAGGTAAGGAGGAACTGTGGGGTGAAAGGCTAAAGCTGAGTAGCCCCACAAGAGGTGATGTTTAGACAACTAAAAGCTATGTTTAGACAATTAAAGGAGGCTCTAACCCATGAGGTTGATAGAATTGAATGGGCAGGCACCTTTCATAACCACCAGAACTAGCACCTTTCTTTTGCTGAACTTGGCAGACTTTATTCTGACAGCCATTGCCATTGAGCTTGGGCTGGGGTATGAGGGAAATCCGGCACTCTTTAGCTTGTCTCTTTGGGGGATAGGCACTGTCAAGCTACTGATAATTCTCTCGGTGCTTCAATACTTTAGAGATAAGATAGGCATAATGCGGTTGTTAAATATAGGGGTGGGAATAGTAGTACTCTGGAATCTGCTTGGGGTGCTGGGGTTGTTAGGGCTATGAAGAAGTATCAGATAATATATGCTGAAAGGAGTTAAAGAATAAATGATATGTGGCTACAAGATTTTCTTCATAGTCTGGCGTGTGGTGCGCCACTTTGGGTTATCCTGCTTTGCGGGTTGGCTGGCATATTGGTTGACATCGACCATCCTATCGCACACTACCTTATTCCAAAATGGAGTGGGCGTTTTCTCCATACACCACTTCTCATTGTTAGTTGCGTTGTGCTTTGCGGTTGTGGTGCATATATTGGAGGATTACTACTTTAAATGGTTCTAGGGAAGTAAAATTAAAAGGAGGATTAAACTATGGGTAAAAACGGCAGATTACTTCTACGAGCATTTGGAACAATAGCAGGGGTAGTTTTGACTTCGTGTATCTTTGTGTTGTTTATACTGTGGTACCCCGACTTTATTGTGTGGTACGAGATTAAGATGGCAAACTCCGCATTATCCCATATGATATTTGCTGGGATTATACCGTTATACATCATGGTAGCTGGCGTAACGGGGCTTGTCTTCCTTCTTTTCTTGTCATTAGTTCATTTCATAGAACCCGAAGCTAAAACTGCGAAAGGGGTTTAACATGTTCAAAGGAATACTCAAGGTAATAATCATAGTAGTGATATTGGTTGTTTTAGCATGGGTAGGGCTAACCTGCTACAGCAATTTCTTTGCCAAGCCGAATACAGGGCAAACTGATATGCCTAGCCAAGATGAGGCATCTTACTCTGTATATATCAAGAATAGCGGGGGGCTGTTACTTACCAATGACTATGAGGTACACGGCTCTGAGGCTGGCAGCAGGATATTTATTTTAAGGGGATTTTGGGAATTACGGGGGCAGGAGTTTGAGTTTGTGGCAGGTGAAATTGTGCTGGATGAAGCTATATTCGGGGAGATAACTCTAAAGAGGAGAGAATAAATAAGGTTTTGTTTGGTTGCTCAAGGGAAAGGAGGTTAGGTAAATGAGTTGGGGATATGTTGGTTTAATTGGTGGGGTGTTAGTAATTACCTTTGCCGTAATATCGTGGCTAAAAAGTCCAACCCATACGGACAAAGGCAACAGCATAAAACATAACTCCCAAACCAAGGAATAAGTATGAAAATAATACCATAAATAAGGAGGGAGTAAGTGTACTTCCTGATTAGTTGCATTATAATAGGGGCACCAATGGTGGTAATGGGGTTCGTGATTTATGCGATTGATATACTAACACATGGTGACGAAATGAGAAGGCTAGAAAAGATTAATGAACTACCTGTTGATGGTGCGGAAGAATCACTTGAGGGGGGCATTGCGTGTCTCGGGATTCTTGTTCTGAGTATTATTACGATTATAGTGTTGAGGTGAATGATGTCTAAAAAGCTGGCAGTTTTACTAACAGTTCTTGCTATGATAGGGGTTTATCTCTTTTTATTTATAGGCGTGCCGATGTTAGCTACTATGGCCTCTGATTATGTTGGTGCCAACGAAACCAGCATGCTTGACGATGAGGGTAGGGCTCTTTTCCCCACGGCTAATGAGACAAGGGGAACTCCCCTTCGGCCTAAATCTCAATGGGAAATGTCGGAGACGCCGTGGCCCATGTACTCAATACCGGGGCTTGTTTTTATAGGCATAATTGTAGCAATATTAAGACAAAAGAAGGAGGCAAAGTAAATGAATAAGTATCTAAGGGGAGTTCTCAACTGTATTATTATGCTTGGGATTGGGTATGCTGGGCTATTATTTTCGTGTATCATTTCAATAGCAGGGTATATATTCTTTCCGCATCTAGTAATGTATGTAAGCCAAGTTATGGTGACTAATCCTGTGTGGTGGAGTTTTGTTCCTGCCACTATACCCTGTGCCTTCATTTTTATTGCGTTAGGCTTCTCACTATTTGTCTTGTTTAGAACTATAATACTGATAAAGAACTTTGATATTGAAAACATTATAAACTATTTTCGTAATAGTCTGAAGAGTAAAACAGTGAAATAAGGAGGCAAAGTAGATGAACAAGAAGAGGCGTTTAATTAAACTAATCAGGGCTTTATTTGTGCTTTGGACAGGAATGCTAATGTTGGGTATGGGGTTTGTAGTTTTTAAAGTGGTAGTCGACGTGACGGCAGATGTACTATTGGGAAGTGCCGTGTTATACACCATTGTTA
>SDBT01019243.1_pt1 | contig 10705 bp, 7 predicted proteins | sample 2277101 | NCBI WGS metagenome assembly SDBT01 (sample SAMN10404973, study PRJNA504765) | marine sediment metagenome | isolation source: marine sediment core GS10_PC15, 103 cmbsf | place: Arctic Ocean: Southern Knipovich Ridge | collected 2010
GAAATCCGCCGTGCAGCAGCCAGTACTCCCATCCGACCGTATGGCCCCGGACGTAAGGCCCGAGGAGCATCACGACCTTGCCTTTCTGGTGAATGGTCTCGCCCGAGTTGATCCGTCTGACGGTGACCAGGCGGGGGATCATCCTCCCGGCCGATTCCTCCTCGGCGACCCACCAGTAGCCCTCGGAGTCCAGACTTTCGCTGTAGATCGAAAGCAGCAGGCAGTCCTCGACGTCCTGGTTGTCGATGTGGTCGCGAATCTTCAGTTTCACATCGACTTCGTGCGCGGTTACGCACCCTGCCGTGAGCAGCAGCAACCCGGCGAGAAGAGACAATAAAATTCGGGCGATCAAACGATTCATCCGGGAAAGTGTAAGTCAGGAGGCTGAAACCGTCAATCATTCCGTTGGAACGGGGTGTTAAAGCCTTGCTGCTCGGCCTGAAAGACCTCGTAAAAAAATACGTCCGGGTCCGACTTTCGTTTCTCATCCCTTTTTCGTAGGGGTCTTCCGGAGCGGGACCGACAGGACAAACCGCGTGCCTTTCCCAACGTCGGATTCGACTTTCATCGTTCCACCGTGTTCGCGCAGGATTCGTCGGGCGGTGGGCAGGCCCAACCCGCTACCGCCTTTTTTAGTGGACCAGTAGGGCTGGAAAATCGTCTCCAGTTGCTCCGGCGGAATGCCCGCCCCAGTGTCGATGATCTCCACACAGCCTAGCTCGTTGTTTCGGGAAATCTTCACGAGCAATTCTCCGCCGTTGGGCATCGCCTGTGTAGCGTTTAGCAGGAGATTCAGTACGGCCTGCTTGAATAGCTTTACGTCCAGGCAGCAGGGAAGGGGGTCGTGACACTCCGTCGTTCGCAGTACCGCGCCGGACGCCTCGGCCTGGGGCAGAAAAAAGTCCCGCAGCTCGGAGACAACGTCTCGCAGATCCACGTTCGACAGCGATAGTTCATAGTGGCCTGCATAGCGCAGGAAATCGTCGAGAATTTGCCGAACGCGATCGGCCTCGTTTTGGACGATGCTTAATCGGCGCGTCAGTCGGCGGTGTTCTTCGTCGTCATGCCGCCTGATATCCTCGCTGAGAAGTTCGAGGTTCAGATTGATCGTGGAGAGTGGGTTTTTGATCTCGTGGGCCAGTCCGCCGACGATCTGCGACAGTTCGGCGAGGCTTTCGTTGGCCCGGCGGTCCGGGTGCAACCGGCCAGCCCGAATACGACGCGCATACCAAATCACCGCCAGCCATAATGGCCCGGAAAAGACTACTCCCAACAAGAACCAAAGCCATAACATATTCTCGGGCTCCCACGAATCGTATGCGTCGCAGCGGCTCATTATAGCAACTTACGAAATGAATGACCAAGAAAGGGTGTAGGGCGTAGGGTGACAGATTGGAAAATGAATGACCAAGGCCCAAGCACCAAGGCCCATTAAATGACCAAACCTGCCTGCCGGCAGGCAGGTCCCAATGACCAAAAAAGATAATACCCAGCGGCGGGTGGCACGGCTTGCTTGTCAAGCCGTGTTCTTTGTGAGTAAGAAAGGTGGGTTGAGCGAGACCGCTCAACCCAGCCTACAGACTACAGACTCGTCATGTCCAGCCGGGTGCCGCGGCTACGGTGTTTGTAGCCGCGTATTGCGACCGGGCCGGGCCTCGCCACTCGACCGGTATGCGGCGACCGTAGGGACACCGGTTATACGAAACCGAAAACACAGTGGGTCAGGAGACCCACCGCGCATTCTACTTTATTTAATTACAAGTCCTTGGTTTTTATCGGCCTCTTCCGCCGCTGCGGGGCCTTCCGCCACCGCCTCGGGAACCGCCTCGACCCCCGCCACCGCTTCGGGTGCGTGGAGGTGGGGGCGACCAGTTCGGGTCCAGCACCGCCTTACGCGAAACCTTCACCTTGCCCTGATCGTCGATGCCGATGACCTTCACTTCGAGTTCCTCGCCGACCTTGCAGACGTCGTCGACGCTCTCGACGTATTCCATGGCCAGTTCGCTGACGTGGCAGAGGCCCTCGGTACCGGGCAGGATTTCGATAAAGGCGCCGAAATCGCGGATCGAGACGATCTTGCCGGTGTAGACTTTGCCCAACTCGGCGTCTTCGACAATGCCCTTGACCATCTCCAGGGCCCTCTGGCCGTCGGGGCCTTTGCAGGCAATGTAGACGGTACCGTCTTCCTCGATGTCGATCGTCGCTCCGGTTTCTTCCTGGATTTTTTTGATCATCTTCCCGCCCGGGCCGATCACCTTGCCGATCTTTTCCGGATCGATCTTGATCGTCAGCATGCGCGGTGCGAACTCGCTGAGTTCTTCGCGTGGGGCCTTGATCACTGCCGTCATCGCATCGAGGATCACCAACCGGGCTTTGCGGGCCTGCTCCAGCGTTTCGACAATACGGTCCTGCGTAATCCCGCGGGCCTTCATGTCCAACTGGATCCCCGTAATTCCGTTGATCGTACCGGCAACCTTAAAGTCCATGTCGCCGTGGAAATCTTCCTCGCCTACGATGTCCGTCAGCAGCACGTATCGTTCACCTTCGGATACCATTCCGATGCTGATCCCGGCCACGGGCGACTTGATCGGGACACCGGCGTCCATAAGGGCCAGGGTCCCTCCGCAGGTCGCCGCCTGCGAAGTCGAACCGTTGGACTCCATGATGTCAGCTACGATGCGGATAGTGTACGGAAAGGCGTCGGAGTCGGGCATGACGGCCTGGAGGCTTTTTTCCGCCAGTGCGCCGTGGCCGATTTCTCGCCGGCCCGGGCCGCGAATCGGACGTATCTCGCCCACGCTGAACGGGGGAAAATTGTAGTGCAGGAAGAACGACTTCTTGTACTCATCCAGCAGCCCGTCGATTATTGGCTGATCGCGCGGCGTACCGAGCGTAACCGTTACCAACGCCTGCGTTTCGCCCCGCGCGAAGATGGCCGACCCATGCGTTCGGGGCAGCACGCCCACCTCGACATCCAACGGGCGGACGTCCTCATACCCTCGCCCGTCCATCCGGGTTCCGGCCAAGATCTGCTCGCGCTGAATACTACCTTCCAGCTTGTAGAAGGCTTCCTTGATCTGGGTCTGGGTGTACTGAGGTTCTTCAGCGCCTTCAGGACACAACTGCTCGATGAGTTCCGCCCGCAGTTCCATCAGGGTCTCGAACCGCTCGACCTTGCCCGGAATGATCTTGGCCTGGTGAATCTTTTCGGCGCATTTGTCTTTGACAATATTCTTCAGTTCATCCGGTAGGGGGGTTGGCTGATAGGTCTTGTTTACCTCGACCTGCTCGGCCAATTCGCGGATCTGTTCGATGACCTGACGGGAGATTTCGTGGGACAACTCGGCACCGCGAGCCACGACGTCCTCGGACAGTTCCGCCCCGGACAGCTCGATCATGTTCAGCGCCTCGTGCGGCCCGGCCGTCAGAATGTCCATTTTACTTTTTTCCAGGTCCGTGTGTGTGGGATTCACCATGTATTCGCCATCGACATATCCGATGCGAGCGGCGCCGATGGGTCCGTCGAACGGGGCGGGACTGATAGTCAACGCCGCCGAAGCGCCGATTATCGCCAGCAGGTCGGGGTCGTTTTCGTTATCGGTGCTGAGAACCATGCACTGAACCTGCACCTCATTTTGGAAGTCATAGGGAAACAGCGGGCGGATCGGGCGGTCGATCATCCGCATGGTCAGGACTTCCTTCGTGCTGGGTCGGCCTTCACGCTTGAAGAATCCGCCCGGAATTTTCCCGGCGGAATACTGGCTCTCGCGGTAGTCCACGTACAGCGGGAAGTAATCGATGTCACGTGTGGGCGGTGCTGTCAGCACCGTCGCCAAAACAACCGTGTCTCCGTAGGTTACCATCACTGCGCCATGGGATTGCCTTGCGACCCTGCCGGTCTCAAGCTTCAGCGTGCGGCCGGCGATTTCTCGTTCAACTTGTATTTTTTTCATATTTCTTCATTCCTCTTGTCTAACAATTCGTTTATTCATTCACTCTCTGTCTGTGTTTTTTTTCGAATTTCGTTCTTATTTCGTGTTCTCACAACAGGGCTTTGCGGACCGGCCGGACCGGCGATATCGGCTGCAAAACGCCGCCCATAATACCAGCGGGAAAAGATCGAGGGGAATCATCCGCTCCATCCTGGCGCCATGCCATGCATATGCGGATAAGGTCGTTACTTGCGCAATCCCAACTTGCCGATGATGCCGCGATATCTCGAAGGGGCCGTCCGCAACAGATACTTCAGCAGGCTGCTGCGCTTACCCACCATCTTCAGCAGTCCCCGACGAGATGCGTGATCCTTCCTGTGCGTCTTGAGATGTTCGGCGAGGTGGTTGATCCGCGCTGTCAATAACGCAATCTGCACCTCCGCCGAGCCCGTGTCGCCATCGTGGACCCGATGTTCCTCAACGATCTTCTTCTTAGTCTCACCTATAATCGCTATGCTCATCAACAATCCTGTCCGTCGCAATTCCACTTTCCGATTCACGGAGACGGCTACGCGACTTGTCCTTTCTTCTCTGTATTTTTTTCCTTATTTATTATCTTTCGATACTGTACGGATTCCTCTGGAAAAAGCAAGTCTCTTTGTTGGTCCCTTTTTTCGAATTGGCAAAATCGCCAATCTTCTCTCGAGACTCTTGACCCGGTGAGGGCGGGAACCTACATTTGGTCCGGAAAAAGCAGGCTATGGAAATTCGAGGGAGTCCTCTATGGAAGAAACACTGGTTGTACTGAAACCCGACGCCGTGCAGCGTCAACTCGTGGGCGAGATTATCCGGCGATTTGAACGCAGGGGGCTGAAGATCGTCGCCTTGCGTATGCTGCGGATGACGAAGAACCTGGCCCGGCGGATGTATTCCGTCCATAAGGACGAGGACTTTTACCAGCCGCTGGTGGAGTTCATCACGGGTTCCCCGGTGGTGGTGATGGTAATTCGGGGCATAAAAGCCATTGCGATCGTACGAGGCATGATAGGCCCGACCTTCGCCCCGGACGCCCCGGCGGGCACTATCCGCGGGGATTTCGGGCTTTCCGGTCGTTACAACCTTGTGCATGGCTCGGACTCGCCCGAAGCCGCCAGGAGCGAGATTTCGCTGTTTTTCGGCGATGAAGATATACTCGACTACGACCTTATCGGCGAGACGTGGACGTATTCCGAAATCGACAGGTGACGGACCAGCGACCGATGCGTGCGGGATCGGAAACAAGGCGGTTTTTTCCGTCTCGCAGGCCTTTGCAATAAATCAGGAATGAAACGTGGCTGACGAGGCGCAAAAAATCGAGCAGCTTCGCGAAGAAGTCCGTTGGCATGATCGATTGTACTATGTCGAGGCCCGCCCGGAAATTTCCGACCGTGAGTATGACCGGCTGATGGAGAGGCTGGAGCATCTCGAGGCCCGCCATCCTGAGTTGGTTACGCCCGATTCGCCGACGCAGCGGGTGGCCGGCGAACCGCTGGAAGGCTTTCGCACCGTCACGCATGCCCAACCGATGCTGAGCATGGACAATACCTACAACCGCCGGGAACTTTTAGAATTCGATGAACGCGTGCGGAAGACACTCGGTAACCATAAATTCACCTATCTCGTGGATCCGAAAATTGACGGGGTGGCCGTCTCGCTGCGGTATTCCGGGCGGATGCTGATCGAAGCCGCTACCCGGGGGGACGGAAAACAAGGCGACGACATTACCTCAAACGCCAGGACGATCAAATCCATACCGCTGAACCTCGGACGCCCCGACGCCCCCGACCTGCTGGAGATACGTGGGGAGATTTACTGGCCGCGGAGTGCGTTTTGGGCCTGCAACGCCCGCCGGGCGGAAGATGGGCAAGAACCGTTCGCCAATCCTCGCAATGGTGCAGCCGGTACGCTTAAGCAACTCGACCCGCGTATCGTGGCGGGGCGGGGATTGGCGTTCATGGCCCACGGGTTCGGCGAAATGTCCGAGCGCCCGGGCGAGACAGCCGATGAGATCATGGACATGCTGCGGGTCTGCGGCGTCCCGGTGGACAGGCATCGACGGGTGTGCAAGGACATGGATGAAGTCTGGGGGAGCATTCATGACTGGCAGGAAACCAGCAGCGAAGTTGACTACGAAACCGACGGGATGGTCGTGAAGGTCAACGAACTGGACCTCCGAGCCCGGTTAGGGCAGACCAGCAAATACCCCCGCTGGTGCATCGCCTTCAAATACGAAACGGACCGCGCTGAAACCGTCCTGAAGGAAGTCTCCTTCCAGATCGGTCGAACCGGGGTGGTTACCCCCGTAGCCCACTTCGACCCCACGCAACTGGGCGGAACCACAGTGTCCAGCGCCAGTCTGCACAACTTCGACCAGATCGAGCGACTCGACGTCCGCGTCGGCGACACGATTCTCGTGCAAAAGGCCGGTGAGATCATCCCGCAGATCGTGGACGTGATCCTGGAGAAACGCCCCCCCGACACCAGGTTGATCGAACCGCCAAAGCTGTGCCCCTGCAGGGAAAAGTCACAATTGCAGTGGCAGCCGGTCCCGAAGGGGTTTGTTGCATTCCGATGCATGAACGGCGAGTGCGAACTCCGATACCAGCGACGGACCGCCAAAAAGCTCCCCCAGCATTGCCGTATGAACCCGTCAAAACGGAACCCCCAGGGTAAAGGCTGCGATTGTCCGGTCGAGCAGGTCTATCACATGGTCGAACTGCTCTGTGTGCGGGACAACTGCCCGCAGCGGCTGAGGGAAAGTATCATTTTCTACGCCGGCCGAAACCAGATGAACATCGATACTCTCGGGCCGGAAATTGTGGAACAGTTGATCGAGGCTGGGCTTATCTCGCACATCGTGGACTTGTACCACTTGAGACTGGAGCAAATCATCCCGCTGGAAGGCTTCGCGGAAGTATCAGCCCGGAACCTGCTGCGCGGAATCGAGGACTCGAAGACTTGCGGGTTGTCCAGGCTGTTGGCGGGGCTGGGCATTCGCCACGTTGGTGGCCGGGCTGCGGGAATTCTCGCCCAACGATACCGCAACATCGATAACATCACCGCCGCCGACGTGAATGAACTGACGGGCATCCGCGAAATCGGCGAGAAGATCGCGGCGAGCATTTTCGACTACTTCCACAGCGAGCAAACCCGCCAAACCGTCCGGAAGCTCAAGGCTGCCGGCGTGCAAACCACCGTCACGAAGGCTGAAAGAACCCCGCCCGCCGATCAGCCCCTTGCGGGAAAGACAGTGGTGGTTACGGGCACGTTGGAGGGTTTTTCCCGCCAGGAAGCAAAGGACGCTATCGCCGCGGCCGGAGGACACGCCACGAGTAGCATTTCAAAGAGCACTGACTTTCTCGTCGTAGGCGCCGACCCCGGGGCCAAAGTTGAAAAGGCCCAAACCCTCGGCGTGGAGATTATCGACGAAGCAGAATTCCTGAGGCGGCTGGGAAAAAGGAATTGAACCCGATTGCCAAGCACCAAGGCCCATTGAATTACTTGTCATGTTGAGCGGAGTGAACGAAGTCGAAACATCTACTCCGCAATCGAATGCGTGAGATTCTTCGACTCCGGCCCTGCGGGCCTACGCTCAGAATGACAGATGGGTGGGGTGGTCAGAGCAGGGTGGGTTGCGCGGAGGGGTTGCCATGAAGAAATTGCCTGTACATAAAAAAAACCCGCTATTGACGGGGCTTGGTAGATCAAACGGTATATGTAACTGCGGGCTCAGCACATGGCGACAAAGCTCAGGACGATCAGGAGCGCCATTTGCAATTTGTTACGCGGAATTCCAATTGCCTCCAACATCAGTTTCCTCGCAGTCTCGCCTCTTTCTTACGAATACCATTATACCCCAAATTTCCCGTTGCGCGAAGGGTAAAAATCGAGGAAATAGTCCACAGATTACACAGATGGGGCAGATTATGGGAGAAGCTGATAACTTAGTCACAAGCCCTAAGTCGTGTAATCAGCGTTAATTGCGATATATTCCCTGGACAGGTCGCACGTAAGGGCAGTAAAGGATCCTTTTCCCAGCCCCAGTGCGCAGTCGATCTTGACCGTACCTCCGCGGAAGTACCGACCGACCTTGCCCGCATCGAACTTGCACCCCATCCCGCGTGAGAATACCTTTTGACCGCCGATGGAGATGCTCAGCTTATCGGCGACAACGCGAGCGGAGCTTTTGCCCAGCGCCATGGCGATTCGTCCCCAATTCGGGTCCCCGCCGTGGACCGCTGTTTTAACGAGCAGACTGTTGGCGACGGTTTTGGCGGCGATTTTGGCCTCACTATCGCTGCGGGCGCCGCGAACGTTGACCTCGATTACCCGCGTGGCGCCCTCCCCGTCGGCTACGACTTGACGGGCCAGTACGGCGCAGACGTCGTTCAATGCACGTGCGAATCTTCGAAAATCCGCCGCCTCGGTAACGATGTTCTTATTCCCGGCCGCGCCCGACGCTAAAACGGCGACGATGTCCGACGTGCTCTGGTCCCCGTCAACCGTGATGGCGTTGAAAGTGTCCCGGATCGAGGAGTTGAGTGACTTTTTCAAGGCCGTCGGGGCAATAGCGGTGTCGGTGGTGAGGACGGCGATCATTGTCGCCAGCGACGGGTCGATCATGCCTGAACCCTTGACCATGCCCGCGATGGTAACGGGCTTCCCGCCGACGCGAATCCGCACGATGGCGGATTTTTCCCGCGTATCGGTGGTCATAATCGCCCGCAGGACGCCCGAGTCGCTGCCCCGGTCCAGCTTTGCACCCGCCGCCGCGATGCCGCTGCGCACCTTCCCCATCGGCAGCGGCCGGCCGATCACGCCCGTCGAGGCGACCAGCACTTTTTCCTTCACCGTTCCCAGTTGCTTCCCCGTCAGTTCAGCCATCGTCTCGGCGTCCCGCAGGCCCCTCTTGCCCATGCAGACGTTGCTGATACCCGCGTTGATGACAATACCACGCACCTTCCCCGCCCCTCGCGGGAGAATTTTCCGACACCATTGCACCGGCGCAGCGACGATCTGGTTGCTCGTGGTTACTATGGCGCAGGAGCAATCGCGCCCGGCGGCGACGATCGCCAAGTCCATCTTGCCCGATGGTTTTATCCCGCACGCCGTCGCGCCGGCGACGAAACCCTTTGGTAGCGTAATGTGTCGAATTCGTGACATGTTATGTCCTTCAAGGCTTGTAGGCTGGTTTGTCCCTCGCCTTGCGATGGACCAACCCACCTTCTTTCCTTGTTTGAATATAGAAGGTGGGTTGCGTTCCGCAACCCAGCCTACAAACTACAAACTGTCTTCAATCCGAAATCTGAAACCTGCCTGCCGGCAGGCAGGTCCGAATTCCGAAATCAAAACAGCCCCGTTGTTTCGTCCAGGCCGAACATCAGATTCATGTTTTGTATGGCCTGCGTGCTGGCCCCTTTCAGCAGGTTGTCCAGGGCTGAAAAGATGATCACCTTTCCCTTGGCGATACGGACTGCGACGTCGCAGTAATTGGTATTGGCGACGTATTTCGTCGCCGGGAGCATATCCGTTCGTACGCGAACAAAAGGTTTGTCGCGGTAGGCGGCCTCCAGGGCGGCTGTGAGCTTCTGCTCCGTTGCTTCGGGCCCGGCGGGAGCGGCGTAGATTGTACACAGCATCCCGCGATCCATGGGGCTGAGGTGCGGGAGAAAGAGCACGGAAGTTTCCCTTCCGGTAATTTGTGTCAGTACCTGCTCCATTTCCGGCTGATGGCGGTGCGCGCCGATTGTCCCGTAGGGCCCGAAGTTCTCGTTCCGCTCGGGGAAGTGGTACTCGAGGCTGGGCTTCCGCCCGGCGCCGCTGACGCCCGTGATTGCATTAACGACAATCCCTTCCGGTTCGATCAGTCCCGCCGTCAGGAGCGGCGCGATCGCCAGGACGGCGCAGGTCGGATAGCACCCGGGGTTGGCGACCAGGTTCGCGGAGGCGATCTTCTCAGCGAAGAATTCCGGCAGTCCGTACACCGCCTCGGCCAGGCCCGCCGGGTCGGTATGAGGGCAATACCACTTTTCATACACCGCAGCGTCACTCAGTCGATAATCCGCCGACCAGTCGATTACCCGCAAGCCCAGCTTGCGAAGCGAAGGGACATAGCTCATGGCGATCTCGTGCGGAACGCAAAGCATTACAAGGTCCGCCTCGAGTTCACCCACCGCCTTCTCGGAAAAAAGCTCCTGCGACAGTTTAACCTGCTCTCTCAGCAGTGGGTGGAATGAATCTATCGTGCCCAGCTCGAATTCCGGCCCGAAGACACCCACGACCTCCGCCCCCGGGTGCCGCCCCACCCATCGCAGGATCTCAAACCCCGCATAACCACTCCCGCCAACCAGTGCGATTCGAATAGGTCCGCCAGATGGATTCATGTTTGGCTACTCCATAAAAGAGGAATTAGGCAAATAGGCAATAGGCAAATAGGCAATAGGTATTGGGACATTTGGTATTAGGTATATCTACGATGGGTGAAGATTCAACTATCGTTTTCATTTTTTTTTGCCTTCAGCGAGCGAATTCCGCCCATGTCCAACTTCTCTTATCTTGCTTTCTCTTCTCTTACGCTATTGCCTATTCCCTACTTGCCTATTGCCTATTTAAAAAACCCCGACGCCTTTTCGGACACCGGGGTTTGTGGATTTCCAAAAATTCGTTTGTTAACGCTTCGAGAACTGGAATCGTTTTCGTGCGCCCGGCTGTCCTGGTTTTTTTCGTTCCTTCAT